>Ga0209382_10000377_pt1 | contig 72932 bp, 46 predicted proteins | sample SoiMetdeltSBSDD5_FD_187599 | JGI IMG/M metagenome (GOLD analysis project Ga0209382, IMG submission 187599) | Bulk soil microbial communities from a Populus tree surrounding site in Tennessee, USA - Soil MetaG P. deltoides SBSDD5 (SPAdes) (version 2) | ecosystem: Environmental > Terrestrial >... | reverse complement strand
GGCAGCACGAGCCGAGCAGCAGCCACGGCAGTCTCTCGGGATGTCTCAGCCCGGCAATCGCAAATCCCGCCAGCACATCGCCGAGAGCGGTGACCACGTTGGCAGGGCGCAGGAGCTCGAGATAGGCACGCATTGGGACGCAGTCTCCGGGATCCGGTAGTCCGGGATCCGGTAGTCCGTGGATTTCCGGATCCCGGATCCCGGACCCCGGATCCCGGCTTCGTAGTAAAGCACGCAGCGCTGCGCGACGTATCATCGGAGATGGCACGTGCTCACAACGAGGGAATTCATGCCGAGGTCTATTTCGCGCTCGGTCGCGGCGGTTGGAGTCGCCGCGATCGCCCTTGCGGCTGCTGGATCGATCACCCGCGCGCAGGCGCCGGCCGCATCGCCGGTCTCGCGCGAGCAGCTGCTCGAAGCGCATATGAAAGATGAAAAGAGCGGATCGGCCGAGGCCGGCCGTCCGGTGTTCGAGAAGCTGTGCGCCGGGTGTCATCGCTTCGGAGCGATCGGGAAGGACGTCGGCCCTGACCTGACGACGCTGACCAGCCGGTTCAAGCGCCGCGACATCCTGGAGTCGATTCTCTGGCCTTCGAAGATCATCTCGGATCAGTACCAGGCGGAAATGCTCGAGCTCACGGACGGCAGCGTCGTGACCGGCATGCTGGTGCGCGAGAATGCGACGGCGCTCCTCGTCCGGACCGGCGAGAACCCCGACAAGCCGGTGGTGGTGACCAAGGCTCGTGTGGCGAACCGCGTCACGTCGACCATCTCGCTGATGCCGGAAGGCCTGATCGACGGGCTCCCCTACGACGACATCGCCAATCTGCTGGCCTTCGTGAGCGCGCCGGCGCCGGAGAAGTGACGGTCAACCGTTGCACGATGCGAAACCCTCAGGTTGTCACCGCGAGCGGCATGAGCCGGCTGGCTCTCCGAATCCGTAAGCTTTACCGGTAAAGCGCCGTTTGTCATCACGAAAAATCTCCTCCGCGACGGACAACTCTTTGACTGTCCTCGCGACCGGCGTAGGCTCCCGGCCTGCGAGAATACTGCGTCTCCCCTCGAGGCCACCGGTGTTGCCCACCGGCGGCGCGCGATGGGGCGGAAGACGAGGGAACAGGTTCAGTGGAGGAGGAAGTTGTGAGACATCGTCTCGTCAGAGTCGTGCTCACGGTCACGATGCTCCTGGGCGGCGCGCTCTCGGCATCGGTCCTGGCTCAGGGACTGACCGGTCAGATTACGGGTACCGTCACGGACTCGGGCGGCGGCGTGATGCCGGGCGCCACGGTCTCGATCAAGAACGCCGGCACGAACCAGGTCCGCGAGTCGGTCTCTGGGGCTGACGGTGCGTTCACCTTCCCCGACCTTCTGGCCGGCACCTACGACATCACTGTCAGCGTCCAGGGCTTCAAGACTTACGAGCAGAAGGGCATCGTCCTCGGCGCCACCGAACGCGTGGGCCTGCGGGCGATCGCGCTCGAAGTCGGGCAGCTCCAGGAGACGGTGACCGTCACCTCCGAGCTGGCGCTGGTCCAGACCACCAACGCCGCCCGATCGGGGCTGGTCGACCGCACCCAGATCGACGACATCGCTGTGAAAGGTCGGGACTTTGCCAGCTACCTCAAGCTCCTTCCCGGCGTGGTGGACACCAGCGCACGCGAGGCGCCTGGCTGGGGCAGCATGGGCGGCCTGTCAATCAACGGCCGCCCCGGCGGCTTCAACTTCTCCTACGACGGCGTCACCAACAAGGACACGGGATCGAACAGCGGCAACTACGCGGCCCCGGCGCTCGATTCGATCGCGGAAGTGCGGGTGCAGACGTCGAACTTCCAGGCCGAGTACGGACGCAGCTCCGGCGCGACGATCACCGTCGTCACCCGCAGCGGCTCGAAGGACTTTCATGGCAGTGCCGCGTTCTACAAGCGCGATGACAGCCTGAACGGCAACGAGTTCAACCGCCGGCGTCAGTGCAGCCAGGGCGTGACGGCGCAGTGCGACCCGGCACCGTATGAGTTCAACAACGGCGCCTGGACGCTGGGGGGCCCGGTGCTGATGCCCGGGACCAGCTTCAACACCGGCCGCAACAAGCTGTTCTTCTTCTTCTCGCAGGACGTGCTGGGCCGCACCGATCCTGGCTCGCTGAATGAGCGCCGCATGCCGACCGAGCTCGAGCGCCGCGGCGACTTTTCGCAGACCGTCGACGCACAGTTGCGTCCGGTCTTTATTCGCGACCCGCAGTTGTCCGGGAACTGCAACGTCACGACCGGCGGTCCGGCGTGTTTCCCGGGGAGCGTGATCCCGTCCAGCCGGATCAATTCGACCGCCCAGGCCCTGCTCAACCTCTTCCCGCTGCCGAACGCGACACCGACCGCGACCAACCAGAACAACTACACGTTCCAGACGGTACAGGATTGGCCGCGTAACGACCAGGTCCTGCGGATGGACTGGAACGTGGCGCAGAACACCACGATGTACGGCCGCGTCCAGTGGGGTTACGAGAAGCGCGCGGGCGGCGTGTCGTTCCTGGGCTCGACCGGCGCGGGCTGGCCGCAGCAGCCGAGCAAATACGAGATCGACACCGTCAGCTACGTGAACACGCTGCTGCATACGTTCAACCCGACGCTGTTCGCGGAAGTCACGGTCGGGGTCAACTGGGCTCACCAGTACACGAGCGCCTTCGACGATGCCGCCCGTTTGGCCAACGACCGTACCGTCGTGCTGCCGGCGCTCCGCCAGTTCTTCCCGTCGGCGAATCCCGACAACCTGATGCCTCAGGCCTCCTTCAACGGCGGTCCCGGCGGGAACATCGCCTCGTTCAACGTCGAGAGCCGCTGGCCGTTCTTCGGCTTCAACACGCTGTGGAACTTCTCCGGCAACATCACGAAGATCAAGGGCGCGCACAATCTCAAGACCGGGCTCTTCGTGGAGCACACCACTCGTCCGGCGCAGCGCTCCTCGACCTTCAACGGATCGCTCAGCTTCAACTCGGACGGATCCAACCCGCTCAACACCAACGTCGGCTTCGCCAACGCGCTGCTCGGCGTCGTGACCCAGTACCAGGAATCGGACGCGCATCCGGATGCCCATGGCCAGTTCATGAACACCGAGTTCTACGTGCAGGACAACTGGAAGCTGAAGCGGAATTTCACCATCGACGCGGGCATGCGCTTCTACTACCTGACCCCGACCCAGAGTGAAGGGGACGATGTGCCGGTGTTCAATCCCAACCAGTGGGCGGCCGGCTCGGCGCCGCTGCTCTACACTCCGGTCACTGTGAACGGGGCCCGCCTCGCGCGGAATCCTGTCACCGGCGAGAACCTGCCGGCGGTATATATCGGACGGCTGGTGCCGAACACTGGAAACTTCATCAACGGCATGGAGGTTTTCGACGGCACGCCGCAGCAGAAGCATCCCTTCAAGCTGGCCCCGCGCATCGGTTTCGCGTGGGACGTCACCGGTGACGGACGGACGGCTGTCCGCGGCGGCGCCGGCGTGTTCTACGATCGCTACTCCGACGACGATATCCTCGACCTCGTCGAGCTGCCGCCGGCCCTGAACACCTACACCACGAACTACACGACCATCCCCGAGCTGCTGGCCAGCCCGCTGACCGCGACTCCGACGGCCGTTCGATTCATCGACGAGTTCACTCCGCCGGTGGTCTACAACTGGAGCGTTGGCATGCAGCGCGACATCGGCTGGAACTTCGTCGGCGACGCCGCCTACGTCGGGAATGCTGCCCGCCACCAGCGGGTCAACAACGGCGCGATCAACGGTCAACCCTACGGCTATGCCTACCAGCCGTCGAGTCTGGATCAGACCAACGTGATCGGCGGGATTGCGCAGCCGCTGCCGGACGACCTCCTCCGGCCGTACCGCGGATACGGCTCGATCACGCGGCGCACCTACGACGGCTACGGGGATTACCACTCGCTGCAGTTCGCGTTGAACCGCCGCCGCTCGTCGGATGGGCTGTCCTTCGGCGTCGCCTACACCCGCGAGCTGGTCAACAAGACGCTGGGGGCGATCGACCCGTTCGTCCCGGACAACCGCGCCCGCAACTACCGTTGGGTGACCGGCGACAACGGCAGCCGCAAGCACATCATGAACATCAACTACTCGTACGAGGTGCCGAACCTCAGTCACAAGTGGAACAACGTCGTGGTGAAGGCGCTCGCCGACGACTGGCAGGTGTCCGGCGTCACCTCGATCCTGAGCGGCGTTCGTCAGGGCTTCAGCTACGGCTACACCGCGGTGCCCACGGGCGTCCTGACCGGCCAGGGCTCCATCAACGGACAGGGCAGCCGCGTCAACATCCTGTGCGACCCGAACCTGTCGCGCGGCGAGCGGACCTTCGAGCGCCAGTTCAAGACCGAGTGCATCGGGCCGCCGACGGACCAGTTCCGGCTCGGCAACGCGATCAACGACGAGTACATCGGACCGGGCTTCATGAACTGGGACATCTCGTTCTTCAAGCACGTGCCGATGGGTGGCAACCGGCGCCTGCAGTTCCGGATCGAGCTCTACAACGCGTTCAATACCGATCAGTGGCAGCAGACCTCGATCGACACGAGCGCGGTGTTCAACTACACGACCGGTGCGCAGACCGACACCGCGTTCGGCAGCCTGACGGGCAACACGCTGAGTGCGCGGCGCATTCAGCTCGGCGCCCGGTTCACGTTCTAACCACTGATGATGCCAGGAACCGGACAAGCGTCTCTTGTCCGGTTCCTGCACCACGGAGAACGTCGCGATTCGCACGCACGACTTCATCGAGTCCAGTCCGGGGGACGTCGTCCCCCGGACCCCCTTACACCGTCGCTCGCGGGGGCTCCGCGCCCCGCTCCGCTTCGGTGGGGGCGCGCTAACGCGCGCCTGCACGCCCGCGTCTGAACCAGGCGCTCCTCCGGGAGCGCCTGTGTTCTGTACTCCACGACAGTGAGGGTGCTGGCGGTTGCCGCATGGATGGTGATGTTCGCCGGCGCGGGACCGCTGACGGCGCAGACATCCGGGGCCGCTGCCCAGGCTGACGCGGTCGAACAGAAGCTTGCCGTCTACAAGCAGCTGCTCACCGACTGGGCCGGACTCACGAGGTACGGCAGCGAGAACAGCGAGCTCGGATCGCCCCGGCCCGGCGAAAACCGCGTGGTGTTCTTCGGTGACGATGCCACCGAGCTGTGGGGCGGCGCGGGATTCTTTCCGGGAAGGCCATACCTGAATCGGGGCATTCGCGGCCAGAACTCGGCGCAGATGCTCGTGCGGTTCCGTCAGGACGTAATCGGATTGACGCCGAGGGTCGTAGTCATACACGCCGGCACGAACGATCTGGCCCGCCTGCTCGGCCCGGGGACCCGCGGCACCTTCGCCGACAACGTGATGTCGATGACCGAACTGGCGAAGGCGCACGGCATCGCGGTCGTGCTCGCGTCGCTGCTGCCGGTCTGCGACTGCGTCACCGATCAGACCTCGCGGCGCTCGCCGATCCGGCTTGGCGATTTCAACGAGTGGCTCCAGGAGTACGGAAAGACCAGCGGGGCTGTGTATCTCGACTACTTCACGGCGCTCTCGGACGCGCGGAGCTTCAGGCAGGAGTTGACGACAGACGGTCTGGTGCCAAATGCCGCGGGTTACCGCGTGATGGCGCCGTTGGCCGAAGCGGCGATTGCGAAGGCGTTGAAGAAGTAGCCGGCGGGGCCCCAAGCGCAACCAATAAAAGCAAACAGAGCGCTGCGAGCCAGCTGGTTGCTGGTTCGAGCTCTGAAGGAAAGCCAGTGATGCGAAATAGTGTTGGTTTTGGCGCGGCGCTTTGTGCGTTGAGTCTTGCCTCAGCGGCCATCACCCACGCCCAGGGGCGCGGCGGTGGCGCGTGGAGCACGGCCGGCGGAGATGCGCAGCGGACCGGATGGGTGCGCACGGATCCGCGGATCTCGAAGGAGTCGGCGGCGAAGCCCGGCCTGCAGCTGTTATGGAAACGGCAACTGCAGAAAGGGACGGCATCGCTCACCCAGCCGGTGCTGCTGCCGAACATCATTTCTTATAAGGGCTTCAAGGCGCTGGCCTATCTCGGTGGACCTGCCGACGCGGTCTACTCCATCGACTACGACCTCAATCGCGTGTTCTGGGAAACGCGGTTGAGCAGCGCTGCGAAAGGGACGCTGCCGGCGTGTGCCGGCGGCACGATCGCGGTCACGCGTTCGGCGACGCTCGGCGCGCCGGCAGCGGGACGCGGCGGGCGCGGACAGGGCGGTCCGCCTGCGCCGGGCGCCGCGGCGCCGCCGACTCCGGGAGCACCAGGAACGCCGCCGCCAGCCGGTGGTGCGCCGGCCGGGATTCCGCCCGGCGCCGGAGCGCCGGCGCCTGCGGCGCAGGGTGAGGGCGGCCGAGGACGCGGTGCTGGCGGGGGTGGTGGTGGAGGTGGCGGTGGGCGCGGTGGCGGCAACAACGTCTACGCGGTGTCCAGCACCGGCATGGTTCATTCGCTCAATCCGCAGACGGGCGAAGATCTCAACCCGCCCGCGAAGTTCACCGGCGGCAGTGCCCGCTTGAGCGGCGCTGTCTTCATCGACAACGTTGTCTACGCGGCGGTCGTCGAGCCGTGCGGTGGCGTCGCCAGCGGCGTCTACGCGATCGATCTGACCGACAACGCCAACACGGTTTCGAGCTTCGACGCGAAGGGGGCACGCGTGGCCGGCGCGCTGGGTCCGGCGTTCGCGAACGATGGCACCCTCTACGTCGCCACCGGCGGATCGACCGGAGACGCGACCTACGCCAACGCCATCGTCGCGCTGGAGTCTCGCACGCTGAAACCGAAGGACTGGTTCACCGCTTCGGCCCCGTTCACGTCCTCGCCGGTCGTGTTCACGCAGGGCACCCGGACGCTGGTGGCCGCAACGAACGCTGACGGCAGCCTCTACGTGCTCGATGCGGCGTCGCTCGGCGGTGCGGATCACAAGGCGCCGCTCGCGAAATCGGGACAGTTTTCACAGGCGAAGGATTTTGCTGCAGGAGCCATCAGCACCTGGGAAGACGGTGGCACTCGGTGGATCGCGGCAGCGACGGGCGGTCCGTTGGCCGGCGACGCCAAGTTCGGTCAGGCGAACGGCGCGGTGAAGTCCGGCGGGATCGTGGCATTCCGGTTGAGCGGCGAGGGCTCCGCCACGACGCTCGAGGGGGCATGGAGCTCGCGTGACGTCGAACGTCCCGGCGCACCCATCGTGCTGAACGGCGTCGTGTTCGCCGTCTCAGGCGGTGCGATGGGCCAGGGCAAAGGCAAGTCGGTGTTGTATGCGTTCGACGCTGGGACAGGCAAGGACCTCTGGAACAGCGGAAACGCGATGAGCTCTTACGTGCCTGGCGTGCCGCCGTCGGCCGGCGACGGACAGATCTACGTGGTCACCGCGGACGGCATGCTGTACGCGTTCGGGATTCCGTTGGAGCACTGAAATGCGCCCGCCTTCGCGCTTCGCGCTATGGCGAGGCAGGCTGTGAGTCCGGGGTGGCTTCCGGCCCTTCGACGGGCTCAGGGCCGTCCCGAGTTCGGTCGAGGGACGGCTTTAGCCGGAAGGCTGTCGCAATGAGGATTATGAAATGCGCAAAGTAATCGCACTCGGTATAGCGGCTGCGGCGTTGACGGGTAGCCGGATGCTCGCGGACACTGAACGGCCGTCCAGGGCGCTTCCGGCCGCTGCGACAGCTCAGGCCCCGGCATCGGATCTCATCGACTACTGGACCGACGGCGCCGACATCGAGCGGTCGGGCTGGGTCAGGAACGAAAAGATCCTGACGAAGGCCAACGTCGGCACGCTGAAGCTGAAATGGAAGCTCGAGACCGGCAACCAGCCGCGCGCGCTTCACGGGCTCATGCCGGTGCTGGTGATCGGGCAGCTCCAGACGTCCGCCGGCGTCAGGCAGGTCGGCATCGTCAACGGCATCTCCGACAACCTGTATGCCTTCGACGTCGAGACCGGGAAGATTCTCTGGCAGAAGCATTGGGACTACGAGGCTCCACCGGGAGCGGGCGGTGGCGGTGGTGGTGGCGCCGCCGCGCCACAGGATCCGCGGCGGCTCGGTTTCCTTCGGCCCGGCGGCAGCAGCGACACGCCGGTGATCGGACCGGCCGACGCGCAGGGACGCCGTCCCGTGTACTTCGTCACCGGCGACGGCATGCTGCACATCCTCAATGCCGCCGATGGCAGCGACCTGCAGCCGCCGTTCAAGTTTTATGGCGGCAAGGGCTGGGCGCTCAATCTCGCCGGCAACACGCTCTGGCTGCAGACGACGTACGCGGGAGCCTCGATTGCCGCCGTGCGTCTCGACGATCCTGAGAAAAAGGTCATGACGTGGAACGCCGGCAGCGGCGGCGCCTGGGGCCGGCGCGGCGTGGCCGTCGATTCGACCGGCACCGCATGGACGACCACGGGCGATGGCGTCTACGACCTGACCAGCGATCCCAAGCGCTATGCCAACAGCGTCGTCGGCGTGCAGATCGAGAACGGTCAGATGAAGCTGAAGGACTACTACACCCCGACCAATTGGGAGTGGCTGCGCAAGCGCGATCTCGATCCGAACAACACGCCGACCGTCTTCAAATACAAGGGACGTGAACTGATCGCCGCGTCCGGCAAGGAGTGCCGCCTGTACTTGCTCGACCCGGAGTCGGCCGGCGGCGAGAACCACCAGACACCCGCCTACAAGACGTCGCTCTTCTGCAACGAGGAAGTCGACTTCCAGGACATGGGCAGCTGGGGCGCGCTGAGCTCGTGGGAGGACTCAGGCGGCACCCGCTGGGTGCTGGCGCCGTTCTGGGGACCGGTGCACTCGCAGGCCAAGTTCCCAATCACGAACGGCCCGGTGAAAGAGGGAGGCGTTGCCGCCTACAAGCTGGTCGAGCGTGGCGGCAAGCTCGAGTTCGCGCCGGCCTGGGTGTCGCGCGACATGAAGCGCGGAGAACCGGTGCTGATCGTGAATGGCATGGTGATCGGCTACGGCAGCGGCGAGGAAACCAAGCAGGCGTTTCCCGACATCGGACTCCAGTTCGATTCGTCGATTCGCGCCGCCAAAGGTACGCGCGCCACCATCTACGTGCTGGATGCGTTGACCGGGAAAGAGCTGTGGTCGAGCGGCGAGCAGATTCACCAGTGGAATCACTTCTCTGGCGTCACCGCCGTCAACGGCAGGATTTATCTCAGCACCTACGAGGGGACCTTGTACTGCTTCGGGGTCGACAGCGCGACGACGGCGACGCGCTAGACGTCAGTTTTCAGTTTTCAGTTTTCAGTTCCCAGTTCCCAGTTCCCAGTTCCCAGTTTCCAGTTTCCAGTTTCCAGTAGGTCCGGCGCCGTCAAGAGCCCGCCTCTGGCAACTGGCAACTGGCAACTGGAAACTACGAACAATAGAGGCACGATGATGAACGTCAGACTCCGGAACTTTGGTGTGGGTCTCGTGGTCCTCGCGATGTCTGGCGTGCTGCCCGAAGCCTGGCAGCAGCAGCGCGCCCAGCCCCCCGCATCCGAGCGCGCCCAGGATCAGCCGTTCCCGCCGGGCTCGCCGTTCGCGCTGCTGCCCGGCTTCAAGATCGAGCGCGTCACACCCGAAGCCAAGAACGAGTCCTACATCGTCGTCACCTTCGATCCGCAGGGGCGGCCGGTGGTGTCGCAGAGCAGCTCGGGCAACGGCAGCTCGCCGCGGGTGCTGCTCGACGAGGACAAGGATGGCATCTACGAAGGCGAGAAGATCGTCGCCGAGATGCTGAACACCTGTCACGGCCTGTTCTACGCGAACCGCACGACGCTCTACGCCGACTGCCGCGGTGAGGTGGCCGGCGATCCGCCGCCGCCAGCCGAGCCACAATTCGGTGGCCGTGGCCAGCAGGGACGAGGCGGCGCGGCTCCGCCCGCGGTCCAGCCTGGTGCGCCGGGCGCCGCCGGTCAGGGGCGTGGCGGCGGTGGCCAGAATCAGGGTCCGGTTCGCGGCATCCCCGGCTTCTACAAGCTCGAAGACACCAACGGCGACGACGTGATGGATCGGATCGAGCGGATCAGTGGTTATGCCGCAAACGGGATGGGCGACCACGGTCCGCATGCGATCCGGCGCGGGCCCGACGGGTCGACCATGTTCCTGATCGGCAACAACACCTACGTGGGATCGCGGTCGGCCGACGGCCAGGTCACCGACGACGCGGTGGACAGGGAGAAGTCGCCGAACTGGACCAACGTCGAGGAGCGGCAGTTCCTGCCGCAGTTCAACGATCCGCGCTTCGGCAACAGCACCCGGATCGGTGTCCATGCGACGGTGTGGAGGCTGCTGCCGAACAACAAGTACAGCCTGTTCTTCAGCGGGATGCGGAACCCGTACGACTTCGCATTCAACCTCGCCGGTGAAGCGTTCACGTTCGACAGCGACATGGAGTGGGACGTCAACGCGCCGTGGTATCGCGAGGTCCGCACGGTGCACATGATCCCGGGCGGCGACGGCGGCTATCGCAACGGCACCGGCAAATTTCAGGACGAGTACTTCGACATCATCCCGGCGCTTCGACATCTGCGCCGCGGATCACCCGTCGGTGTCGAGTTCTATCAGAGCTACGCGTACCCGGAGAAGTTCTTCGACAACCTGTTCGAAGCCGACTGGTCGCGGGGCCGGCTGCTCTATACGGCTCTCAGCACCAGCGGCGCCACCTATAGCGGACGCGAGGATCTCGCCGAGTTCGTCCACGGCGAGCCGATGCCGATCACGGACCTCGAGGTTGGTCCCGACGGCAACATCTATCTCACGACCGGCGGCGGGCAGGGACAGGGCGGTCTCTACAAGGTTACGTGGACCGGCGCGAAACCCGCGCAGCCCGACATGTCGGGGATTCTCGCCGTCGTTCGGCAGCCGCAGCCGCTTTCGAGCTGGGGCTGGGACGCGATCGAACGGGTGAAGGCGTCGATGGGCGCATCGTTCGGGCCCGAGCTCGAGAAGCTGGCCCGCAGCGCCTCCGCCGCAGCGAACGACCGCGTGCGTGCCCTGCTCGAGATGCAGCGGCACGGCGGATCGCCGAACGCAGCGCTGCTGCAGGTACTGATCAAGGACCGCAACGCTGACGTACGGGCCGCCGCGGCCTCTGTCGTCGGGCTCCACTCGAGCGACAACGCCAAGGCGGTTGCTGCGTCGGGGCTGAAGGACGCGAACCCGCTGGTGCTGCGCCGGGCCGCCGAGGCCCTGGTGCGCCAGGGCCTGACGCCGTCTGGGCCCAGCTTCGCGCCGGTGGCGGATATCTACGCCCTCCTCAGGAGCGGCGATCGCTTCGTGCGCTATTCGGGTCGCGTGGCGCTCGAGCACACACCGCGCAACGAGTGGACGAAGATGGTGATGGCCGAGACCAACGTGACCGCGCTCACCGAGGGGCTGGTCGCGCTGGCGAACACGGCTCCCGAAGCGCAGGCGCAGTCCGAGCTGCGGCCGGTGTTCGAGAAGCTGGTGTCGCTGATGCAGCGCACCTCGCTCACGCCCGAGGAGAAGATTCGTGTGCTCCGCGCCTTCGAAGTCGCGGTGTCGCAGAGCCCGTCGGGAGTCGACGCCGACCTGAAGAAGCAGGTGCACGCGGCGCTGATCAAGCAGTTCCCGGCCGCCGCGCCTGCGGGGACATGGGTGGGATGCACCAACCGGACGCTGCCTGCGGCCCAGTGCAGCCAGTTCCTCTTGACCCATCACCTCGCCAAAGTCCTCGCCCACACGGGAGAGCCCGACGTGATTGGAAAGATCCTGGCGGTCATGCCGAAAGGCGATGAGGATCAGCCGGGGCAAATCGACTACATGTATTCGCTCCGCGTGATCGACGCCGGGTGGACGTCCGCTCAGAAGGAGCAGGTGATCGACTGGTTCGCGAAGGCGTCGAAGTGGCGCGGCGGCTCGACGTTCGCCGGACAGGTCAACAACATCTTCGACGCGACGATCGACAGCTTCTCCGAGGACGAGAAGCAGGTCGCCTACAAGGCGGCACCGCTGTTCGCGCCGATCACCGAGGAAACGGCCGCGGCGCTCGCCGCCGCCCCGAATCCGGCTGCTGGTGGTCCAGGTGGCCCCGGAGGTGGACGTGGCCGCGGTGGTCCAAGCGTGCCGCTCGACCGCCAGGAGCGCTACGACAACCTGGTGTTCCCGCGCGGTGGCGGCCCCGGCTCTCTCGCCGGCCGCGGCGGCGCGCCCAACCCGGCCGACGGTGAGCGCGTGTTCCGCGAGACCTGCGCCCAGTGCCACCGCTTCGGCACACTCGGCAAGGACTTCGCGCCCGATCTCACCAAGGTGGCGGATCGAATGCCGAGACGCGACATCCTGCGATCGATCTTCTTTCCGCACGAAAAGGTCGATCCGAAGTACGTCACCACGGTGATCGCGACGAAGGACGGGAAGACGCTGCGTGGCCTCGTGGTCGGCGACGCTGGCGCCACTGTGTCGCTGAAGACCGCAACCGATGCCGAGCCGATCGCGATCGCCAGGACCCAGATCGCGAAACGCACGACCGAGCCGACCTCGATCATGCCGGCCGACATTGCGGATCAGGTGACGGACAACGGGGTGCGTGACGTGACGGCTTATGTGATGCGGGTGGTCAAGTGACGAGATCGCGGGCTCGCGGGGTCGCGGGTTCGGCAGCGCCGGTGGTACTCAGAGGCAACCAGACGCTGGGATCAGCGGACGTTGCCTCTGAGTACCACCAGCCTTGCCGAACCCGCGAACCCGCGAGCCCACGAACCCGCGACTCAGAGAAATCAAGGATGCCCTATATGAACCGAGCGCTCAGCGCATCGGCCTTTGTCGTCGTGTGTGCCGCGGCCGGCACCTCTGCGCTTCGCGCGCAGCAGGCGCCGGCCCACTGGCTGACCGATGGTGCCGACAGCAGGCGCACAGCGTGGCAGCAGAACGAGACGATCCTGACCACGGCCAATGCGAAGGATATGAAGCTGCTCTGGAAGATCAAGCTGGACAACCAGACGCGGCAGATGCACTCGCTCTTCCCGCCGTTGATCGTCGGCAGCGCCACGACCAGCGCCGGACCGAAACAGATCGCCGTCGTGGCCGGCGTGTCCGACAACCTCTATGGCATCGACGTCGAGAAGGGCACGCTGCTCTGGAAGCGGCACTTCGACAGCACCTATCAGGAGCCTCCTCCGGTGCCGGGTGGACGAGGTGGCAGCGTGTTGTGCCCTGGCGGCCTGACGGCGACGCCGGTGGTTGCGCCGACGGCGACGGCCGGCAAATACATCGTGTACGCCGTCTCCTGGGACGGCCGGCTGTGGACGGTCGATGTGGCGACGGGTGAGGAGATCGAACCGCCGGCCGCGTTCCTTCCACCCAACGGCAAGCCGTACGGCTTGAACCTGGTGAACGGCGTCATCTACACGACGACCGCGCAGGGGTGCGGCGGCAATCCGAATCAGTTCTATGCCTACGATCTGGCGACGAAGAAGGTCGGTTACTACAACCCTGGCAGCGGCGGGTTGTGGCCGCGATCGGGACCGTCGGTCGGGAAGGACGGCACGGTGTACGCGGGCAGCGGCGACGGCGATTACTACCCCGAGCGACAGATCTACGGCCAGGCGATCATCGGCGTCAAGCAGAACGCCGAGACCAAGGCGCTCGAGCTCAAGGACTGGTACGCGCCGTCGAACGCTTACTGGTTACGCAAGCGCGATCTCGACATGAACGTGACCGGGCCCGTCTTCGACTACAAGGGCAAGGAATACACGGTCCAGTCGAGCAAGGAATGCCGGCTGTGGCTGCTCGATACGGCGATGCTGGGCGGCGAAGACCATCGCAGTCCCGTTTACCGCACTCCACTCGTCTGCAACGAGGAAGTCAACTTCACGATGGGCATCTGGGGCGCGCTCGCGACGTGGGAAGACACGGCCGGCACGCGCTGGGTGCTGACGCCGTTCTGGGGCCCGAAGCATCCGCAGTTCAAGGCCCCAATCGAACACGGACAGGTTGTCCACGGCGCGATCGCCGCGTTCAAGGTCGACGATCGCGCGGGGAAGGTGCAGCTGGTGCCGGGCTGGATCTCACGCGACATGTACATGGCCGATCCTCCGGTGATCGCCAACGGGATCGTGTTCGGCTTCGGCAGTGGCGAGAGCACGACGCAACGATGGCCCGAGCCTGGACGACCTGGCGGGGCCGCCGGCCGGATCGCCGAGTCGACGCACGCGGTGCTCTATGCGCTTGATGGCCAGACCGGCAAGGAGCTCTGGTCGAGCGGCGATCAGATCGCGTCGTGGAACCACTTCAGCGGGCTGTCGGTCGCGAACGGGCGGGTGTACATCGGTACGTTCGACGGCATGCTCTACTGTTTCGGCGCGCCGTCCTTGCCAAGCGCGGTCACGTCGTCTGCGCAGGAGACACGGCGATGACCCGGCGGGGCCGGTACGCACGTATCGCACCCCTCACTCTCGGCAGCGCGGCAGCGACTCCACCGGGAATTGGCGCACAGGGACGCGGTGGCGCCGAGTGGACGACCAGCGGCGGCGATGCGCAACGTACCTCGTGGATCCGCAGCGATCCGCGCATCTCGGTCGCCAGCATGGCCAAGGGCGCGGAGGGCTTCGGACCCTTCAAGTTCCTGTGGAAGCTGAAAGTCGACTCGGATCCCCGCAAGCCGAACCCGCTGACCCAGCCGGTGCTGCTCGATCGCATCATCGGGTTCCGCGGCTTCAAGTCCGTCGCGTTCGTGGCGACGAATTCAGGAACGGTCTACGCGATCGACACCGACTTCGGCACCGGGCTGTGGAAGGTGCACCTCAATTACGGCGCGAGCCTGCCGCCGGTCACCATCGGCACTGCCGAATGCCCCGCGGGCATGACGGCCACATTGACGCGACCGACAGCGCTGGCGATCTCTGCGTTCGGCGGCGGATTCGGAGGGCGTGGCGGACGATCGGGCGGTGGTGTCGGCGAGGCAGGTCGCGGCGCGCCGAGCATCTACACGGCAGGGCAGGGTCGCGGCGGTGGTGCGCCCCCGGGTTTACCCGCCACGCCGGGCGCAGCCGCGCCGGGATCCGCGGCGGCAGCGGCACAGGCCGGCCGCGCGGGCGGTCCCGGTGGTGGTGGCGGGCGCGGCCAGGCGACCGGGGCGCCTGATGCCGCATATGCCATCGGCAACGATGGCTACGTCCGCGCACTGAACGTGCAGAGCGGTTGGGACATGTTCCCCCCCGTCCAGTTCCTGCCCGCCAACACCAGGCCGGCCGGCGCGATCGTCGTCAACGACGAGACCACGGGATTCCTGTATGCGGTCACGACTCACGGCTGCGCCTATACGCCGGATGCCGTGTGGGCGGTCGATCTGATCAGTCCAAAGAAGGATGTCGTGAGCTGGGATGCGCGCGGCGCCACGATCGCCGGATCCGCCGGCCCCGCGTTCGGCCGCGACGGGACGATCTATGTCGCAACCCGGGACGGCAACTCGCCGCTCGCGAACTCGGTCGTCTCCCTCGAGCCAAAAACGCTCAAGCAGAAGGCGGTGTTCACCCTCGCAAAAGCGGATTTTGTTTCCGCGCCGATCGTCATCCAGCACAAGGACAAGGATCTCGTGGCGGTAGCGGCGAAGGATGGCCGCGTCTTCGTGCTCGACGGTGCCTCATTGCAGGTGCCGCTCGCGGCCACATCGGCTGCCGGAGAGCTCACCGGCGAAGGGCTGGCGAGCTGGCAGGACGAGCAGGGAACGCGCTGGATTCTGGCGGCGGGATCGACTGCGGTCGTGGCCCACCGGCTCGTCGAGGATGGTTCCGGCCTGGCGTTTCAGAAGGGCTGGACGTCGCGGGCGCTGGTGGCGCCGTTGACGCCGCTGGTCGTGAACGGCGTCGTCTTTGCGCTCTCGGGCGGCGAGGAGGACCAGGCGGGAGCGGCCGCGCGGGCCGCGCGGGCGCCGTCGCCCGCGGTGCTCTACGCGCTGGATGGCGGGAGCGGGAAAGAGATCTGGAGCAGCGGCAAGACGATCACCGCTTCGGCACGAGGTGGTCTCTCAGCGGGCGCGGGCGTCGTGTACGTTCCTGCGACCGACAGCACGCTCTACGCGTTCGGATTCCCGATCGAGAAATAGGTTGATCAATGCCGCGGTCCTGCAGGATTGAGCGCGCATCATTGCTGGCCGGGCTGGCCGGCGCCGCCCTGGCGATCAGCGCCGGCGCGGGGCCGTCCGCACAGACGCCGGCTCAGATCGCCGTGCGCGAAGGGCTCGCGCGCAACGTCTACATCGCCGCCACCGACGAGAAGGGCGCGCCTGCGGCTGACCTGACGCCGCAGGAACTCACGGTCAAGGAAGACGGCGCCTCCCGCAACGTTCTCGACGTGGGTCCGGCCACGGAGCCGATGCAGATCGTGCTGCTCATCGACGATTCCGGGCCGGGCATTCGAGACATTCGCGAAGGCGTCGCGAGCTTCGTCCGCATCGTTCAAGACTCCGCCGAAGTCGCCATCGTGACCACGGCCAAGCAGAACACCGTCCTGGTCGATTTCACGTCCGATCGCGGCGCACTCCTGAACGCGGTGAACCGCCTCACTTCACGGACGACCAGCGGCGGCTACCTGCTCGATGCGATCCAGGAGTCGGCGCGAACGCTCGTCCGCCGCGAGGCGCGGCGTCCCGTGATCGTCGTGCTCGCGCTCGAGGGGACCGAGTACAGCAACGTGGCGGCCGCGCAGGTGCTCGAGGACGTGCGGCGGAGCGCCGCGATCGTGCACGTGGTCAGCGTTGGCAAGCCGCGCATGAAGACGATGACGTCGTGGAACCAGCGGCCCACCGATTCCGTCCACGAAGCGCTCGACGAAACGATGGCACGGAGTTCGGTCTTTGCCGAAGCGACGCGACGCTCGGGTGGCCGGCTCGAACAGGTCGGCCAGGCGACCGGCATCCCGACGCGGCTCTCGGAGATTGCCTACGAGCTGCGCGACCAGCTCGTGGTCACCTACGTCAGGCCGCAGTCGGCGAAGCCGGCGGAGAAGATCGAGGTGACGGTCAAGCGGCGCGGCGTCAAAGTCCGGGCGCCGAAGTGGGTGGGTTGAGGGTCTTCCGCCTTTAGAGGCGGAAGATCCGACGCCTTCAGGCGGACGCCCCGAAACCGCTTTCGCCCGTGCGTTTCCGCGTATAATTGCCGCCCGCGCCGATCGCCAATGACACAGAAACCGACCCTCCCGAGCGCACCGCTGGTGCTGATGATTGCCCTTCTGGGTGTGACCACAGCCCGACCGCTGGGGGCCCCACGGCCCCCCGACATCGCGTTCCGGACGCAGATGCTCGACGGCGGCGCGAGCGAAACGGCCGCGGTTGCGGACATCAACCGGGACGGCCGGCTCGACATCGTCTCGGGCGAGAACTGGTACGAGGCGCCGTCGTGGACGAAGCACCCCTTCCGTGAGCTCGGCTTCTCCGGCAATTACATCGACAACTTCAGCGACCTGCCCGTGGACGTGGACGGCGACGGCTATGCCGACATCGCCTCGGCGACCTGGTTCGCGAAGAAGGTGTCCTGGTTCCGCAACCCGGGAAAGGGTCAGGGCCAGTGGGTCGAAGCGCCGATCAACTCGGGATTCAACATCGAGTTCGCGATCCTGGCCGACCTCGACAACGACGGGAAGGCGCAGGAGATCGTGGCCCAGGAGAACGGGACCGGCCAGTCGTGGTACGAAGTCAAAGACAAATCCTGGGTGAAGCACGTCGTCAGTGATCGCAGCTATGGCCACGGCATCGGCGCGGGCGACGTCAACAAGGATGGCCGGAACGACATCCTGACGCCGCGCGGGTGGCTCGAAGCGCCGGCCGATCCTCGCGCTCAGGGCAACTGGACCTACCATGCCGCCTGGGAGTCGGTGAACGTCCCGGTCACGCAACGCGAACCGGCAGCTGGCGCCGCTGCACCCAACCCCTCAGCGCCGCCACGCATCGCCGAGCTCGGCTTCATCCACGTGCTCGATGTGAACGGCGACGGCCTGAACGATGTCGTCACCGCCGCCGGACATGACTTTGGCGTGTTCTGGTTCGAACAGGGCGCTGGCGAGAAGTGGACCAAACGGATGATCGACAATGCGTGGTCGCAGGGACACGCATCGACGCTCGTGGACCTCAACGGTGATGGCCGCCTGGACCTGGTCACCGGCAAGCGCTTCATGGCGCACAACGGCTCGGATCCGGGTGAGCGGGAGCCGTTAGGCGTGTATTGGTATGAGTACCGGTCCGTCCCCGCCCCGAGTGATCAATCCGGGGCTACGGTGAGACAGGCTGCGTCGGTGGAGTGGATCCGGCACCTGATCGATTTCGGCGGCCGCATGGGCGGAGGAATGCAGATCCCGGTCGTCGACCTCGACGGCGACGGCGATCTCGACGTGGTGTGTGCGGGGAAGAGCGGGCTGTTTCTGGCAGAGAATCTCACCAAGACCCGAACGAGGGCAACCAGCCGATAGCACCGGCTGGGTTCACTTCATCTTTCTTCCTGGACCAGGAGCGACAGAGACCCCATGACCAAGACTGTGACCACCGACGCGATCGCGTCGAATGCCATGCGGCTGTTGTGGGCCGGGTTCCTCGCCATCTTCGCCGCCGGCATCGGTTTCGGCATCCGCGGCGGCATCCTTGCGACCTGGGCCCTTGATTTCGGGTTCACCGGCGCACAGCTCGGCGCCATCGGCGGCGCCGGCTTCACCGGCTTCTGCTTCGGCATCATCATCGGCGGTGTCGTGGTCGACAAGATCGGCTACGGCAAGCTGGTTGTCGCGGCGTTCGTCTTCCACATGCTGTCGGCGCTCATCGCGCTGTCCGCAACCAAGGGACAGGCGCAAACGACGGCGTACCTGCTCCTCTACATCGGCACGTTCGTGTTCGCGCTGGCCAACGGGACGCTCGAAGCGGTCGCCAATCCTCTGGTCTCCACGCTGTTTCCGAGCAACCGCACACACTACCTGAACATCCTGCACGCGAGCTGGCCTGCGGGGCTCGTCGTCGGCGGGCTGATCGGCTGGATCCTCGGCGACGGGATGGGGGTCAGCTGGAAGGTCCAGCTCGGGCTGTTCCTGGTGCCCACGGTGCTCTACGGTCTCGCCTTCATGGGCCAGCACTTTCCGAAGTCGGAGGCGTCGCAGAAAGGCCTGAGCGTCGGCGAGATGATGCGCGACGTCGGCATCCTCGGGGCGCTGGTCGCCTGCTTCCTGGTCGGGCTGTTTTTCAAGGATCAGCTCGGCAGCATCCTCGTCTTCTTCACGGAGAATCCCTTTTTCGCCTCGGGCACCTGGAGCGCGCTGTCCTGGGCCGTGGCGCTCGGCCTCCTGCTTGTGGTCGGCGTCAAGACGAACTTTTCGATTGGCTCCATCCTCCTCTTCGTCCTGTTCATCGCGCACCTGCTGGTCGGCGCGGTGGAGCTCGGCACCGACGGCTGGATCCAGAATATCACCGGCAACATCCTGACCTCGGCGCAGGGCAAGATCCTGTTCGTGTTCACCTCGCTCCTGATGTTCTCGCTGCGGTTCTGTGCAGACTTCATCGAACGGCACCTGAAGATCTCGCCGATCGGGCTGCTGTTCATCTGCTCGTCGCTGGCGGTGATCGGTCTCTGGCTGGTCAGCGGCATCAACACGTTCGGGGGCGCAATGATGGCGCTGGCGGTCTACGCCCTCGGCAAGACGTTCTTCTGGCCGACGATGCTTGCGGTGGTCGGCGATCGGTTCCCGCGGACCGGCGCGGTGGCGATGTCGATCATGGGCGGCATCGGCATGATGTCGGCGGGCCTGCTCGGCGGCCCGGGCCTCGGCTACGCCAAGGATCGCTTCACCGCGGAGCATCTCCAGCAGACCGCGCCGGCGATCTACGAGCAGTACAAGGCGCCGACTCCCAGCAGGTTCCTGTTCCTCGAAGAGGTGCACGGCCTCGACGGCACCAGGCTGTCGCAGGCGCAGCAGGCGGCGACGAGGACGCCGGAGCAGCAGACCGTGGTCGACGCAAGCATCGTCGGCGACCGCCAAACGCTCAAGGCGGATTCGTTCATCCCCCTCGCGATGGCGCTCATCTACGTCGGGCTGTTCTTCTACTTCAGGAGCATCGGGGGGTACCGCGCGGTGCACATCGAGGGGACGACCGGCGGAAGACACTGACTCTCAACCTGGCAGGCCTGAAGGCCTGCGCTACGAGCGTCGCTGCAGGGCCAACGTTTCCGTAGCGCAGGCCTTCAGGCCTGCCTTCAAGGATCAAACGATATGCAATTTGGAGTCAACGGCTGGGTGTGGACGTCGCCCGTCAACACGCAGGCCTTCGAGGACCTCGCGCCGAAGGTCAAGAAGATGGGGTTCGACCTGTTCGAGTTCGGCATCGAGAGCACGAGCGACCTGGACTACGCCCGCGGGGCGAAAGTGGCGAAGGACAACGGGCTCGCGGTCAGCGTGTGCGCGGCGATGGGGCCGGATCGCGATCTGATTCACGAGGACGGCGCGATCCGTGACAACGGGATGGACTACGTCCGTCACTGCATCGACGCCGCGAGCACGCTCGGCGCGAAGAACGTGGTCGGGCCGCTCTACAGCGCGGTCGGGCGCACCTGGCAGCAGACCGCGGACGAGCGGAAGCGGGACACCGACCTGCTGGTCGATCAGCTGAAGAAGCTGTCCGCCCACGCGGGTGACAAAGGCGTCGTCCTGTGCGTCGAGCCGCTCAACCGGTTCGAAACGAGCTTCCTGAACCTCTCGCAGCAGGCCATCGAGGTCGTCGATCGTGTGGACAGTCCCGCGTGCGGCATCCTCCTCGACACGTTCCACATGAACATCGAGGAGAAATCGGTCGGCGACGCCATCCGCGCTGCGGGCAAGCGGCTGAAGCACCTGCATGGCTGTGAGAACGATCGGGGCGCGCCCGGCTCGGGTCACGTGCCGTGGAAGGAAGTTGCCGCCGCCGTGAAGGACGCCGGCTACGACGGCCCGGTGGTGATCGAGTCGTTCACCAGCAAGGTCAAGACGATCGCGCGCGCCGCTGCAATCTGGCGTTCGTTCGAGACCTCTCAGGATGCGCTCGCGGAGAATGGACTGAAGTTCCTTCGCGGACTGCTGGCGGCCTCGGCGTAAGGGGCCTTCGGGTCAGTTCCTCCGAGCGTGGGTGGAGGGAGAGGGCCGGGGATTCGACGAGAGGGCGCCATGGGGCGACCTCCCACGAAAATGGTGCCGATGCGCCTAGGCTTCGCGGACGTTCTCGGCGCGCGGGCCCTTGGGGCCCCCCCGGTCTGGAACGTCACGGCCTGGCCTTTACGCCAAACGAAGCGCTGATCACCCGCGTCATGTACTCACGCGAGCCGGGCAACCTCGAACCTGACAAGGACGGTCCCCCACCGCCTCCACCGGTTTATACCTTGGAGAACCGACGGTCCATCTCGACCAGCGTCGGCCGTTGTGACAGGTTGTTCGACTGATCAGCTCGTGTGGTACACGGGCGCGAGGCCGTACACAGGCGTGGAGATTCCTTCCATCCGTGCCTTCAGCTGCAGTGACAGGCACTGCGAGTAGTGCCGCGACTGCTGGAGGTTGCCGCCGTGAAGCCAGAGATTCGGCTGCTGCATCGGTTTCCACATGTTGCGCAACTCGCCTTCCCATGGGCCTGGATCCTTCGCCATGCCAGAACCGAGACCCCAGCACTTGCCGACCTTTTCGGCCACGTCCTGGCCCACGAGCTGCGCCACCGAGGTGTTCATCGAGCTGTACCCAGTCGCGTAAACTATCAAGTCGGCGGACAGGGCCAGACCGTTCTTCATTTCCACTCCGGTCGCGGTTATTCGCTCGATCTCACCTGTCACCAGTTTCACCAGCCCGTCCGCGATCAGCTCGCTGGCGCCGACCTCGATGTAATAGCCCGAGCCCCGACGCAGATACATCGTCAGGAGGCCGGAGTCGTCTTCGCCGAAGGTCAGCATGAAACCCGATTGTTCGAGACGCTTGTAGAATGCGGCGTCGCGCTCCTTGATCTGTCGATAGACCGGAACTTGCAGTGCCGGCATGAGCTTGTACGGAAGTGATGCCAGGATCAGATCGGCGGTATCGGTCGTGACGCCGTTTTTCACAGCCGCTTCCGAGTAGAGCCCGCCGAGGGCGACTTCCATCAACGTGTCGGATCGCGCCACCAACGTGGGAGAGCGTTGAATCATCGTCACATCGGCTCCGTGCTCCCACAGATCCGCGCAGATATCGTGCCCCGAATTGCCGGAGCCGACGACGATCACTTGTTTGCCGCTCCAGTCCTTGGCGCTGGAGAACTCGCTCGAATGGATCTGGGTTCCGCGAAAGCTCTCCATCCCGTGGTAGTTCGGGACGCTTGGGACTCCCGACACACCGGTGGCGAAAACAAGGTGTGCGGGCCGCAAGACGATACTCGCCCCGTTCCGCTGAACCGTGATCTCCCACTCCTGCCTGGTCGCGTCAAACCGAGCTCGCTGACACTCGGTGCCGCCCCAATAGTTCAGTTCGGTGACTTTGGCGTACATCTCCAGCCAATCGGCAATCTTGTCCTTCGGGCTGAACACGGGCCAGTCCTCTGGGAACGGGATGTACGGGAGATGGTCGAACCAGACCGGATCGTGCAGGCAGAGGCTCTTGTAGCGGACGCGCCAACTGTCGCCAGGTCGCGCGTTCTTTTCGATGATGATCGTCGGCACCTCGAGTTTCCTGAGCCGCGCCCCCAGGATGATGCCGCCCTGGCCGCCACCGACGATGACCACATAGGGCTGCTTCTGAAATCCGAGTACCGCCTCTGCTTCGGTCTTTTTCTCCAGCCAGCTTTTCCGACCGGGATGATGACTGTGTTCCACGCCCTTGATCCGTCTCTCGCCCTTCTTCTCCTCGAAGCCCTTGAGCTCCTGCAGTGTCGTGAGCATCGTCCACGCCTTGTCGCCGATGAGACGTAGATGCCCTTTTCCGCGGCCGACAGCTGTCTCGAAGGTGAACCAGCCCTCAATGATCCCGCCGGCATCCGAGCCCTCGCCCTGAATCCTCCAGTTGCCTGGCTGGGCCAGCGGCATGGTCGTTTCCAGCATCTGCCGGACCGCCGCCGGGTCTTCGGCTGTCTTGATGTTCCATGTGAACGACACGAGGTCGCGCCAGTACGCATCGGCTCCGAACATCTCGGCCGCCGCGTCGTAGTCGCCGCGAGACAGTGCGGCTCCGAAGCCGTCGAGCCAGCCTTGCACTGTTGCCGTGGGCGTTGAGGTCGTCACCGTGGTTCTCCCGGGTTCCGCTCCATACTGGTCTCTTTGCTGGCCGGTGAGTGCACGCGATCGCCCACGCGTATTGCGTAGACGTCGAATTCGAGCCGAAGCGTGCTCATGTCGATCCTGCCCACACCGATACACTGGGCCCGGTTGAGCCATTCGAACCGCCCGGCTGCGGTCACATACACTGGCGTGACGACGACTGGAGGGAGAGGATCGAAATCGTCGCGCTGCGCGCGAGCATAACCGTCTGGACCAAGGTCGAAAAGGCCGCCGTACCTGGCGTAGATGCGCTCACCGGCCCGCGTTTCCAGAGTCGCCTGGACGTTGACAGTACCGACGCCGTCTTTGCGAATGCGCGACCAGTCAGTCGCGCCGGGAAGGATGATCGCCTCCATCCCCGGTCCAACGAAGCTCCCTTCGATGACGTGCCAGTTGATTCGAAAGCTGTCCGGCATGACGCCGACGACCTCCTTGCGGAGTGTCGCAGTCAATGAACCGAGAAAGGTTGTATTCCAGCCCCAACGAGGCTGTTGACCAAAGGTTGCTGCTGCGCCACCGGGGCGCGCTTCATCTGGTGGCGTCGTAACCAGTGCGTGAAGACCAGGCGAGAGCTGCTCCGCAACGAGCCGCAGCACAGGCAACTGTCCGATCACTCCGCCTGGCTCTCCCGGGATCGCCGCCCGTAAAAGCTGGATGATCGAGCCGGGTGCCACCGGCTGTGGCCTCTGGTCCGCCAGGCCTGTAATCGTTCCGCGAACGTTTGGGATATAGCCAAGAACCTTCGGCGTGAAACCCCACGCGAGCAACATCCGACCTTCTTCCGAGCTGGAATCGAGGACCACGGTCCCAGGGGCCACTCGCTGCAGCTGCGGGATGACATCACTTCGCCACTGCCAGCTCACAACCGGCGCTCGACCGATGCGCGCAACCGACGGGTAGATGTATTCAGTACCGCGAGGCAGAGCGCGCAACTGGATTCCAGCCGTGGCAGCGGCCTTTGCGACCTCGGGGGTGAACTCCGCGGGGTCGTCGGCCAGATCCACGTCGGCTCTCACCACGCCGCTTCCAGCCTGATCCTTGACAGAGACGCGAATTCGGCGTCCGCTATGGGTCATCTCAACCGTTCCGGGGCGCTTGTCGGTCCCCATGCGCTCACGCCCCACGTCGATCGCAACCTGCGTCGTGTCGAGCAGCCGCACCATGAACATCCGCGCTCTGTTCTCGTACACCGCTGTCGCAGGGTCGAATGATCCGTCGAGCATCACCAGCACGCTGGATGCGCCATTGGAATCCGCCGTCATACAGGCCTGGCTTGGCGGGGCATCGTCCGGCACGACCATGACGACGATGAACAGCGCACTGTACGGCCCAATCGAGGTGTCGGTAAACCTGTTCGACCAAAGCTGGGCCAAGGCAGTTCGTCTACCGTCGGCGTGTCGCAAGGTGATAGCCTTGTAGCCACTTCCTGCTAGGACATCGTTCACCGTAGAAGTGTTGGTGCACTCGCCGTAGAAGTGCACCATTTCGCCGTCGTAATACTGAAGCTCGTTCGGAACCACCGCGCCGTTGGCTGTGACGTACGTCTTGCCGCTGAGGACGTACTTGTCAAAGAGCACCCCGGAGCGCTTGGAGGTGTCCCGCATGATGGCGCCGTCGGGACCGGCGATACCCCTGCTGGCTATACCCATGCTCGTCTCTCCAGCTCTCGCTCCTGTCAATCCTGTGGGAATTGTGCCGGCCGGGCGCAGGCTGGAACCGTATCACGCCACGCGGGCGACTCAAAGCTGCCGTGCCGCTCGATTGGGCGATGGCTGCCGGACGTGTCGGAGATCGGGCGATGACATTTGAAGAGTGGCTCGAGGAGGTGGGGCTTCCCCACTGCGCTCCAGCGCTGATCGAGAACGGGATCGACTTCGACGTCGCACCTGGCCTGAGCGAGAGTGATCTTCGCAGCCTGGGACTCAACCTGGGTGATACCCGCAGGCTCCTGAAGGCCCTGACAAAACTCGCTCAGACGGTCGCTGTGTCGCCGGGCGGTGCCGTGACGGTTATCGATGTCGCCCCGAAACCCGTTCACGCCGGCCAGGACGAGCGCCGGCAGCTCACCGTGATGTTCTGCGACATCGTGGGTTATACCGACCTGGCCCATCGCCTCGATCCCGAGGAACTGAAAGGCATCATTCGGGAATATCGAAAGGTGTGCAGGAGGGTGGTGGCGCGCTGGGACGGCCACGTCGCCCAGTACCTGGGTGACGGCGTGATGGTCTACTTCGGCTGGCCGGTCGCGCACGAGGACGATGCCGAGCGCTGCGTGCGCTCTGCTCTGGATATCGTGGAGGCGGTCAAGTGCGTGCGCTCTACGGGAGCGCTCGCGGTTCGCATCGGCGTCGCCACCGGTCCGGTGGTGGTGGGTGAAGCTTCGGAAGGGGCCGACGGCGGGGACGAGCTCGCCGTCGGCGAAACGCCCAGCCGGGCTACTCGGCTCCAAGAACTGGCCGGAGCCGACGAGGTCGTCATCGGACCCATCACCCGGCGGCTGGTAGGTAATACCTTTCAGCTCTCTGACCTGGGCGCGCACGCGCTCAAGGGAATCGTGCAGCCGGTTCAGGCCTGGCGTGTGCACGCCGTGCGCAGGACCGAAGGTCGCTTCGACGCGGCTCGCGGCGGCAGGACGCTGACGGCCCTCGTCGGTCGCAACGAAGAGGTGGAACAGCTGTTGCGCCACTGGCACTCGGCTCGCCGCGGCAAAGGGCGGGTCGTTCTGCTCAGCGGGGAACCTGGTATCGGCAAGTCCCGGCTCACGCAGGTGCTGCGCGAGCGACTTGCAGGCGAGCCGCACTCCAGCTTGCGTTATCAGTGCTCGCCCTTCCGTGTCAATTCCGCCCTGTATCCAATCATCGAGCAGTTCGAGTTCGCTGCGGGCTTCGCTCGCGAGGACACCGCTCAGCAGAAGCTCGCCAAACTGAAAGCCGTGCTGGCGGGCACCCAGAAGCAGCGCGCCGAAGCGGCGCCGTTGATCGCAGCCCTCCTCTCGTTGGCCACTGACGATGATTGGGCGCTTGGTCTGTCGCCGAGGAGGCGGAAAGGCAAGCTGCTCGAAGTTCTGGTCGCCCAACTGGAGGCACGTTCTCGACGACAGCCGCTGCTCATCGTGTTCGAGGATGCCCACTGGATTGATCCGACCAGCCAGGAACTGCTCGACGTGATGGTGCCGCAGCTGCGCACGATGCGGGTTCTGCTGGTGTTGACCCACCGCCCGGAGTACAAGCCTCACGGGTATGAACACGCGCATGTGGCGACGATGCCCCTGACCGGGCTGCCGCGGAACCTGAGCACCGAGCTGGTCGGCGAAGTCACTCAGGGCAAGGCATTGCCGCCAGAAGTGCTCAAGCAGATCGTCGATCATGCCGAGGGTTACCCGCTGTTCATCGAGGAACTGACCCAGGCAGTGTTGGAATCGCCCATCCTGCGCGAAGAGAACGACCGCTACACGCTGCTGAAGCCGCTGCCGGACATGGCGATTCCCACCACGCTCAACGCCTCCTGGCTGATTGAACGGCTGGGCCGCCGCGCGAGGGTTCGCGAACTGGCCCAGATTGGGGCCTGCATCGGGCGCGAGTTCTCATTTGAACTATTGGAAGCGGTCTCACCCTACAAAGGTCAGGAGCTGACCGAGGAGCTCGAGCGACTGACAGCAACTGGATTGGTGTTACGTCGTGGCACCCCGCCAGATGCCGTCTATACGTTCAAGCATGCGCTGGTGCAGGATGCTGCGCACGCGTCGCTGCTCAAGAGCAAGCAACGCGTGCGGCACGCGCAGATCGCGGAAGCCCTGGAAATGTCGATGCGAGATTCCGCGGGCAAAGAGCCGGAGGTACTGGCCCATCACCATACCGAGGCCGGCCACCTCACCGAGGCCATCCCGCTGTGGCGCACCGCCGGCGAGGCGGCCCTGACACGAGTCGCCTTGCAAGAAGCGGTACGTTACCTGGAGAAGGGATTGGCCGTCGTGGGTGACCTGCCGCACTCTGCGGGGCGCGACAGCCTCGAGCTTTCGCTGCGGAAGCCGCTGCACACGGCGCTGCTTCAGTGGCGGGCCTGGGCGTCGTCGAAGGTGGCCGACAACGCTACCGAGATTCTTGCCCTCGCCAGGAGCCAGGGCGACCAGCGAAGCCTGTTGATAGGGTTGTGGGGGATGTGGACCTGCACGCTCACGCAGGGGCGAGTCGCCAAGGCGCCGGAATGGGCCGGACAGCTGCTCCGCGAGGGGAGCGCTCGCGGGGATCTCGACATGCAGATCCTCGGGCATCGCAGCAGCATGTTTTCCCATTTCTACCTCGGTGAGCTGCACAAGGCGAACGACCACGGCAACAAAGCGCTCGGTCTCTACGATCCGTCACGTGCCGCGCGTGGGATCGAGCTGGTCGGAAACGATACCAGGACCGCCGTTGGCGTCTGCACGACTCAGGCGATCTGGATGCTGGGGTACCCTGATCGTGCCGTTCAGCTCTGCGACCAGAAGGATGCCGATGCGCGCCGCTTAGGGCATCCCTTCGATACCGGTTGGGCGCTGACCTGGGGCGCATACGTCCTGGACTATCGCCGCGAGCCGGAACGCCTGCTGGCGAAGGCCAACGAGGCCGAGCGCCTCGCGCGCCAGCAGAGCATTCCCGTGCTCTACGAGGCGCTGGTCCCGGTGGGGCAGGGGCTCGCGCGGCTGCGCATGGGCCAGCTGGCGGAGTCGATTGCCTTGCTGCGCAGCGGCATCAAAGCATGGAACGGGTTTGGCGGCCATCTCAATGTTCCCTATATGAAGTCTGCCCTGGCGGAGGCGGTGGCGCTGCAGGGTGACATCGATGCCGGCCTGCGTTTGATTGAGGAGTGCCTCGAGCAGATCGAGGGGCCCGAAGGGCGCGAACGAGTGTGGCTGCCCGAGGTTCGGCGGCTCAAAGGGTGGATGCTGCTGTGCCAGGGCAAGTGTGCGGAGGCCGAGACCGAGCTTCGCGCGTCGATCGAGTGCGCGCGCGAGCAGGAAGCCAGGTCGTGGGAGCTTCGGAGTTCGACGACGCTGGCCAGGTTGTTCGCGGCCGCCGGCCGGCGCGACGACGCCAGAGATCTGCTCGAACCGATCTACAACTGGTTCACCAAAGTCAATGAAGGCCTCGAAACGCACGACCTCAAAGCCGCTCGCGCGCTATTGGACGACCTGCGCTAACGGACCCTCGGCACTATCTGGGCGTCCCGTGTGAGTTCAGCTGTGAAGGCGGACGGGTTCGCCATCAGCCCAGGACGCATTTGGGCGCCTGGTCAACATGCCGAAGCTGGCGCTTTCGCTCGACGCGTCTGGTCAGTTCTGCCGCGAGCTCATCTCCGATCCTTCCTGTCTGGAGCGCCGTCCGATAGGCATCCAGTGCGAGCGCATTGCGCCCTTGCGTGCTGCGCACATACGCGGCCTTGCGCGCCAGTCCGAACTCCGTGGACGGTTCGCGCACTGAGTCGCGTGCATCGCTGATCCAATTGCCTGGATTGGCTCCCATCTCTGCGGCCAGGGCTGCCCATAACCTGGCATCCCTGGTAGTCGCATCAGCACGAGGAAAGATCAGATGCCCGACAGAGCGCTTATGGGCTTCCGACCACGGTTGAGTGAAGTGTTCGAGGGATGTGCGGCGTTCATCCAGATAACTGATCCAGTGCAGACCGAATGCAATGTCACCAGACGACTGACGCCTCGCCCAATCCCTGGTCAAATAGCGCTCCCCGGGGTGCGCAGGGCATAAGCCGTTCGCCGGAATGAGCGGCACCAGCGTGAACTTGCCGAGCGTGCCGTTTATTTCCACAACTCCGGTCCAATAGGATTGATAGGCGGTACCGGCGCTTGCCGCACGTTCACTTTGTTGTGCGATGAGAGCCAGCGTCCTCTCCGCCCTGGCAAAGCCCATGCTTTTGATCAAGCTCTCACGCATGAGCACCTGTCCGGCGGCCAGAGGGCTCGGGACGATCGGACTCGGGCCCGCGGCATCCGCCGTGGCGCGGAGAAAACGCATCACATCCTGGCGGTCATCGAACGGCAACATGGGACTGCTGACAGCGATGAAGTCCACCTGCTGTCCAGCGGCGGTCACAAACGACGCGCGCAAGCCAAGAAAGTCTGGAATGGTTTCCACGTGCGGCGTATTCATGCTCGTCGACACCCGGCCAACCCCGACGTGCTCGGTGCCGGGCACGAACAACCCGACGCCCGCGAAGCCCTCGGGGAGCTGGCTCGCAACGCGCAGGACCACCTTGCCCCCCGCGATCTGATACTGATGCGCAGCCCGGTCCGGACACTCGAGGTCAGGATGACGCTCGCGAATTCGGCGTTGAATCTCGCTCACCTCAGCAACCTCGGCGTCGATACGGCGCACGTCCTCCGCGTCGGGCCGAAACAGCTCTGGTGCGGGACCTTCACGGTTCATGGTCTTCTCCCGGGTTCCCCCTCAGGCGACCTCGATCGTGAGGAGCGCGCGCAGGTAGTCCACACCTCGCACGACGAGAAGGCCCGAATAGCAACCCGGTGCGGCTTCGAGAGGAAGGGTTGTCGATATCGTCAAGTCCCGCTGCTCCTGCGGCTCCAGTCTGCACTCCGTCGGCGTGAACTCGAGAAGCGAGGCCGCAATCCGGCCGTCTCGACCGCCGAGGAGATCCGTCGCCGCAGGAACCAGACGCACCGGGCGACTTTCGCTGTTGCACAGCGTCATGCAAATCGTGGCGCGCTGGCCGGGCTTGACCGTGGCTCGTGGCCGCAACTCGGACAGCGCTTCTGGTTCGGTTGCCACTGGCTGAGACGCGGCGAGCGGTTGGGCCGGCAGGCGCTGCAGGCTCGGCCAGACAGCGGCAAAATTGTCGACGAGCTCGTGCACCTGACGGACCAGGGGGTTACCCGCGTCAGATTCTCCGTACGGAGCGGCGCCAGCCGAGCGTCGAGCCGCAGCGAGCACCCCCTTTGCCATCTCTTCATCAAGGATCGACGCCGCCTGCGACACGATCGACGCCGCCTGCTCGCCGGCGACGTCGCCCGCGGCGTTGACCGGGTTCGACTGCGGCGCCGCACGTTCGGCGGCCGTGGGCAGTAGCGAAAGAGGCGAGAGACCCTCGGCGCCCGGAAACGGCATCAGCCGCCGAAGAAAGGCAGCCCCCTCGTCAACCGTCTCGCGGACGGTCGACTCGATGTTTCCGCGTGCGGTACCGGGTGGCCGTCGCTGATAGCCTTCCACAAGTCCTCCTCGCGTCTACACGTCCCTGCTCACCATGTAGGAAATGACCTGGTGCAGAAACGCCTTTTCATCTGACTCCGGCACATCGCGGAATGCTTGCGTGAACTCGAAGAGCGTGCCGCCGGCGAACTGCCTGGCGACCTTCCTCGCCCAGTCCAGGCTGCCCTGCGCTCGCATCACATCCAGAATCCACCGTGCGTCCTGCACGGATCGGGTGGCTCGTGGCTGTCCCAGAAACGCGGTGACGCGAGCTCCGTCACGGGCATCCATATGCCGCAGCAGATGGATCAACATCAGCGTGCGTTTGCCCTCGAGCAGGTCTCCGCCGATCTCCTTGCCATAGCGACGTTCGTCGCCAACGAGGTTGAGAAGGTCGTCCTGAATCTGAAACGCCGTTCCAAGGTAGCACCCGAAGCGATTGAAGCGATCCAGATCGACGCGATCCTTCGTGGCGATGAGAGCACCGATGCGGCAGGGGTGGATGAAGCTGTACCAGCAGGTTTTCTTGAGGACCATCCGCAGGTAGTCCTCGTCGGTGACGTCGCAACGGTTGTCGCGTACCCAGCCGAGCTCCATCGCCTGGCCCTCGAGCGACTCCTGCATCATGTGCTCGAACTCGTCGTACACCCGCCACGTCATCGGGAGGCCCAAGGTGGGCAGATTGTCGCGGAGGATCCTGACGCTGAGGGCCGTCAGCATGTCGCCCGCATTCACGGCGATCGGCACGCCATGCTCGGCGTGCATCGTCGGGAGGCCGCGGCGCAGGTCGCTTTCGTCCTCGATGTCGTCGTGCACCAGGAACGCGTTGTGCAGCATCTCGATGGCGGTGGCGGACGCGAGGGCCTCGGAAGCGTCGCCACCGAACGCCCGGCAGGTGGCCAGGCAGAGCGCTGGCCGAATGCCTTTCCCCGTGCGCGACAAGTACGCCGACAGGGGAGCGTACAGGTGCTGCTGGGGCTCTCGCTGCGGCACCGCGGACAACAGGCCGGCGAGCGTTGCGTCGCGATAGCTCGAGAGCTGTGCCTGAAACGTGTCGAGCGCCATCGTCTGCACCCTATCTCGGGATGATCGCAACCTTGCCCGAACCGCGGTAGGTGGTTGCGGCGGAGTCGCCCCTTCGCGTGCCCTCTGCCTCGGCGAGGCGAATCGCAAGCAAGCGGACGACGCGCTCGACGAGTGCTGTGGCTTCGCGCCGGAGGTCGGAGACCGTGCCCGCCTGTTCGTAACCGTCGGCGAGCGACAGGAGGGCGCGATGGGGTAGCGGCAGACTGGCCGTTGATGGTGTTGCAGCGGCGTGCTCGTCGGAGCCGCTCTCCACTGCCTGGATCGCCTTGTCAGCCAATTCGGCGAGCGACATCCCGAAGCGGACGAGCGTGTCATCCCATGGCAGTCCCCGCGAGTACCGGATGAGATCGAGCTCGCGCCACGGCGCGAAGATCTCGGGCTCGTGCAGCGGCCAGACACCGCAGCGTGCAGCGCCGGACGCTGCAGCGTCGAGGATCCCGTTCACCGCTCGTCGCGCCGCTTCGTTGGCCGCCTCCATGGTGGCGAGGTCGGTATTGGTACGGACGTAGTCCGACGCCAGAAACAGGTTCGAAATCCTCGACACCGCCTCGGGCCGAAGCTTCCACGTGTCGACGAGATTGACCAGGAGCGGCTCTTCGTTGGCCGTCGTCCCTTCGTGACGACTGAGGCTCGGGTCCAGGCTGAAGCTGTGGAGCAACTCATCTTTCAGGATGGCGACATCCCCGTAGTTCACGCTTCGCTTGAGCTGTTCCCACACTTCGGCCTTGATTTCCTCGGGCGTGCAGTCTTTGGCGGTTTTTCCGTTCAGACCTGGTTGTTCCCACTCGGAGATATCGACCGAAATGATGCCTCGTACCGTGCCGTCTCCATATCCCGTGAGGCTCACGTGCGGCTGCCAGAAGTGCGCCTGTGAAATCGAGGTGAGCGCCCATGGCGTATCCACGTAAATATTGTGGCCATGGGCGAGCGGCACATCTTCCTTGAGGTAGATCTGGATGCCGTTCATCCACTCGGTGATCTCGTCGAGCGTGAACAGCGAGGACAACGCCGGATCGGCCCTCATCATGTCCGGCGTGATGAGGTCGATAACATCCTCTGCTGGCAGCGCGAAGATGAAATAGTCGCCCGTGACGGTGATGTTCCGCCCGCCCTGCTTGACTGTGGCCGACCGAATCCGTTCGCCATCGAACGACACCGCGACCGCCTTCGAGTTCGGGTGATAGATCACACCTTGGGATTCCAGGTACCGCCGCCAGGGATCGATCCAGACGTCGTTCGTCGGACCGTTGAGCACCCGGTCGGTGCTGGGACCCGGCGTCACGATGTCGAACAGCAGCTGAACGAAGATGTTGCCAATGGTTTTGGTACTCGCTTCGCGGGCCTTTGCAGCCACGAGCGATCGCGTGATGCCGTGGCCAAGCAGCTTCTGGTACGCCAGAGACCGATGCTCCGCGCCAATGAACTCCCACCAGCCGATCTTTTCGTATTCCGTGTCGCGTCGTTCGCGGCACGACGTGACGATCTGCCACACCTTCGAGCCAAAGAACCGGAGGTCGTCATGAGAGAGGTCGAGGTCGCCGCCGAGAAAACGGCCAAGATCGTCGAGTGTGACGCGGACGTCGGTGATACTGCGGGGGAAACGGGCAATCAAATCGACGGGATGCCGTCCGTACCGGTTCAACTGACATCGCGTCGTGTCGACGAGGTTGTTCGCGACGGTGCCAGCAGGCCCGTAGGGAATTCGACCCAGTGTGTGGATGATGTGACGGTAGAAGCGGGGGAAGAACCGAAACCCGTGTTCGCCAGGCAAGTCCTTTCGGCCGTTCTTCCCCGACCCCGGCACGCCGAAACTTCGAGCCTTACCTCCGGGGATGGGAAGGAGCTCGTAGATCTCGACGTCGAAGTTGCGTTCGATCAGCTCGTGGGCAGCGCTGAGGCCGGCGATCCCGCCGCCGAGAACGATGACCTTTGGATTCACGGTTCAAGTCGGAACATAGACTTCGCAATAGGTGAAGCAGCAGCCGATCGCCTCTTGTACCCGTTGAGGCACTTGTCCCCGTGTCATAAACGGAGCGCGTTCCGCTTTTATTCTTCTAAGGTCTTCTTGGCATTGGCAGCCTTCCTTGCAGCCTCGGCAGCCGTCTTCGCGACCTTAACCGCATTGTCAGCTGCGGTCTTCGCGTTATCTGCAGTCGCATTGCCACGTGCCTTGGCAGCAGCCTCCTCTGCCTGTGCACTCATTTTCTTTGCTTCCTCAAAAGCCGCTTCCGCTGCTTTAGCGGCTTCCGCAGCGTCATCCGCCGACGTCAAAGGGTCACTCGCCTTCTTCGCCGCAGCCAGGGCCTTCTCAGCGGCAGCGCTCGCATCGGCGGCTGCCTTCTTAGCCTCCTGAGCAGCCGGCGTGTTAGTAGCCGTCAGTGCAGCTTCAGCGGCCTCGAGCGCCCCCTGCACCACTTTTTCAGCTGTTCTTACAGCCTCTGCGACGGTGTTATCGCCAGGCCCAGCAGCTTCAGCAGCAGCTTTCGCAGCATCAAGCGCGGTCGCGGCCTTTTTCGCTTCGGTTTGCGCAGTAATAGCCGCCGCCCCAGCTTCGTCCGCCGGTGTCGAAGGGTCACGCGCCTTCTTCGCCGCATACTTCGCTTTCTTAGCAGCCTCGTTTGCGTTCGCAGCTTGTCGTTTGGCCTCTTCAGCACTCATCTTTGTTACCCATCATCGCGCTTGGGCGGTTCTTTGCCGGGTCTCCGGCGCTCATCGATGCGTACTACTGCAATTTTTGGAGTTCTGCTTCCGCTGTGGCCCTCGTTGCGTCAGCCAACGCCACCAGCGCCGTAGCCTCTCTTATTAGGTCTGCCTTTTCTGTTGTGGGCCGTATTCTGAAGCCAGCCACCGGAGGCTTTTCCTCGTCTCTGATCCTCAAGACGAACCGCTCGTAAACCCGAAAGAGAAACTTGGCCGCTTCCGTCCGCTGCAAGAATTGAACGGTCGGTGGTGTCCCGACGACGATGTCCACGGCGTTGCCTGCGAGAGACACGATAATGCCGGCGTTGTCATCCATCTTTCCCGAACGCAGCAAAGGTCCCCCCTTGAGCAGCGGCGTAATCCTGTCAGCGGGAAGCACAAGGGACTCGGACGGCTCATGTACTTTGTTGAAGAGGAAGTTACCCAGCACACAGGCGAAAGGAGCAGGGTTAGACGACTCCTCCAGCTCGCGAATCGCATTCACTACTGCCGTTACAACCAATTGCCCTATGACGCGCAGGTCTTTCGTGTTCGCCAAATCCACGGGATTTCCGTTGGTCTCTTTCAGATCTGCGAATCGCTGTCGTCTCGTAGGCCGATCAGCGAGCCCTCTTTGCGCCTCGACGGCGTTCACAACGAACTCGGAATCGTCACGTCGAGGGCCACGGCGGAAACCTGCGAAGACGATTCGATCTTCTTCCTGTGCAAGAATGTTCGCCGCACGCCGAAACGCAAGCAGAGCATTGGACAATGTTTCGTCAGCAACCTGTTCGCTTGAGAGCTGAACGTTCACCGTGAGATTGATAAGCTTTAGGTTCACCCCCCGGTGATCGGTGTCGAGGCTGATCGTCGTCCGTCTTGAAGTAGCATCTCGATCTTCCTTCAAGCGTTCATTGCGTACTATCTCAGCGCTGCCTGAAAGCGGCCCGTAAAGCGGGAGGAACGCTGACGCCACACTGGCCTTGCCGAATGCCTCGTTGACGGCATCGTTCACCTTCTGCCACTGAGCGTCGCTCCAATTCAATTCAGCCATCGTGTGCCTCTCGACGTCTCACAGTCCCCACGGACGCAGCGTGCGGTGTTTGATGGATTTGCGACCCACGAGCCGCTGGGCTTGGGAGGCGCGATTATGCCTCCACAGTGAGCCGGGACAACAGGAAATTTGTCGCGGGACAGCAGATCCTTCGTCGCGACCGTCCGTTGAGCACGGCAATTTGTCCGCTTGACGGGGCCTGTTCGTCCTCGCCAGCCGTGTGTATGGCGTATACACTCCGAACCTTCGCATGCGGGCGGCGGGCAGGCGTCGTGCCCGCTCTACGATCTGACGTCAAACGAAACGCCGATCGCTCGCGTCATGTACTCGCGCGAGCCGGGCAACCTCGAACCTGGCAAGGACGGTCCACCACCGACGCCGCCGGTTTATACCCGGAGAGACGACGCTCCATCTCGGCCGGCGTCGAGCGTTGTGACAGCTTCCTTGACTGACCCTCGATCCCCCTTCAAGAATCCGCAATCCGCCAAATAAAGTTCATCCCACCCAGTGAGGCGGCGCTATATTGCGCTCTGCTCGTAGATGTGGGACCGGTTCGGCAGCCGGTCTCTCCGCCGAAGGAGGTCCGATGACCACTGCCAGGTCTCTCAGGCTGGTATCGTTCCTGTCCGTCCTGCTGCTGACGCCGCTCCCCGCGGCCGCACAATTCAGCAGCGCGCTCCAGGGCACCATCACCGACACGCAGCAGGCATTCGTCCCGAATGCGACGGTGCGGGTCACCAACGCCACGACCGGCGTCACGCGCGAGTCCGTGACCTCTGCGGACGGCGTCTATCGCGTGCCCAGCCTCGGGGCTGGTGTGTATACGGTCGAGGTCGAGAAAGCCGGATTCCTCAAAGCCCAGCGCGAACAGTTGAAGCTCGGCATCAGCGAAACGCTGCGGCTCGATTTCACTCTCGAAGTCTCGGGGGTGGCTGAAACCGTGACGGTCGAGTCGCGTGCGCCGCTCGTCGAGACCGAACAGGGCCGCGTCTCCGGGCGCGTCGATCGCACGCTGCTGCAGGCCTTCGTAGGAGGTGAAGAAAAAGAGGCGGTTCCGCGCAATCGGTCCACCCAGGCTGAATGAAATTCCGGAACTCGGGCGTCTCAACGGTGAACGTCGAGCCGCGGGCCTCTTGAGGGATTTCCCTTCAGCGGTCGATCCGACCTCCAACTTCCGCGACCTCGGCAGCCCGGCGCCCGGCGCCAACGTGACCGGTCCGAACGACGGCATCCTCGATGTCGGCACCGCGTTCTTCGTGCCCGAAGGATGGCGGGACGGCGATCAGTTCAGCGCCCGCGTCGACTACGAGCTGAAGCCGGGACGGGATCGCCTCTATGGCAATTTCTACCGCACGCGTTCGTACGCCGTGACCGGCGGGATCCGGCCCGCCTTCAACCGTCCGACGCCGAACTGGACGACGTTCGGCAACGCGAACTACACCCATACCTTCAACTCGTCGAAGCTCAACGAGTTCCGTGGCGGGGTGATGCGGCTCGTCGGGTTACCCGACACACCGGAACATCTCGAGATTCCCGGCATCACCATCACCGGCGCAACCGGATTCGGACAGTCCGGGTACCCGAACGGCTGGTGGCAGACCAACTGGCACTTCAAGGACATCTTCACGTGGGTCGCCTCGAGCCACATGCTCAAGATGGGCGGCGAGCTGCGGCAGATGTACGGCTCGGCGACCAACACCAACAACTACATTCCTGCCTACTCGTTTACCAGTCTCCTGAACTTCGCCGACGACGAGTCCATCCAGATGACTCGCTACGTCGATCCGAGAACCGGCGAGCCGGTCACCGCGTACTCGGAGCTGACCCAGACCGAGTGGGCGCTCTTCATCAACGACGACTGGAAGGTGACGCAGAACTTTACCCTCAACGTCGGGCTCCGATATGAGAACTACGGCACGTTCAAGGACAGCGACGACGGCCTGAGGAACCTCATTTTCGGTCCCGGCGCCAGCGACCGGGAACGGCTCGCCTCGGCGCGCGTGGACTTCGTGGACAAGTTCTACCCGACCGACAACAACAACATCGCCCCGCGGCTCGGGTTCGCGTGGGATCCGAAGGGCGACGGCAGGACGTCGGTGCGTGGCGGCTACGGGCTCGCGTTCGATCGCCTCATGAACCTGCCCACCGAGAACTACCGTCACAGTCCGCCGCTCCGGGCGTCGGTCGTGCTCGGGCAGTTCTTCGGGACCAATTTCACGTACAGCCTCGGTGATCCCTCGAAGCCGTATCTGGGGTATCCGGTTGATCCGGCCCTGCAGGTCGGCCTCGATCCGCGCAATGGCGTCATCGGCGCGCGGGTCAACCTGACCACCGTCGATCCCAACCTGGTCAGCCCTCTCGTCCACAACTGGTTCGCCGGTGTGCAACGTGAGCTCGTGTGGGGCATCGTCGCAGACGCCAACTACATGGGATCGGCCGGCCGGAATCTCCACAACGCCTACAACGTCAACCGGTTCCGCGGCGATCTCCTCGACGGCCGGTTCGATGGCATCAACCCGAGCTTCGGGTCGATCACGATGGTGACGTCGACCTCGCGGTCCGACTTCAACGGCGGCACGATCGCGTTGAAGCGCAACTTCCAGCAAGGCTACATGCTGCAGGGCGCGTACACCTTCGGGAAGGCCATGGACGACGCGGATCTCGCTGTCGGGACCACCGCATATCAGGACGCCGCCGACATTCAGGCCGACCGGGCGATCGCAGGCTACGACGCCACGCACAAGGTCTCGATCGTCGGCTTGTGGGAGCTGCCGTTCTTCCGGAACGGCTCCGGCATGACGCAGACGCTGCTCGGCGGCTGGCAGCTGGCGGGATCCGCGATCCTTCAGAGCGGTTATCCGATCAACGTCACGACCGGGGGGACGTTCCCGAACGGCGACTACAACGCCGACAACAACGGCGGAGACCGTCCGGATGCCCCGGCCGCGGGCATCAAGACGAGCGGCTGGAGCCAGGACGAGTACCTCAACGGCATCTTCAAGGCGTCGGACTTCCCGAGGCCCGCGGCCGGGCAGAACGGCAACCTGCCGCGCAACGCCTATCGGGGACCCGGCTATGTGGACGTCAGCCTGTCGCTGACGAAGAAGTTCCGGGTGCAGCGCTACTCGGGTGAGTTCAGGATCGACGCGTTCAACGCCTTCAACCGCGTCAACCTGGCCGATCCGACGATGGATCTGAGCAGCACGAACTTCGGGCGGGTCACGTCGCAGCTCGCGCCGAGGGCGTTTCAGCTGGGGGTGAGGTTCAGGTTCTGATCGCGTTTCGGCGACAGCCGCTTGTCAAAAAACAACAGGAGGGCCAGGAGATCAGGAGGTCTTGGGTAAACCAATTCTCCTGAACTCTTGGCCCTCCTGTTAATTTAGTGCTCTTCCCCGCAGGTGGCGTCGGAACTTACTTACCGACCTTCTCCCACTGCCGTGTCTTGGCGGACTTCAGAATCGCGTCGGTGACGAAGTCGGTGGCGAGCCCATCCCTGAACGTCGGCGGCAGCGCCTTGCCCTTCGCTGCGGCCTCGACGAAGTCCGCGAACTGGTGGATGAACGTGTGCTCGTAGCCGATCTGCAGGCCGGGCACCCACCAGTGCTTCATATAGGGTTGATCGCCGTCGGTGATGTGCACGCTGCGCCAGCCGCGGACGCGGCCCTCGTCGCGATGATCGAAGTACTGGAGCCGGTGCAGGTCGTGCAGATCCCAGCGCGCTGACGTCTTCTCGCCGTTGACCTCGAGCGTGTAGAGCGCCTTGTGCCCGCGCGCGTAGCGCGTCGCCTCGAACATCCCGAGCGAGCCGTTCTCGAACCGGCACAGCACCGCGCTCGCGTCATCGATGCCGACGGGTTCGACCTTGCCGGTGAGGTTGTGCTTCCGTTCCTTGATGAACGTCTCGGTCATGGCCGAGACCTCCGCGACGGGTCCGTTCAACCACAACGCCGTGTCGATGTTGTGGGCCAGCAGATCGCCGGTGACGCCGCTGCCGGCGACCGAAACATCGAGGCGCCAGAGCCCCTCGCCCCCCTGAGGCAGGTCCTGCGAAATCGTCCAGTCCTGCAGGAACTGCGCGCGGTAGTGGAACACGCGGCCGAACCTGCCCTCGTCCAGGAGCTCCTTGATCAACACGACGGCGGGCACGCGGCGGTAGTTGTACCAGACCGTGTTCGGCACGCCCGCGGCCTCGACCGCAGCCACCATCGCTTTCGCTTCATCGGCGGTGCGCCCGAGCGGCTTCTCGCACATCACCATCTTGCCGGCCTGCGCGGCGGCGATGGCGATCTCCTTGTGCGTGTCGTTCGGGCTCGCGATGTCGATGACGTCGATGTCCTTGCGATCGATCAGCTTCCGCCAGTCGGTCTCGTAGGACTCGTAGCCCCAGTTGGAGGCGAACTTCTTCACGCGCTCCTCGTTGCGCGCCGCGACGGCCTTGAGGACCGGCTTGTAGGGGAGATCGAAGTAGCGGGGGGCCTGGAGGAACGCATTCGAGTGGGTACGGCCCATGAAGCCGTAGCCGACGAGACCTATGTTGAGGTTTTTCATGGTCAGTCCCACCCATGCGCATCGCGCACGGCCAGCATGACACCGAGAATGTCGTTCCACGTCTTCGGCTGGCCCATCACCTCGTTCGGGAACATGCAGCCGTCCCAGCAGATGTGCCTGAACTTCCTGGTGAGGTTGCCGCTCTCGTCACGAAGCCAGAAGCCGGCGTGTTTCACGATGTCGAGCTTGCCGTTCGGATCGAGGGGCTGGCAGTGGCGGCCGGTCTTGTCGTGCGATCCGGAGCCCTTCACCGTGGCGTCGTTCTGCGCGACGTGGAAGTCGATGGTCCACGGCCGCAGTGCGTTCGTCATCTTCCGGAGGCCGTCGTCCAGCGTCTTCTGGTCGGACCAGTCGAAGTTCTCGGGGAGGATGCGGTCGTCCGGCGCGTTGTAGCCCATGGTGAAGAGCAGCGTATGCGCCATGTCGGCCTGGAACCCGACGGTGTCCGGACGGCTGACCTGTTCGAGCAGCTCCACGTTCCGCTTCACGCTGTGCATGCCGCCCCAGCAGATCTCTCCTTCAGCGGCCAGTTTCTCGCCGTAGGACTCGGCGACATCCGCCGCTTCCCGGAACGTCTCGGCGATCTTCTTCGTGCTGCCGGCGGGATCCTTCGCCCAGTCTGCCGGGCTGGCGGCCGAGTCGATCCGGATCACGCCGTACCGCCGGATGCCGGTCGCGTTCAGCTTCTTCGCAATCTCGCAGGCCTTCCGCACCTGCGTGACGAACGCGTTGCGCTCGTCGTCGCTGCCCATCGCGGAACCACCGCCGGTCGGCGGCCAGACCGGCGCGACCAGCGAGCCGACGACCAGATTGCGGCGGCCGATACTGTCGGCGAGCTTCTTCACATCGTCGTCTGTCGAGTCGATGCTGACGTGCGGATCGAAGAGGAACAGATCCACGCCGTCGAACTTCTGGCCGTTGACCTCCGCCTTCGCCGTGTGATCGAGCATCGTCTCGAGGTCGATCGGCGGCTCCGCGCCGGGCCCGCCCTTGCCGACCAGGCCGGGCCACATCGCGTTATGGATGGCTGGGTATTTGTGCATAAGTGTCCGCGACGATACCTTTCGGCCCTGCACTCCATCAAGCGCATTTCCACCGGGCGCGCGCGTTTCGCGGAACGAAACGACACGGGAGGCCGCGGTCCGCAGTCCGCGGTCCGCGATCCGGAAAACCCCCTGCCGATCGGGGACTACGGCCTGCGGACTGCGGCCCGCGGACTGCGGACTGCGGCTCTCCCCCTTACAATCCCCCGATGCAGACGACGTATCGCGGCCGGCAGGCCGTCTCGATTGAGAACGACGACCTCCGCGTGACCGTGTTGAGAGGCGGCGGTCATCTGGCCGAAATCTTCGACAAGCGCGCAGGGGTGAATCCGCTGTGGACGCCGCCCTGGGAGTCGATCGAGCCCTCGCAATATGACCCTCGAAGACACCCTGAATACGGCGGCACCGTGGAGTCGAGCCTGCTCGCCGGGATCATGGGCCACAACCTCTGCCTCGACATCTTTGGAGGTCCGTCCGACGATGAGGCCCGTGCGGGACTGCCGGTGCACGGGGAGGTGTCGATTGCGGACTTCGACATCAGGGGCGCCAGCGATTCGATCGTGATGCGTGCGAGCCTGGCGCGTGCGGGACTCACCGCAGAGCGCCGGATCGAGCTGAAAGGGCGGGCCGTTTGGATCCGCGAAACGGTGCAGAACCCGGGTGGCGTGGACAAGCCAGTCGGTTGGACCCAGCACGTCACGCTCGGTCCGCCGTTCCTGCAGAAGGGGCGGACCGAGTTCCGGGCATCCGTCACACGCTCCCGTGTCTTCGAATCAGCTTTTGGCGCGGGTGATTACCTTCGCACCGGCGCCGAGTTCACCTGGCCGCATGCGCCCCGGATCGATGGTGGGACCGCCGACCTCAGGCGCTTCACCGACGCGGCCACCTCCAGCGCCTATACGGCGCATCTGACCGATCCCGCCCGTTCCAACGCATTTTTCGTGGCGTTTTCGCCGGACGCGCGACTGGCGTTCGGGTATGTGTGGCGTCGCACCGACTTTCCCTGGCTCGGCATCTGGGAAGAAAACCTCAGCCGGGTGCAGCCGCCGTGGAACTCACAAACGCTCACCCGCGGAATGGAGTTCGGGGTCTCTCCGTTTCCGGAAACGAGGAAGGCGATGATCGAGCGCGGCCGTTTGTTCGACACGCCCGGGTTCAGATGGATTCCAGCCGGCTCGCAGGTCAGCGTAGAATACTTCTGTGTCTCCGCGGTCACAGATGCCATCCCGGAGACGCTGGAGTGGCCTGCCAACTGACTCCTGTCGCACAATAACCGGTTGTTTCCCCGGTCCAGCAGGCACTGGACCACGAGAGGCACAGATATGTACCAGCACCTGATTCTTTCGATCATGCTCGCAGCGCCGGTCGCGGCACAGACCCCCGCGACGCAGAAGCCGGCCGCGGGCGCCACGCAGAAGCCGGCGACCGAAAAGCCGGCGGCGGGCGCAGCCGCCAAGGGCGTGCGCACCATCGAGATCGTCGGCACCGAAGACATGAAGTTCAGCGTGGCCACGATCACCGCCAAGCCCGGTGAGCAGCTGCGCATCAGGCTGACGGCGAAGGGCGCGATGCCGAAAATCGCGATGGCGCACAACTTCGTCCTCCTCACCAAGACCGCGAAGGTCACCGACTTCGTTACAGCCGCCATGGGCGCGCGCCCGGACTTCATCCCTGCCGACAAGAAGGCCGAGATCGTCGCGCACACCGACCTGGCCGGCGCGGGAGAGACGGTCGAAGTGACGTTCAAGGTCCCCGCGGCCGCTGGCGACTATACGTACGTGTGCTCTTTCCCCGGTCACTTCCAGGCGGGGATGAAGGGGACGCTCACGGTCAAGTAAAGGCCGCAGCCCGCGATCCGCAGCCCGCAGCCCGCGATCCGGACTGCGGACCGCGGACTGCGGGCCGCGGCGTTGTTGTCAATATCACCCCTCCAATCTGGAGCTCTCCGCTGCTAGTCTTCCTCGCGTCCTTTGTAGTCCTGTTCGTCGAGATCGCTCTCATCCGCTGGATGCCCGCCTACATCCGGCTTCTCTCGTACTTCTCGAATTTCATCCTGCTCGCCAGCTTCCTGGGCATCGGCATCGGCTGCCTGCTGGCGCCGGCGCGGGCGCGCCTGTTTGCCTGGTTCCCGGTGCTGACCGCCGCGGTGATCGGCGCGGTCTACGCGTTCCGGCTCGAGGTCGCGATTCCACCATCGGGAAGCATCTACTTCACGAGCGGAACCTCGACTCCGGTCCTGCCGGTCGAGTCCACCCTGCTGCTCCCGGTTCTCTTCGTCTCGGTGGCGGCACTGCTTGCGACCGCAGCGCAGCGGATGGCGCGCGAGATGGCGTCGCGGCCGCCATTGAACGCCTACACGCTGAACATTGCCGGCAGCCTGACCGGGGTCATCGCGTTTGCGGTCATGTCCTGGCTCGAGCTGTCGCCGGTCGTGTGGTTCGCGCTCGCCTTTGCGGTCGCGGTCGTCCTGCTCGTCACGCCGGAACCGGCGAAGGATTTCGGCGTCCCGGAAGGCATCCGCCTCGCGCCGGCGCGGCGGCCCTCGCCACGGGCGGCCGTCGTCGGCGACATTGCGCTATTGGCGGTGTCGTTGTTTCTCGTCCACAGCATGGCGCGCGGGGCCCTGTGGTCGCCCTACTACAAGATCACCGTCGGCAAGACCGGCGAGGACACCGTCGTCGAGGTGAACAACATCTTTCACCAGTCGATGGCGCCGGTCGCGCACAAGGAATACTTCTACCAGTGGCCCTACACCGTCTTCGGTGATTCGTTCAAGAACGTGCTGATTCTCGGCGCGGGTTCGGGCACCGACGTGGCCGCCGCGCTGATGCACGGTGCGGAGCACGTGGATGCCGTCGAGATCGATCCGACCATCCTGCGCCTCGGCCGCCAGCTGCATCCCGATCACCCCTTCGACGATCCTCGCGTGACCGTCATCAATGACGATGCGCGGCACTACCTGCGAACGACGACCAAGAAATACGACCTGGTGGTGTTCGCGCTGATCGACTCGCTGACGCTGCAGTCGAGTTTCTCGGGAGTCCGGCTCGAGAGCTACATGTTCACGATCGAGTCGTTCCGGGCGGTCAGGGATCGGCTCACAGACGATGGGCTGCTGGTCGTTTACAACTATTTCCGTGAGAAGTGGCTGGTCGATCGGCTCGCCAACATCGCCGCTGCGGCGTTCGGCAGCGAGCCGCGCGTGCACGTGCACGAGGCGCGCGCCTATCTCGGCATCATGCTCGCCGGGCCGAGGCTTGCCAGCCTGAAGACCGACCCGGTCATTCCCGATCAGGTGGCAGCCTACAACCAGGGCACGGCTCCTGCGCCGGCGCGCATGCATTCACGCGACACCGCGGTCGAGCCCGCGACCGACGACTGGCCGTTCCTCTATTTGCGCAATCGGCACGTGCCGAGGCACTACATCTACGCCCTCGCGCTGATCCTGGTCGTGTCGGTCGCTTCCGTGATGTGGGTGCTGCGCGGGCAAGCGGGGCAATGGTCGTGGGAGTTCTTCTTCCTGGGCGCCGGGTTCATGCTGCTCGAGACCAAGGCGATCATCCAGTTCGCCCTGCTGTGGGGATCGACCTGGGTGGTGGCGTCGCTGGCCATCGCGTCGGTGCTGGGCATGGCGCTCATCGCGACGTTCATCGTCTCGCGGGTCGAGATCCGGCGGCCCGGGCGGATCGCGGCAGTACTCGTGGGGTTGCTGCTCCTGAACGCGGTGATTCCCATCGGCAGCGTCGCCCTGGACAGCCGTGCGGCCGAGTCGGTGTTCTACGCGTTGCTGATGTTCAGCCCGATCCTGTGCGCAGGCCTGCTGTTCGGCTCTGCGATCAAGCACTCGACCTCGCTCGCGCGCGACTACGGCACGAACCTGCTCGGCGCGATGGTCGGGGGTGTGGCGGAATACCTCTCGCTGGCGACCGGATTCCGGTTTCTGTTGGTGATTGTGGCGGCGTTCTACATCGCCGCGGTGTTGGCCCGGAGGCGGGGAAGTGCCGCGTTCTTGCCATCCGGCTCAGCCGTCCCCACGGGTATAAAATAGGCGGCTGGATTCGATACATCTCAGTTACGTGCGATTAGAAAGGGCATAACGATGGGCGACATCTCAAGACGCAAGTTCGTGAGCACGGTAGCCGGCGCCGGGGCGGCGATCACCATCGTGCCCCGGCACGTGCTCGGTCATGGAATCCAGGCCCCGAGCGACACGCTCAACATCGCAGTGGTCGGCTTTGGGATGGGCGCCAGCAACGCGCAGGCGGTCATGAGCCAGAACCTCGTGGCCTTTTGCGACGTGCACGATTCGATCATGGCGGCGGCGATCAAGCGGTTCGAGACGGCCGCGGCCGCGTCGCCGACCGCGGCACAGCGGGGGGGCGGCAGCGCGCAGCGTTCGGAGCCGTCGAAGGCGCAGCAGGAGGCCAACGCCCGGCGGCCCGCGCACAACAGCCGCGAGGACGCCAGGCGCTTCGTCGAGCGGAACCTGCCCAAGCTCGCAAAGTACCGCGACTACCGCGAGATGCTCGAGAAGCAGAAGGACATCGACGCGGTCATCATTGCGACTCCCGATCACATGCACGCGCCGATTGCCACGATGGCGATGGATCTGGGCAAGCACGTCTACGTGCAGAAGCCGCTGTGCTGGTCGGTCGAAGAGGCGCGCGTCCTGGCCAGGAAGGCGAAGGATCGCAAGGTCGTCACGCAGATGGGCAACCAGGGGCACTCGTACGACGACGCCCGTACCGGCTACGAGTACATCGCAAGCGGCGCGATCGGCGAGGTCCGGGAGGTGCACGTCTGGACCAACCGTCCGCTCGGCTACTGGCCGCAGGGTGTTCCGCGGCCGGCCGCGCTGAAAGTCGACCCGAACCGGCCGCTCGGCTGGAACGGCCGCGCCGTGGAACAGCGGCTCGCCAACGCGTTCATCGGCGACTATCCGAAGCCGGCTGATCTCGACTGGAACCTGTTCCTGGGCGGCGCGCCGGAGGTCGAGTACCACCCGATTTACCATCCGTTCAACTGGCGGGGCTGGGTCGATTGGGGCCAGGGCGCCCTGGGAGACATGGGTGCGCACCTGGTCGACCACCCGTTCTGGGCGCTGAACCTCGGATACCCAACCACGGTTGAAACGTTGTCAACGCCGTTCAACGGCGCAACCTTCCCGTCGGCGACCACGACGTATTACGAGTTCCCGAAGCGCGGCAATCTGCCGGCGGTGAAGATGACGTGGTACGACGGTGGCCTGCTCCCGCCGAAGCCCGAAGACCTTGGCGACGCGCGGATGAACCCGGGCGGCGGCCTGATGTATGTCGGCAGCAAGGGCAAGCTGGTCCAGGACACCTACGGCCAGTCACCACGGCTCTACCCGGCCAACCATCCAGCCTCAAAGACTCCGCCGCCCGCGAAGCTGAAGCGGATCGCCCACGAAGAGCACGAGATGAACTGGGTCGAGGCGATCAAAGGGAAGGCCGAGATCTCCTCGCCGTTCGAATACGCGGCGCAGCTCACCGAGGTCATGCTCCTCGGCGTCGTCGCGCTGCGCGCCGGCCAGAAGATCCACTACGACGGCGCGAAGATGCAGATCACCAACTCGGTGGCTACGAGCGATCAGCCGCTCGAGGGCGAGCAGCTGCTGCGCCGGCAATACCGTCAGGGGTTCGGACTGACCGATACGAAGACTCTATAAGGCTCGCGGGTTCGCGGTTCGCGGGCTCGCGGGTTCGGGAAGCCGGTGGTAATCAGCGGCAAGTCGCCGCTCGGTTGAGGCCATTGCCTCTGAATACCACCAGCTTTCCGAACCCGCGAACCCGCGAACCCGCGAACCGCGAACACAATCAATGAACAAACTCGCCATTCTCGTCGGCGGTGGCCCCGCCCCCGGTATCAACAGCGTCATCGGCGCCGCGACGATTCGCGCGCGGCTCGCCGGGCTCGACGTCATCGGCATCCGCGATGGCTTCGAGTGGATCATGCAGGGCGACACCGACCATACGGTTCCGCTCACGATTGAATCGGTGAGCCGTATTCATTTCCGCGGCGGCTCGCATCTCGGCATCGCGCGGGCGAATCCCACCAAAGATCCGAAGCTGCTGGATGCGACGCTCGGGTCGCTGAAGAAGCTGGGCGTGTCGCAGCTCATCACCATCGGCGGCGACGACACGGCGTATTCGGCGATGATGCTGCTGCGGCATTCCGCCGGCGCGCTGCGCGTCGTCCATGTGCCGAAGACGATCGACAACGACCTGTTCCTGCCCGACTACGTCGATACCTTCGGGTTCCAGTCGGCGCGGCACTACGGCGTCGACATCGTCAAGAACCTGATGGTCGATGCGAAGACGACCACCCGCTGGTATTTCGTCGTGGCCATGGGCCGGAAGGCGGGGCACCTTGCGCTCGGGATCGGCAAGGGGGCGGGGACGACGCTGTCCCTGATCACCGAGGAGTTCAAGCCGCCGATCCGGCTCAAGACCATCGTCGACACGCTCACCGGCGCGATCATCAAGCGGCTCAGCGAGGGGCGACGCGACGGCGTGGCGGTGATCGCTGAGGGGGTCGTGCTCGACATGGCCGAGGAAGATCTTGCCGGTCTCAAGGACGTCGAGCGTGACAGCCACGGCCACCTGCGCCTGGCCGAAGTCGATCTCGGCAACATCCTGAAGGCCCAGGTCCAGCAGCGCCTCAAGCAGCTGAACCTCAAGATGACGATCGCCTCCAAGAACATCGGCTACGAGCTGCGTTGCGCCGATCCGATTCCGATGGACATGGAGTACACGCGCGACCTGGGGTACTGTGCCGCAAAGTACCTCCTCGCCGGCGGCAACGCCGCGATGATTTCGATGCAGGGGGGCCACTTCATCCCGGTGCCGTTCGAGGAGTTGACCGACCCCGAGACCGGACGCTCCAAGGTCCGCCTGGTCGACATCTCGTCGACCCGCTACGCGATCGCCCGGCGCTACATGATCCGGCTCCGCCGCGACGACCTCAACAACCCCCAGAAGCTGGCCAACCTGGCGAAGTCGGCCAATCTCTCACCTGAGGAGTTCCGCCGGGAGTTCGAGTCGGTGGTCGCCAACGAGCCGCCGCCGCTGGCCATCGACGATCACGGGGAAGCCGCGCTGCATACGACCTGATCAGATCAACTCCCAACGATCCAACGATCCAACGATCCAAGGGAAGCCATTCGAACAATCGGGTAAAAGTCGGTTCAACAAGCTGGTTGATGCGCCTCAACCCCGTTGTTTCGCGGGGTTTCCCTTGGATCGTTGGATCGTTGCCCCTCGACGTTGCTCGGGGCAACCCTGAGCCAGTCGAAGGGTTGGATCGTTGGGAGTTGATCTCGCCCTTGCTGCGTAGTAAAACCGGCCTTTCGAAACGGTTCCATACCTGGAAAGGTCCGACATCCATGGAGTTCAGCGTTTCCCGCTCGCAGTTCTGGGCGGTGGCAGCTCTTGCCGGCGTGATCGGCGCGGCCACGTTGACCGTTGCTCAGTCGAAGCCGCAGCCTGCTTCCACGCAAAAGCCGGCATCGGCGCCGGCGCAGAAGCCCCCAGCGGCACCCACGCCCCGGACGACCCCGCGGGAGTCCGAAGCGCGGCCGTTGCGTGTGCTTTTCGTCGGGAGCGAGAAGGCGCCTCACCAGGCGTCGGCGGTGGCGACACCGCTCGTCTCGTCGCTCGCGCGCCGGGGCATCCAGCTGATTACGCTGTCGGCGTCCGCCGATGCCATTACCGCCGAGACTCTGCGGCACTACGACGCCCTGATGATCTACGGTGATCAAACGTTCACCCCGGAACAGCAGAAGGCGCTGGCAGGATTCGTCGATGGTGGCAAGGCTGTCCTTGCCGTCCACACTCCATCGCTCGTGAGCCAGGTTGCTTCACAGGGACCAGGTGCGCAGGCGCTCCCGGCCGCGGTCAGCCCCGATATCGTTGCGGCAGCGCATCCCATCATGAAGGGGGTCGAGGCGTTCGCCACCACGGACGAGGGGCCCGCCCCCGCGCCGCCTACGGGTACCGAGACGACGGTTCTCATGCAGCGAACGCTCGGACCGGGACGCGAAGCGTTCACCTGGGTGAGAACGCAGGGGAAGGGCCGGATGTTCTACACCGGCTACGGCCACGACGCGTCGACCTGGTCGAATCCGAACTTCCAGAAGTTGATTGAGCAGGCGACCGTGTGGGCGGTCGACGAGCCGGCACGCCGGGCCTACCTCGAGATGAAGATGCCGGAGGTGAGCTACGTGGATACCTTCGTCGTGCCGAACTACGAGAACCGGAACCCGGCTCCGAAGTACCAGCTGCCGTTCACCGCCGAAGAGTCGATGAAGTTCATCCAGCTGCCAGCCGAGTTCAAGCTCGAGCTGTTCGCCAAGGAACCGGACATCATCGAGCCGATCGCCTTCAACTTCGACGAGCGCGGCCGCTTGTGGATCATCGAGGCGATCGATTACCCGAACGTGGTCCTCAACGGCAAGCCGGGCGACGATCGGATCAAGATCGTCGAGGACACCAACGGCGACGGGCGCGCCGACAAGTTCACCGTCTTCGCCGAGCACCTCAATCTGCCGACCAGCCTGGTGTTCGCGAGCGGCGGGGTCATCGTGACGGCGATGCCGAACACGCTGTTCCTGAAGGACACCAACGGTGACGACAAGGCCGACGTGACCCAGATCCTTCACACTGGGTGGGGCATCGGCGACACGCATGCCGGTCCGTCGAATCTGATGTACGGGTTCGACAATTACATCTGGGGCACGGTCGGCTACTCGCGGTTCAAGGGACAGGTCGGCGACAAGACGTTCGACTTCGGGCAGGCGGTCTACCGGTTCAAGCCGGATGGCTCGAGCTTCGAGCAGGTCACCGGCACGACCAACAACACGTGGGGGCTCGGCATGTCCGAGACGTTCGACGTGTTCGGGTCGACCGCGAACAACGATCCCAGTTTCTACGTCGCGATTCCCAACCGGTACTTCGAAGGGGTCGAGGGACTGCCGATGCCGCCGGGCGGCGGACGGGGGGTTGGCGCCGGCTACCAGAGCGCCGCGCAGTTCTACAACGCCCATTACGTCACTCCCTACATCCGCCAGGTCGACGTGTTCGGCGGCTACACCGCCGGCGCGGGTCACCAGCTCTACACCGCGCGTGCGTTCCCGAAGCGGTACTGGAACCGGATCGCGTTCATCAACGAGCCGACGGCCCACCTGGTGGGACAGGGCATCATCGAGCCGCGTGGCGCCGGTTTCGTGACCCGCGATGGCTATAACCTGCTCGCGGGTGCCGAGGAGTGGGTCGCGCCGGTGCAGGCACAGGTCGGGCCCGACGGCGCGGTGTGGGTATCGGACTGGTACAGCTTCATCGCTCAGCACAATCCGACCCCGCAGAATTTCAGCAACGGCGCGGGCAACGCCTATGAAACGTCGATGCGAGACGAGTCGCGAGGCCGTATCTACCGCGTGGTCTATCGCGGCGCGCCGCCCCAGAAGAAGTTGTCGCTGTCGAAGGCCAATCCCGTCGGGCTGGTGAGCGCGCTCTCGTCCGACAACATGCTGTGGCGGCTCCACGCGCAACGTCTTCTCGTGGAGCGCGGCCAGAAGGACGTCGTCCCGCAGCTCATCGCCATCGTCCGCAACAAGTCGGTCGACGAGCTCGGGTTGAACGGCGCGGCGCTGCACGCGTTGTGGACGCTCCACGGGCTCGGTGAGCTCTCGAACCTGAACGGAGAAGCGGGGCGAGCGGCGGTCGAGGCGTTGAAGCACCCGGCGGCCGGGGTGCGCAAGGCGGCCGCCATGGTCCTGCCGAAGACCGCTGAAGGTGCCAACGCGATCACCGCCGCGGGCCTGCTCGAGGACAAGGACCTGCACACACGGCTGGCGGCGATTCTGGTGCTGGCGGACGCGCCTTCGTCGCCCGAACTCGGGCGGCTCCTTTACCGGGCGAGCAACGTCCCCGAGAACTACACCGATCGATGGTTGAGCCGCGCGATGTTCATCGCAGCCACGCGGCACAAGGCGCCGTTCCTCAGCGAATACAAGGGCGACCCGAAAGCGGTGCCGGCCACCTCGCTGCCGATGGCGCTCCGGCTCGGCGCCACGAAACCTGACTGGCGCGCACCCGACAAGGCGTCGCTCTCGGCCGACTGGAAAGAGATGCAGGTCCCGGGCAACTGGGAATCCCGCGGCCTGGAGGACTTCGACGGCGTGGTCTGGTTCACGCGGACGATAGACGTCCCGAGCGCCGCAGGCGCGGCGACAGTCTCGGTGGGCAGGATCAGCAACACCGCGGAGTTGTGGTTGAACGGCCAGTCGCTGTCGCTCGGCCCGCCGCCGGCCACACCAGCCGGAAACGGGCGCGGCCGTGGCAATGTCCCGCCGCTCTACGAGGTTCCCGCCGGCACGTTGAAGGCCGGCGCCAATACGATCACCGTCCGCATCACCAACAACCGCAACGACGGCGGCTTCCTGGGCACGCCCGATTCCATGTTCGTGCAGTCCGGAGAGACGCGTGTCCCGCTGGCGGGCGCCTGGAGCTATCGCGTCGAGCGGCAGACCAACGCAGGAGCGCTCTACAGCAAGCCAGGCGAGCTTGCCGCGCACCTGGCGCTCGCCAATTCGCCGGCGTCCACGGGGGCGACGCTTGCCGAACCGGCGGTGCGATCGGCGCCGGACGTGGTGATCAAGCTGAGTGTCACGTCAGGACAGATGCAGTTCGACAAGACGGAGTTGACGGTCGCGCCTGGGCAGCTGGTGGAGCTGGTGATCACCAATCCCGATACGATGCAGCACAACTTCGTGCTGGGGTTGCAGGGCTCGCTGCAGACAATCGGTGCGGCGGCCGACGAGCTCGCCCGCACACCCAATGGCCCGGCGCAGCAATACGTCCCGCAGGTACAGCAGGTGCTCTTCTCGACGAAGCTGATCGAGCCTGGCGAGACCGTGACGGTGCAGTTCAAGGCGCCGGCCGACACGGGCCAGTACCCGTACGTCTGCACGTTCCCCGGCCACTGGCGAATCATGAACGGGGTGCTCAACGTCAAGGCGGCGCAGGGCAGGGGAGGACGCGGGGGAGTGATTCCTTGAAGATCGTTGACCTGGGTCAGAGGTGTAGATGTCAGACAAAGTGAGAGTCGCCATCGTCGGTCTCGGCTTCGGCGCCGAGTTCATCCCCATCTACCAGAAGCACCCCAATGCGGAGATGTACGCCATCTGCCGGCGGGATCGGAAAGAGCTCGACGCGGTGGGGGATCGGTTCGGCGTGAAGGCGCGGTACACGTCGTACGACGAGGTGCTGGCCGATCCGAACGTAGATGCGGTCCATATCAATTCGCCGATCGCCGATCATGCACCGCAGTCGATCGCCGCGCTGAAAGCCGGGAAGCACGTCGCGAGCACGGTGCCCGCGGCCACGACGATCGATGAATGCCGGCAGCTCGTCGAGTCTCAGCGCGCCAGCGGCAAGGTCTACATGATGATGGAGACCGTGGTCTACAGCCGCGACTACCTGTTCGCGAAGGAGCTGTACGACAAAGGGGAGCTGGGGCGGATCCAGTTCCTGCGGGGGAGCCATCAGCAGGACATGGACGGGTGGCCGGGGTACTGGGAGGGCTTCCCGCCGATGCACTACGCGACACACTGCGTCAGCCCGTGTCTGGCGATCCTCGGGAAACATGCCGAGCATGTGGTCTGCCACGGCTCGGGGCGGATCGATGAGGCGTTGATCCCGAAATACGGCAGCCCCTTCGCGATCGAGACCGCCACCTTCAAGCTGCGCGACTCCGACGTCTGCGCCGAGGTGACCCGCAGTCTCTTCAACACGGCGCGCCAGTATCGCGAGAGCTTCGACGTCTACGGATCGAAGAAGTCGTTCGAGTGGCAGCAGGTCGAGAACGAGGAGCCGGTGATCCACACGAAGAGCACCACGGGGGCACCTCTGACCGAAGCGCAGATTCCGGCGCGGGTGAAGGTCCCGGATTACGCGCGACTGCTGCCGGAACCGATCCAGCGCTTCACCCAGCCGGCGGCGATCCAGGACGCGGAGCACCTCTCGTTCCTCCAGGGTGGCGGCCATGGCGGCTCCCACCCGCACCTGGTGCACAACTTCCTGATGGCGTGCATCGGCACCCAGCCGGCGATGCCGGATGCCGAGACGTCGGTGAACTGGACGATGGTGGGCATCTGCGCGCACCAGTCGGCGTTGAAGGGCGGAGAGAAGATCCAGATTCCGAGGTTCTGATAGCTGAGAACGCGTGATCAGGTGCTCGCTGCGAGTGAGCGTAGCGAACGAGCCACGCGAGCGGAGTGGGGCATTTGGGGCCCCCGCGAGCGAGCGTGTAAGGGGGTCCGGGGGACGAAGTCCCCCGGAAAAGAATGAAAAAACCAACTATCGCGACGGTGGCGGAGCAGGCGGGCGTGGCCGTGAGTACGGTCTCCCGATATCTGAACGGCCACTACGTCAGCGCGCCGGTGCAGGCGCGGCTGTCGGAGGTCATTGCGGCCCTCGGCTACTCGCGATCCTGGACCGCCCGGAACCTGAGTCTCGGCCGGCGCGGGTGTATCGGTGTGGCCGTCGACTCGAGCTCGGATCCCTGGTTCGTCCAGCTCCTGATGGGGATCGAAGAGGAGCTCGCGGCGCGTGACACCGGCCTGATGCTCTCGAGCCTCGAGCTCCGCGGCCAGTACGATCCGACCCTCGTCTTTTCCTGGATCCGCGACCGACGGGTGGACGGACTGGTGCTCGCGAAATCGCAGCGCCGCGAGCGCGCGCTGCTCAAGGCGGCGGTCGAGGCGCAGTTGCCGACGGTGATCATCGCGCCGGATGAGATCTATCCTGACGTGCAGGTCGTGCGCTGCAACAACATCGCGGCGGGATCGGCGGTAGGAGCGCACCTCGCGACCCTGGGACACACCCGCGTCGGATTCGCCGGCGGCCCGGAACACTCGATCGACTCGAAGCACCGCCTGCGCGGCCTGCGGGACGAGCTCGCCCGCCGCGGAATCCAGATCGATCCGTCGCACATCTTCACCTGCGGCAGTTACACGAGCGAGGCCGGCGGCGAGTTCGCGAACCGCTTCTTCGAATCGGCTCCGGATCTGACCGCCCTGGTCCTCGCCAACGACGCCCTGGCCTTCGGCTTCATGCGCGTCGCCCTGCAGCGCGGGATCCGGATGCCGCGCGATCTCTCCGTAATCGGCTTCGACGGGCTGCCGCACGGCGCGCTGTTCTACCCGGCACTGACCACCGTCACGCAGCCGATGCGCGAAATGGGACGAATCGCCTGCTGCCGGCTCTTCGAGGCGATCGAAAGTCCGGGACGGCTCGAGACCACCGAGTTTCCGATGGCCCTCCTCGAACGCGAGAGCACCGGGGCGGCCTCCGGCCCGGGTGCACGCGCGGGCGGGCTCCATCTCGTCTCGCCGCCGTCCGAATGACGCGTGCGCTGCTGCTGATCAGCGCAATCGCGGCCGCCGCGATCCTGAGCTTCCGTCCGATCTACGAACCCGATCTCTGGTGGCACCTTGCGCACGGCCGCGAGAACCTGACCGGCCACATCGTCCGTACCAACCTCTTCAGCTTTACCTACCCGGACTATCGCCAGCGGTATACGTCGTGGCTGTTCGACACCGGATCGTTTGCCGCCTGGCAGATCGCCGGGCCCGCCGGGATCCAGGCCGCCCAGGCGCTCCTGCTGACGGCGGCGCTGCTGATGCTGTTCGCCGCCTGCCGCGTCCGGGCGCCAGCCTGGTCGGCGGCGGCGGTGCTCGCGCTCGGGTTCTTCATCCTCGAGCCGCGCGCCATCCCGCGACCGCACCTCGTTTCGTTCGCCGGGCTCGCCGCGTGCGTGTGGCTAATCGAGCGGTCGATGGTTCAGCGGTCTCCGGAGCCGCTCTGGGGGGCGATCCCGCTCATCGTGGCCTGGAGCAACTTTCACGTCGAGTGCGTGTTCGGTGTGCTGCTGTTCGCCGTGTTCTCCGCAGCGGAGGTGATCCGGCCCTCGTGGCTGACGCGGCGCCAGGCGTTGAAGGCGACTGGCATCACCACGCTGTCAGGGATCGCGACGATGTCGAATCCCTACGGGTGGGGACTCCTGGCGTATCTCAACGAGAACCTCTCGGTCCCGCAGATCCTGGCGATCGCGGAGCTGCTGCCGCCCCGCCTCCCCGCCTACCGCGCGTTTTTCGCGTATCTCGTGCTCACAGCAGTCCTGCTCGTGACGCAGCCGCGCCGGCTGACGCTGTCGGAGGGGGCGATCGCGACCGTCTTCGGGACGCTCGGGCTGCTGCACCTGCGCGAAACACCACTCGTGCTGCTGGCGACGGCCCCGATGGTTGCGGCGCGCCTGCCTGCGCTCACCGCCCGCGGGCTCGACCATCGCGCGATCCTCGTCACGGTGTTCGCGGGGGCTCTGGCGCTGTCGCGAATCCCGGTTCCGCTGCTGTTCACCGAATTTCGCGTCGGCCGATCCGCGGTCGAGCCGCCGCACTTCTTCTCGCCTGGAGCGATCGCGTTCATACGGCAGAAGGGGCTGGAAGGCCCGGTGTTCAACAGCCACAATCTCGGCGGTTACCTCGCCTGGTCTCTCTATCCTCCCGTGCGAATCTTTCAGGATGCCCGGCTCCAGGCGTACCCGCCCGAGCACTTCCGCCGGATCATCGAGGCGTCCGCGTCGCAGGAGTCGTGGAACGCGCTCGTCGCGAGCGTCGACTGGGCGGTGATTTCGGTGGCGCGTCCGAACCAGCTCGCCGGCACCGGCCGGTTTCCTGCCACAGAGTGGGCGAGCGTCTACCAGGACGATGCGATGGAGGTGGTGGTCCGGCGGAAAGGCAGATACGGCCGCCTGGCGGAGTAGCCGCACATACGCGCATACGCGCTTCTTTCCGGTTCAGTCTCGGGCCGACGGGCGTATCTCAGATCGCACGGTCGAGCTGAGCAACTGGCGGCCTCAGACGGCCGCCGATGTCATTGCAGCTGGAATCGAACCAGTTACCTCCGGACCCTGATCGGTCGCACCGGCATCCGCACCATGTCCGGTGCCGGTGCCGGCGCCCCGACTGGCGCCCGCTGGTCCGCGGCGTGCGAGCGCACCGCCAGCGGCGCAAGAACAGCAGCAAGGATGGTGGCGATGGCACGAATCGTTCTCGTGTTGGTGACGGCCGCTTGCAGCTCGATCGCCAGGACGCCCACGCACCCCTCCGGCGTCAGCAGCGGGAGCACCAGCGCACCGCTGCCGTGATCCGCGGCTTTCACCTCGCAGGTCTGGGCGGATCGGAAGGCTGCGGCGGTGAAGTTGTCGTCGTCGCGCTTGACGGGTGGCAGCTGGGCAAGCACGCGTGGCGAGTACCCGTGCACGAGAACCGGGCGCAGCTCCTCGGCGATGCCGTCCCAGGTCCAGATGATGATGCCGATCGCGCTCAACTCGCGCGCCGCCTCCTGGAGCAGCTGCTGGACTCTGTTCCTGTCCACCACGCGGGCGAGGGCCGAGCACAGGCCGGCCATCGCATCGAGATCGTGGGTCGGCGGCGGCGGGTCCGGCACACGCGCAGCGGGAGGCACGACCGGCTCGACCACAGGCGGATCGACCGGTGCGATGACGACCATTTCCGGCTGCCGTGTCGGGACAGCGATCTGGACGGCTGTCCCGGCCGCCGGCTGCTCGGCCGGCGTGGTCAGGCCAATCGGCGCAGCACCGGCGTCGGCGGGTTTGAGCAGCGCCGGCACCGACACCTGGGTCGTTCCCATGGCCTGGACGAGCCGCTCGACCCGTGGTGATTCGGTCCCTGGATCGACATCGATGTTCTCGTCCGCGTCGATCGGAACCGGCGCGACGGACACGATGGACGACTCTGGTTCGACCGGCCTTGCGTCGATCGGGGGGCGCACGCCGGGGCGAGTGCGATGCTGGGGACCCTGATCGTCGCTTCCCGCAGCACGCCGAAGCCTTGCCAGCGACCCGATCGCGGAATCGACCATGTTGCGGAGACGCGTGGGTGGCCCGGGCCGGCGCGACGGATCCCCGGTTGCCGCAAGTGCGACCGCCGTGCTCTCGAGCACGTCGGCAGGATCGGGATAAAGCTCCAGGAATTCGCGCAGGACCTCGTCGGGATCGAGCCCGATCATCTGCGCGTACGTGCGGAGATACGCCTTGCGGAAGATGCCGGACGGCCAGTGGGACACGTCGTTCTTCTCGAGGCCTTCGAGCAACGCGAGCTTGATCTTGGTTTCCTCGGCGATGGATGTCAGGGCAATCTGCCGTTCTTCACGCTGCATCCGCAGTCGAGCGCCGAAACTATCAGGCATGGGGCACACCTCAACGGGTTACAGAGCGCAAACGGACCCGTCGTGTTGGAAGTTGAGATTCGTCCAGTGTCGTTTACAGCCCGTGAGGGGAAGTCACCGCTCGACCTCTGGCGAGGTGGCCCCAATGGCGGTGAGGGCTCGCAAACGTTGAAAGCGAGAGTAACAACCAGAGAGGGATGCGTCAACTAAATCCCAAGCTCCAAATCCCAAGCTCCAATGCACTCCCAGCTCCCAACTCCCAAACCATCCAAGTGCGTGGTTGGTTGGACGTTGGCTTGGGATGTGGGAATTGGGAGTGCGTTGGAGCTTGGGATTCGGAGCTTGGGATTTAGAAAGCCTTATTGACCGTGACCGTCAACGTGGCGCGTCCGAGCTTGCCCCGGGTGTTCGATGCCCAGCAGCTGACGACGGTCTTGCCGATCGCGAACGTCGATCCGGAACGCGGCAGGCAGTAGGCTCCGCGGACACCGTCCTTCTCGTCGCGAGCGGTCACGGTGAACGTCGCCGGAGCGCCGGTTTCCGATACCGCCGCCACCGTCACGTCGCCGGAGGTCGTCACGACCGGCGGGGCGGCCGTTTCTCCGTCGGTCGGGATCCGATCGGTGCAGTCGCCGTTCGGGCATTCGTTCACGTCGAAGCACCCGACGTAACCGTTGCCCTGAAAATCCTTCGGGCAGGAACCGCATTCACGTGCGCCCTTCGTATTGGTGCACATTGCGAGCTTGTGGCATCCGCCGTTGGCGCTGGCGCACTCGTTGACGTCGGTGCACCCCGTCGCCGGGGACCCGTAGAAGCCCGCCGGGCAGCCTTCGGACGAGGTCGCCTGTGCTGCGGCCGGTGCCGCCTGGCTCGCCGACATGTCCCATGAGCTGAAGCCCAGGCTGGCGAGAACGACCAGGGCCAAGCCGATCGCAGATTGCACCGTCCACCGGGAGAAAACTCGAGATGTCATAGCCCTGATATTTTAGCGGATTTATCTCTGCCGCACAGCTCGGCTGGTGGCAAATCGGCCCGGGTGGTGTACAAACACGGGCGCCACCGATGCCGAACACTACTGTCCTTGTCACCGAATCCGAGTTCCGCCGCGCCCGATCCACGTTTTCCGACGCCGGCGAGCTCGAGTGTATTCCCGTCCCGGGAGCGGAGGATCCGCTCTGCGAGGCCGTCCTCGAGCACGGCACCCGGCTGATCGTGGTGGGATCGTCGCCCTATAGGGGCCGGCTCTACGCGACGATCCCGAGAGGTGGGGTCATCGCCCGGTTCGGGGTCGGCTACGACAACATCGACACGGCCCAGGCGACCCGCGCGGGGCTGTTGTGCACGAATACTCCCGACGTCCTCCAGCAATCAGTCGCGGAATTGACGATGTTCATGATTGGGATGGCGGCCCGGCACCTTGTCGCCGTGTCGACCGGCCTGCAGGGGGGACGCTGGGAAGCGCGGGAAGGGATCGAGCTCGAAGGCAAGACGCTGGCACTCGTCGGGTGCGGAGCGATCGCCCAGGCGGTGGCGCGGATTGCGGCTCGTGGCCTGGGGATGCGTGTCGTCGGATATGCCCGGTCGCCCAGGGAGGTGCCGAGCGCGGACTTCGCACGCGTCAGCACCGACTATGCAGAGGTCGCGAGGAACGCCGACTTTGTCAGCCTCCATATCCCCGGCAGTCCCGACAACGCGCAGTTCATGAATGCGGACCGCCTCGCGGCGCTGCCGGCCCGGGCGTGGCTGATCAACACGGCGCGCGGCGCCGTAGTCGACGAGATCGCGCTGCATGACGCGCTCGCGTCCGGCCGGCTCGCCGGGGCGGCGCTCGACGTGTTCGCGCGCGAACCGTATCAACCTGCCCGGGCGGATCGCGATCTGCGCACGCTTCCCAATGTGATCCTGGTGCCGCACATTGGCAGCAATACCGTCGAAGCCAACCGGCGGATGGCGCGTCGCGCACTCAGGAACATTCGCCTGGCGATCGACCGTGAGCTTGCGGCGATGGATCTGATCAATCGAGAAGTGCTGTGGTCGGGGAATATCACTTAAGGGCCGGGGTCCGGGATCCGGGGTCCGGGATCCGGTCGGCGTGGCCGGCTCGAGGGACTGGGGTGAAAATCGTGCAACTAGCTCGTCGCATCGGTTTTCACCCGGATGGTTCGAGGAACCCCAAGCGTTGCGGACCCCGGATCCCGGATCCCGGACCCCGAATGTGTCGGTAGTGGAGCGATTGCATGTCATGGATTCAGGTGTACGACCCGCTCGGGAATGCCTGGCTGAGCACGCTGGCGGCGGCGCTGCCGATTGTTCTGCTGCTCGTCGCGCTGGCCGTCCTCGAGTGGAAAGCGCACTGGGCTGCGCTGTCCGGGCTGGCGGCGGCGCTCCTGGTTTCGGTCGTCATCTACGGCATGCCCGTGCCGGCGGCGGCCGCGACGGCGGTCTACGGCGCCGCCTACGGGCTGTTTCCAATCGGCTGGATCATCCTGGCCGCGGTCTTCCTCTACAACCTCACAGTCAGGACCGGGCAGTTCGACATCGTCAAGGCCTCCGTCGCGCGGTTGTCGGCGGATCGGCGGATACAGGCGCTGCTCGTGGCGTTCTCGTTCGGTGCGTTCATTGAAGGTGCGGCGGGATTCGGCACGCCGGTGGCGATTACCGCGGCCTTGCTGATGGGCCTCGGGTTCACGCCGCTGTACTCGGCGGGCCTCTCGCTGATCGCGAACACCGCGCCGGTCGCCTACGGCGCGATCGGCACGCCTATTCTCACGCTCGGCGCAGTCACCGGGATCTCGCCGTCGCTCCTGAGCGCGATGGCGGGACGTCAGCTGCCCATCGTCTCGCTGATTGTTCCGGCGTGGCTGGTCGTGACGATGAGCGGATGGAAGGGCTTGCGTGGCGTGTGGCCGGCAGTGCTCGTCAGTGGCGGATCCTTTGCGGTGGTGCAGTTCCTGTGGAGCAACTACGTGGGCCCGGAACTGGTCGACATCGTTGGTGGGCTGGTGTCGCTCGGCTGCCTCGCTGTGTTCTGTACCTGGTGGCGCCCCGCGGAGTCGTGGGACTTCCCGCCCGATTCTGCTGATCGTCCCTTGCGAGGGGGCCCGGTCCCGCCGATGTCAGAGGCGGCCGCCATGCACCTGCCGTCGAGCGTGCGTCGCGCCTGGATGCCCTGGGTGTTCCTGTCGGTCTTTGTCACCGCCTGGGGCGCCGGACCAATCAAGGCATTCCTCAACGCGGGACCGGCGGGCATGCGCACGTATCGGGAGACCGGACGCCAACCTCCGCCGCACACGGTGCTGTCGCCCGCGTTCGACGTTCCGAACCTGCATCGCGTGATATTCCGCGATCGCCCGGTAGAGCCGGAGCCGGTCGACCGGGCCCGCGTCAACGATCCCGCTTATCGGAACACGCGCGCGGAGGCGGCCCGCTTCACGCTGAACTGGCTTTCGGCGACGGGCACCGCGATTCTTTGTGCGGCGTTCGCAACGATAATCTACCTTCGGGTTCCGGTTGCCCTGGTGCTGGAAGTTGCGGGCCTGACGCTGTTTCGAATGCGGGCGCCGCTGATGACGATCGCGTTCATGCTTTCATTGGGATTCGTGACCCGCTACGGCGGTACCGACGCCACGCTCGGCCTGGCATTTACCCGAACCGGCGTCCTCTATCCGTTCTTTGCCGCGATGCTGGGCTGGCTGGGTGTCGCACTCACCGGGTCGGACACGAGCTCGAACGTGCTGTTCGGCAGCCTGCAGAAGATCACCGCGCAGCAGCTCGGCCTGAACCCGATTCTGATCACGACCGCCAACTCCACCGGTGGCGTCATGGGCAAGATGATCGACGCTCAGAGCATCGTGGTGGCGACGGCGGCCACCAACCAGCACGGCCAGGAGGGACGGATCCTCCGGTTCGTGTTCTGGCACAGCATCGCGCTGGCATCGATCATGGGGATCATCGTCATGCTGCAGGCCTACGTCTTCCCATGGATGGTGCCGTCGCCATGAACGCGCCTGCGGCGTCCGAGCGAGGGTTCGTGGATCGTCTTCGGCGGATCGCCGGTGACGAAGCGGTCTTCAGTGACCCGTTGAAGGTCCTGACCTACGAGTCCGACGCGTTGACGCATTTGCGCCAGCCGCCACTCGCCGTGGTCCTCCCCACAACCGCTGCCGCGGTACAGGAGATCGTCCGGCTCTGCGCAGCTGCCGGGGTGCCGTTCGTGGCGCGGGGTCACGGGACGGGTCTCTCCGGTGGGGCGCTGCCGGTCGAAGGCGGGATCGTGATTGCGTTGTCGCGCATGAACCGGGTGCTCGAGGTGGATATCGGGAATCGGCAGATCACCGTCGAACCGGGCGTGACGAATCTCGAGATCACCCGTCAGGTCGAGCCGTTCGGCTACTACTACGCACCGGATCCCTCCAGCCAGCAGGTCTGCTCCATCGGGGGCAACGTCGCGGAGAACTCGGGTGGCGCGCATTGCCTGAAGTACGGGTTCACCGTGCACCATGTGCTCGCCGCAGACGTTGTCCTGCCCGACGGAGAGCTCGTGCGGATGGGCAGCGAGCTTGCCGACCGACCGGGGCCCGATCTGCTCGGCCTGTTGATCGGATCGGAAGGGACGCTCGGAATTGCGACGAAGATCACGGTACGGATTCTTCGCAAGCCAGAGGCTGTCCAGACATTACTGGCGGCCTTCGACACGATCGAAGGTGGCGGCGCGGCCGTGTCGGACATTATCGGCGCCGGCATCGTCCCGGCCGCGATCGAGATGATGGACCGCCTGGCGATCGAGGCTGCCGAGGCCGCCGTCCATCCCGGATTTCCGGCATCCGACACGGTCCTCATCGTCGAGCTCGACGGGCCGGCTGCCGAGGTCCGGGCACTCTTTGGAAAGGTCGAAGCAATCTGCCGGACACACGCCGCAACCACGATCGAGGTCGCGCGGACCGAGGCACAGCGAGCCAGGATCTGGAAAGGCCGCAAGGCCGCGTTCGCAGCAATGGGGAGAGTGTCGCCGAACTATTACGTCCAGGACGGCGTCGTGCCGCGGACGCGGCTGCCGGAGGTCCTCAATCGCATTCGAGAGCTCGAGCGGAGATCAGGGCTGCGCATCGGCAACGTGTTCCACGCGGGCGACGGAAACCTGCATCCTCTCATCTGTTACGACGAGCGGGTGCCAGGACAGCCTGAACAGGCGGAAGCGGTCGCCGCCGAAATCCTCGGCTATTGCGTCGAAGCCGGAGGCTCGCTCACCGGGGAGCACGGGATCGGTGCCGACAAGTCGCAGTACATGCCGCGCATGTTCGACGACGTGGATCTTGCGCTGATGCGGCGAGTGCGTGGCGTGTTCGACCCTAAAGGCCTTTGCAATCCTGGCAAGGTCCTGCCGACTCCGCGGCTGTGCGGGGAAGTGCCGGGACCCTATCGCGCGCATCCCGTCGAACGCGACGGGCTTGGCGAGCGCTTCTGATGGTCGATCCGGCCGATCTGATCGTCGCGGGCAGCCGGATCGAGACGCGCGCTCCCGATCCCGCGCGCGATAGCGTTGATGACCTCCTGCCAGGGCTCGTCGTCCTGCCCGGAGACGCACGAGCGGTGGCTATCGCGCTCGAGTGGGCGGCGCGCAAGCATCTTTCTGTCGTTATCCGTGGCCAGGGTTCAAAAATGGGTTGGGGGGCGCGATCGGGGCCGATCGAGGTGTTGCTCGACATGTCACGCCTGGACCGGATCATCGACTACCAGCCTGGCGATCTCACGGTGACCGCGGAAGCGGGCATCCGGTTGCAGGAGCTGAACCGGCACCTCGCGTCGCACCGGCAATGGCTTGCGCTCGATCCGCCGTTCGCCGACCGTGCGACCATCGGCGGACTGATCGCGACGAACGACAGCGGTCCGCACCGGCATCGGTTCGGGACCCCTCGTGATTTGGTCATCGGCATTCAGCTCGCGACGACCGACGGCCAGCTGTCGAAGGCAGGCGGGAGGGTCGTGAAGAACGTCGCCGGCTACGATTTGTCCAAGATCGTCAGCGGATCCTTCGGAACACTGGCCGCCATCGTCAGCGCCACGTTCAAGCTGGCGCCCCTGCCGGGCGCGTCGGCGACGGTCGTTGTCGATCGGCTCAGCATCGATCGGCTGTTCGAAGTCACCGCCGCAATGAGCGCGAGCCAACTCGAGCCGGTGGCGTTCGATGTCCACTTGTCGCATCCGGCAGGATCGGCCGCACCTGAGATCACGTGCCTGATTCGATTTGCCTCGTTCCGGGAGGTCGTCGACGCGGAGGTCGCGAACGCTACAGTCCGAACGGCCGGCGTTCATCAGGACTGCCGGACCCTCGAGGGTGACGCTGAGCGGGATCGCTGGACAGCCCATGTCAGAAAGCCGTGGGACGTTCCAGGGACGGTGATTCGGCTGGCGTGGCGTCCGTCGGACATGCGGAGAGCAATGGGAGAACTCGTGCGGATTGCCGGCGCGAAGGGGTTCGAGCTCGTGGGTCGTCTTGGCGTGGGGGCTGGGTGCGTCCGGCTCGAAGGCGATGTCGAGGACCAGCGGGAGGCGATCTCACAGCTCCAGCAGTCGGATGCTGTTGGCAACGTCGTGGTGGCCAGGGCGCCGCTGGCGGTGAGAACCCCGGCACTCGTCTGGGGGCCGCGCCGCGCCTTGCGAATCCTGCAGGCGCTCAAGGCCGAGCTCGACCCGGCCGGGATCCTTGGCGCGGGACGGGGTCCGTCGTGAACCCTGCGGGCACGGAGGAGGCGTTCGACGGGCACCATCCACCCGCGCGCGCCCTCATCGACAAGTGCGTGCATTGCGGGTTCTGTCTGCCCACTTGCCCGACGTACGTTTTGTGGGGCGAGGAAATGGACTCGCCGCGCGGCCGGATCTACCTGATGAAGGCGGGCCTCGAGGGACGCGTGAGCATGACTGACGCCTTTGTCGGTCACTTCGACGCGTGCCTGGGGTGTATGGCGTGTGTGACGGCGTGCCCGTCCGGCGTTGAATACGCCCCGCTGGTCGAGGCGACGCGCGCCCAGATCGAGCGGAGGTTCGATCGATCGTTTGGCGACCGCCTGTTCCGTTCCGCGCTCTTCGCGGTGATTCCATACCCAGCCAGGTTGCGGCTTGCGCTCGCACCGCTCGTGGTCTACGGGTGGATCAAGCCGCTCATCGATCGAAGCGGTGTGCTGAATCTCCTGCCGGCACGGGTGCGGGCACTGGCGAAGCTGGCGCCGCCGATGACGCTGAAATCGCTGACGGCTTCGACCGGGGAGGTCACGCCGGCCGGCGGCGCCCGGCGTATGCGCGTCGGCTTTCTGACCGGCTGCGTGCAGCGGCTCGCCTTTGCGCACGTCAACGAGGCGACGGTCCGCGTGCTCGCGGCAGAGGGGTGCGACGTCATCGCTCCGGGATCGCAGGGCTGTTGCGGCGCGCTCGCCCTTCATGCGGGACGCGAAGAGGACGCTCGCGGCTTCGCACGGCGCGCAATCGAGGTGTTCGAGCAGGCCGGCGTCGAACGGGTCGTGGTCAACGCCGCGGGCTGCGGCTCGTCGATGAAGGAATACGAACGCCTCTTCGCCGGCGACGCCGGGTGGTCCGCGCGTGCCCGAGCGTTTTCGGCTCGCGTCCGTGACATCAACGAGCTGCTGATCGAGCTCGGCGAGCCCCGGGCCACGCGTCACCCGCTGAACCTTCGCGTCGCCTATCACGACGCCTGCCATCTCGCGCACGCCCAGGGCGTGCGCCAGCAGCCGCGCGATCTGTTGCAGCAGATTCCCGGCATCGAGCTCCTGCCGATCGCGGAGCCGGAACTGTGCTGCGGGAGCGCCGGGATTTACAACCTGGTGCAGCCGGAGCCCGCACGACAGCTGGGAGAGCGGAAGGTCAAGACCATCGCCGCCACGAGCCCCGATGTCGTCGCGACGGCCAATCCGGGATGCACGTTACAGATCTCGTCGATTGCCGCGGAGCTCGGCCTGCCGCTGCGCGTGATGCATCCGATTGAGTTGATTGACGCGTCGATTCGTGGGATCGCGGGTTCGCGGTTCGCGGGGTCGCGGGTTCGGAAAGACGCTGATATTCAGGGGCAATAAGCCGCTCGGAGTTGCCCCGGCAACCGTGGTTACCACCGGCTCCCCGAACCCCCGAACCCCCGAACCCGCGAACCCCCGAACCCGCGATCCCCCGAGGGTTATTTCCGCGCAGCGAGATAATTCGCAATCGCGGTCAGCTCTTCCGGCGTGAGGCGATCGTTGAACGCCGGCATGTCGGCGGTGTCGTCCATCGCTTCGGGATCGCTGATCCACTCACGCAGCCACTTGGCGTCCCGTTTTTCGCCGGCGCGGGTCAGGTCGGGGCCCTGCTTCACCCCTTCGCCGTCGATCATGTGGCAGTTCCCGCAGAAGCGTCCGTACACCAGGATTGCGGTCTTGTGGTCGCCGTCGAGCGGCGCCGCCATGGTTCCGCCGCGGATCTTGTGCATGTAACTCGCGACCGCGCGCCCCTGGGACTGCGTCATCCCGCCTGGCGGTGGCTTGCGTGTGCCTGGCGCGATGATCTCGGGATCGGTGACATGCAGTCGCAGCCACTCGGTGTCGCGCTTGACCCGGGTGTCGGCGATCGGGTTGGCCGCTCCGCCGATGCGATGGCACGTCTGGCACCGTTCATCCTGCACGAACTCGCGCCCCGCCAGCGCGAGCACTCCCCAGTGCGACGGATCGGCGTGGGTTGGCGAATCCTTGAACCCGAGATAGGTCAGGGCCACGACGGCCGTGCCGAGCAGCACGAACGCGGCCGCGACCAGCCGCCGCTGCTTGACGTGCCGGCCGGCTCCTCGATCGAGAAACGGCAGCAGCAGGAGGCCGCCGACCACCAGACCGGGAATCACGATGGTGGCAACGGGCTCGAGCGGACCCGGGAAGTACTTGAGCAGCTGGAAGAGGCTGAGGAAGTACCACTCCGGCCGCGGGACATACGTCGCATCAGACGGATCGGCGATCGAGTCGAGTGGCACGCGGAAGCTGAGCGCGAAGGTCAGGAGCAGCGCGAACACGACCGCCATCGCGATGGTGTCCTTCACTGCGTGGTACGGATAGAACGGTTTCGCCTCACCCGGCACTTCGACAATCGGCCCGGAGATGCCGTGCCGCCGCATCAGGTAGATGTGCGCGACCATGAACCCCACGAGGGCCGCCGGCAGGAGGAAGACATGCGCGGCGTACCAGCGCAGCAGCGTCAGCGCGCCCAGGTCGGCGCCACCCCGCATCACACCCGCCACCTGCTCGCCGATGACCGGCGTGCTGCGCGCGATGTTGATCGTGACCGTCGTGGCCCAGTACGCCTTCTGATCCCAGGGCAGGAGGTAGCCCGTGAGGGCGAACCCGAGGATCACCAGCAACAGCACGACGCCGGTCATCCACGTCACCTCGCGCGGCTTCTTGTAGGACCCGAACAGGACGACGCGCAGCATGTGGATGACCGCTGCGATCACGATGAAGCTGGCGCCGAAGAAGTGAAGACCGCGGACGACGCGCCCGAGGATCAGGCGTTCGGCGATGAACCTGACGCTGTCGTAGGCGTGCTCCGGCGACGGCACGTAGTACATCGCCAGCACGACGCCGGTAATGAGCTGAACGCCGAGCAGGAGCAACAGGACGCTGCCGGTGACGAACCACCAGCCGATGCCGGCTGGCAGCTGCTCATCGAGCAGATGCGACCGTCCGGTGCGGAACCCCGTGCGCGAATCGAGCCAGTCGGCGAAGCTGCGAAGCGGACCCATCACAGCTCGACGAGTACCTGTTCGCCGTCGACGCGGGTCGCAAGCCTGGCGAGTGGTTTGGGTGGCGGACCCGCCTTGACCGCGCCGGTGCGATCGAAGACACCCCCGTGGCAGGGACACTTCAGCGCCTGCTCATCGGCGTTCCAGCTGACCCGGCACCCGAGATGCGTGCAGGTCGACGACAGCGCGGTGACGTCGGTCGCGCCGGTCTTCACGAGGAAGACGACCTGGCGCTCGACGACCTGGCTGTAGCCATCCTCGCGTGTGACCCGGATGGCGATGGGAGTGGGCTCGTTATCGGGCAGATCGTCAATCGCAGCGGCCGGCCACCACGTCGAACGCTTTTTGCCGAACGCCGGCGACACGACCGCGCCCCCGAGCAGGAACGTCAGCGTCGCGCCGATCGCGCCCTGGATGACCGCAATGGTGCCCGCGAGAAAGCGCCGGCGGCCGGGGTCTTGGGTGGGGACGTGATCTCCTGGGCACATGGGCGGCGAATCAAGAAGGTTTTTAGGAGTTCAAGGGGTCGCGGCTCGCGGGTTTCCGGCTCGCGGTTCGCGGTTCGATCCGGCTCGAGGTACCAGTGTCTGATGGCTGAATCGGCACCGTGCCCCCGAACCCGCGAGCCCCCGAACCGCGAACCCGCGGACCTACCGCGCCTACCCCCCGATTGATCCGGGCTTCAGGACCCAGTTGTTCTCGGCGTCCCTCACCCGGTACTTCTCATGGCACATCCGGCAGGCGGGCCCGACGCTCTGTTTCATCGCGGCCATGACGGCCGCGCCATCCGGCTTCGGAGCCGTGAGCATCTTCTGCACCTCTTCGAGCTTCGCAACCGTCTCCTTGTTCGCGGTGACGGCATCATCTTTCTTGTGCATCACCCAGAATTCGCGCGAGTCGTCGAGCGCCTTCTTGACAATGGCGAGCTGCTTCGTGCCCTCGGCGAAATCGCCCGACGTGATGGCTTTTCCGGCCGCCTGGTTCGCCTGCCCCAGCGCTTTCATGGTCTTGTCGAGTTCTTCCGGCGTCGCGACCTTCCCCTGTGCGACGACGAGCACGCCGGCGCAAACCACCATCACTACTGCGATAACGGACTTGAAATGCAAGTTGGCCTCCAATCCCTTTCCTCTCGTCTCAACGCGCCTCGCGCGCGCTTAAATAATACTGTCGCCATTGGACGGCAGTTACACCGCACTGCTCGAGTCCGCCTCAGCTTTCGCGGAATGAAAGTGGGCGGACGTTTTTCTGCACCATGCCGGGGGGCGGCGGCTCGGGGGTTCGGCGGTTCGGGTCGGGGTGGTCCGGTTGCGAGTGTGAGGAGTCCGAATTGGGAGGCGCTACGCTCCGTGCTCCACTCCGAGCCGCCGGACCGCCGAGCCCCGCGGGCCGCCGACGATGTTGTTTTGCTTGCCGAAACTTGGCACCAGCCGGCGCCCCTCCCGCCGAACCGGTTCCCGGGGGCGGCGCCTGCCGGGGACGTGCCACTCCCGAAAGCTGGCTCCCAATCCGCGGCTGCGGCAGCCGACGGCGAATGTTCCGCTATGCGAAATGCGCGGTTTCCTGCGGGATGACGCGTGACACGCCGCAGTGACGGCGTATGCTGTAGCGCCAGGACGCGCATCGTGCTCGCGCCGTGCGCGGTCGTCAGTGCCTACAGCACGCCGTAGACCGTCGCCAGGCCTGATACGCCGGCCGTCCGGCCCACGTGGGAAAGCGGGGATCAGTGTCTGCTCACTTTCTAGCATTCGATCTCGGTGCTGAGAGCGGCCGTGCCATTGTCGGCCGGTTGCGCGCGGACCTCTTGGACATTCGCGAAATCCATCGCTTCCCGAACGAACCGGTACGGCAGAACGGCTCGCTGCAGTGGGACATCCTGCGCCTCTGGCTCGAGATGCGCCGCAGTCTCGAGCGCCTCGAAGGCACCAGCGTGGAGAGCCTCGGCGTCGACGCGTGGGGCTGCGACTTTGCGCTGATCGGCGAGTGCGGGCATCTCGTCCAGAACCCGTATCACTATCGCGACGCGCGTACCGACGGCGTGATGGATGCCGTCTTCAACGTGGTGCCCGCCGACGAGATCTATGCGATCACCGGTATCCAGTTCCTGCCCTTCAACACCCTCTATCAGCTTTACGCGGCCTGCCAGGCGACCCCGAAACTGATCGAGGCCTCGTCCACGGTGCTCACGGTTCCCGATCTGCTCAATTACTGGCTGACCGGATCGCTGGTCGCCGAGTACACCAACGCCACGACGACGCAGTTCGTGGATGCGCGCACGCGGTGCTGGGCGAAGGATCTGCTGACTGAGCTTGACATTCCGACGCGGCTGCTTCCGGCGATCGTGGAAGCGGGGACCATGGTCGGGCAGCTGCGCGCGGACGTGTGCGGCGCACTCGCGGGCACGCCGGTCGTGGCACCAGCATGTCACGACACGGGATCCGCGGTGGCGTCGATCGCCGGCGGCGCGCATCGCGCGTTCCTGAGCTCGGGCACCTGGTCGCTGCTCGGCACCGAGGTCGGGGCGCCGATCATCACCCAGCGGTCGCGGGAGCTGAACTTCACGAACGAAGGGGGCGTGTCCGGGACCACGCGGCTCCTCAAGAACATCGCCGGGATGTGGTTGCTGCAGGCATGCCGGCGGACGTGGGCGTCCGAAGGGCACGCCCTGGAGTACGACGAGCTGCTCTCGATGGCGAGTGACCATCGTCACGCGTTCAAGGTACTGTTCGACCCGGATTTTCCAGGCTTCCTGCACCCGACCAACATGGTGACGGCGATTGCCGACTACTGCCGGGAGACCGGGCAGGCGTCGCCCGATGGCCCGGGCGGGTACACCCGCGCGATTCTCGAGAGCCTCGCCTTCAAGTACCGGTTCGTGATCGATGCGCTGCATGAGCTGACCGGCAGCGAGATCGAAGAGATTCAAATCGTGGGCGGCGGCTCGCGCAACCGTCTATTGAACCAGTTCACCGCGAATGCGACGGGGTGCACGGTGCTGGCCGGACCGATCGAGGCGACCGCGCTCGGCAACCTCGCGCTGCAGATGGTCGGAACTGGCGCCGTCGATTCGCTCGATCATGCGCGGCGGATCATCGAGCGGTCGTTCCCGGTCGAGCGCTTCGCGCCGACCGACCGCGATCGCTGGGATTCGGAGTACCGCCGTTTCCAACAATACCTGGAGCTGACCTGTGTCTGACACGTCGACCCTCGAAACGACTTTTCTGAAAAACCTCTGGGACGATCGCGAGGCCGCCCGTCTCGAATCGCAGCCGCTCGAGTTGCTGCGCTATCGCTCGAACCTGCTCGGCGCGGACCTCCGGATCACCAACTTCGGCGGCGGCAATACCAGCTCGAAGTTCGACCTGCCCGATCCGCTCACCGGTGCGCCGACCCGGGTGATGGCCGTCAAAGGCAGCGGGGGCGATCTGCGATCGATTGGCACCTCCGGGTTCGCGGTCCTCTATCAGGGCAAGCTCGAGGCGCTGATCCAGCGGTACCGGGGTGAAGCGTTCGAAGACGAGATGGTCGGGTTCTATCCGCTGTGTGCGTTCGGAGAAAACCGGGTGGCCGCGTCGATCGACACGCCGCTGCACTCGTTCCTGCCGTTTCCGCATGTCGACCATCTGCACCCGGACTGGGCGATCGCGCTCGCGGCGAGCGCGAACGGCGGGGCCCGGCTCGAGCAGTTCAACCAGAAGTACGGCCGCACGATCGTCTGGGTGCCGTGGCAGCGGCCCGGGTTCGAGCTCGCGCTCATGCTGCGCAAGGCGGTCGAGGAGAATCCGGGGTGCGACGGCATCATCCTCGGCGGCCATGGCCTCTTCACCTGGGGTGACACGCAGAAGGACTGCTACTTGAGCAGCATCAAGACCATCGATCAGATGGGCGAGTTCGTCCAGGAGCACGCGAAGAAGCGCAGCCGTCCCGAGTTCGGCGGTGCGATCGTGTCGACCGCGGCCGATCGCGAAGCGATCGCCGGCGCGCTCCTGCCGTACCTGCGGGGCGCGGTCTCCTCGAACCGGCGGGTGATCGCGCATTACGACAGCAGCGACGATGCGCTCGCGTTCGCCAACTCAGAGTGGGCGGAGCAGCTCTGTCAGCTGGGCACCAGCTGTCCGGATCACTTCCTGCGCACGCGGATCTCGCCGCTGTACCTGCGCTGGAAGCATGAGGACGGTCTGCCGGCGTTGAAGCAGCAGATCGCCGATCGGCTGGCGACCTATCGCGAGGACTACAAGAAGTACTACCAGGCACACGCGGAGAAGGATTCTCCGGCACTCCGCGACTCGAACCCGTCGGTCGTCGTCATTCCGGGGATCGGACTCTTCGGGTTCGGCAAGGACAAGCGGGAGGCGCGGATTACGTCGGAGTTCTTCGTCAACGCCATCCACGTGATGGCGGGGGCCAACGCGCTCGAGGACGCGGACGGCAAGCCCGGCCCGGCACCGCAGGCCAGGCGCGCGGAGCAGGCCGCGGAGTTCAAGAGCTACAGGAACTACGTCGCGCTGCCGCGTTCCGAGGCGTTCCGGATCGAATACTGGGCGCTCGAGGAAGCCAAGCTCCAGCGGATGCCGCCCGAGCGGGAGTTCAGCCGCAAGATCGTGGTGGTCGTCGGTGGCGCCAGCGGCATCGGCCGTGAGGTGGCGCTCGGGCTCGCGAAGCGCGGCGCCCACGTGGTGGTCGCCGATCTCAACGGCGCCAGCGCCGAAGCCGTCGCGAAGGAAGCCGCGGCGTTGTCGTCGCCCGAGCTGGTGCTCGGCGTCCCACTCGACCTGAGCTCGCGCGACAGCATCGCCGCGGCGTACCGTGCGACCGTGATGAAGTTTGGCGGGCTCGACGTCGTGATCAACACGGCCGCGATCTTCCCGACACCGGCGCCGGGCACCCCGCCCGAGCAGACCTGGGCCCTGGCGATGAGCATCAACGTCACCAGCAACCACGTGCTCGCCGACGAAGCCGCAACGATCCTCAAGGAACAGGGGCTGCCGGCGTCGGTCGTGCTCACGAGCTCGGCCAACGCAGTGGTTCCCAAATCGGGGAGCGAGCCATACGACGTGAGCAAGGCGGCGATCAATCACCTGATCCGCGAGCTGGCGATCGGCCTCGGCCCGCTGGTCCGGGTCAATGGCATCGCGCCGGCGACCGTCATCGAAGGTTCATCGATGTTCCCCCGCGACCGCGTGATGGTGTCGCTCAAGAAGTACAACATCGAGTTCAGCGAAGAGGAGAACACCGAGAGCCTGCGCAGCAAGCTCGCGGAGTTCTACGCGCGCCGCACGATCACCCGCCGCCCGATTCTGCCCACCGACTGCGCGAATGCGATCCTCTTCCTGGCCGGCGACCAGAGCGCAAAGACGACGGGGCATGTGATTCCGGTGGATGGGGGACTGCCGGAGGCTTTCTTGAGGTGAGTCTGTCCAATCCCAAGCTCCAAATCCCAAGCTCCAACACACTCTCAACCTCCAAATGCCAAAACAACTCCCAAATCAACTCCAACCGCAGTTCCAGCGGGTGGGAGTTGATTTGGGATTTTGAGCTTGGGAGTCCGTTGGAGCTTGGGATTTGGAGCTTGGGATTTGATCTGGTCGTATGCTGATCTCTCTCTTCATCACCTGCTACAACGACACCCTCTTTCCGGAAACCGGCAAGGCCGTCGTGACCGTGCTCGAGCGGCTCGGTCATGAGGTCGAGTTCCGGGACGCGCAGACCTGCTGCGGCCAGATGCACTACAACACCGGCTACGCTGCCGAGGCGCTGCCGCTGATGCGGCGGACGATCGACGTGTTCCGGGGATCCGGCCCGATTTGTGTGCCGTCGGCGTCGTGCGTGGCGATGATGCGCGACCACTATCCGAAGCTCGCTGCCGAGGCCAGGGACCCGGCGCTCGCGGCCGAGGTCGAGGGGTTTCTGTCCCGCGTCTACGAGTTTTCCGAGCTGCTGGTCGACAGGCTGCAGGTCACCGACGTCGGTGCGGCGTTCCCATACAAGGTCACGCTCCACACCTCCTGCCACTCGCTGCGATCGCTGCACCTGGCGGATCAACCGGTGC
>Ga0209382_10000376_pt1 | contig 73019 bp, 60 predicted proteins | sample SoiMetdeltSBSDD5_FD_187599 | JGI IMG/M metagenome (GOLD analysis project Ga0209382, IMG submission 187599) | Bulk soil microbial communities from a Populus tree surrounding site in Tennessee, USA - Soil MetaG P. deltoides SBSDD5 (SPAdes) (version 2) | ecosystem: Environmental > Terrestrial >... | reverse complement strand
CGCGCCCTCGATCGAGCTGTCCTCGAGCAGCGGGTTCGAGATGGCGCGCTGGGCCGCCTCCACCGCGCGGTTCTCGCCCTCGCCGATGCCGGTGCCCATCACGGCCTGTCCCATGCCCTTCATGACCGCGCGCACGTCCGCGAAGTCGAGGTTGATCTGGCCGGGCACGGTGATGATGTCGGAGATGCCCTGCACGGCCTGGCGCAGGACGTCGTCCGCCACCCGGAAGGCCTCCGACACGGGCGTGTGGCGGGCCACCGTCTGGAGCAGGCGGTCGTTGGGGATGGCGATCACGCTGTCCACGCACTCTCGCAGCTGGGCCAGCCCGTCCATGGCCTGGGCCATGCGGCGCTTGCCCTCCAGGCTGAAGGGCAGGGTGACCACGGCCACCGTGAGCACGCTGCCGCTGTCCCCGCCGAGCTGGCTGGCGATCGAGGCCACCACCGGCGCGGCCCCGGTGCCGGTGCCGCCGCCGAGGCCGGTGGTGATGAACACCATGTCCGAGCCCTCGAGGGCGTCGCACACCTTCTCGGTGTCCTCGACCGCGGCCTGCCGCCCGACGTCGGGGTTGGCCCCGGCCCCGAGGCCCTTGGTGAGCTTCCCGCCGATCTGGATCTTCACGGGCGCGCGGTTGCTCCGCAGGGCCTGCAGGTCCGTGTTGATGGCGATGAACTCCACTCCCTGCAGGCCGGAGGCGATCATGCGGCTGATCGCGTTGCCGCCCCCGCCGCCGACGCCCACCACCTTGATGTGGGCGCCGCGCGTCTCGTCGTCGGCGAAGGTGATGCGGCCCGGCCCTTCGTTGGTCTCGATCGGCATGTATGAAACCTCCTGGCTATTCAGGGGGGGTTACTCACCCTGAATGCACCCCCCTTAAATCCCCTCCGAACAGCCGGTCATGAACCCGCAGCGCAGGCAGATGCGCTTGCAATGGGACGCGATGACGGAGGACCCGCACATCTCGCAGCGAGGCTCCCCGTCACGGGGCAGGAACACACCCGGACGGACGGCCTCCCGCACGCGCTCTCGCGGCATCGGCACCGGCGGAAAGACCACGCCCTCCTTGACGTCCATCGCGCCTCCTTAAAAGAAGTCGGACAGCCATCCCATGAGCCTTCCCGTCACCTTGCCGAACGTTCCCGTCGCCGCCGGACGCATCATTCCCACTCCGCGCCGCTCCCGGTTGCGGTAGCCCCACAGGACGAGGCCCACCGCGGTCGAATAGACGGGGCTGGCCACCACGTCCACCAGCCCTCCGATCCCGGACGGGGTGCCACGCCGCACGGGCATGTCGAAGATCTGCTCCGCGATCTCCGGCATGCCCTCGAGGATGGCTCCGCCCCCGGTCAGGACCACGCCGCTGTTGAGGCTCCGGTCGAACCCCGCGCGGCGGATCTCGGTCAGCGCGAGCTGGCAGATCTCCTCCGCCCGGGCCTGCAGCACGTCGCCCAGCACCTGGCGGGCCATGATCCGGGGCTTCCGCCCTCCGACCGAGGGAACCTCGATCGAGTCGTCCTCCGGAATCATCGAGACCAGCGCGCACCCATGCTTCTTCTTGATCTTCTCCGCCTCGTTCACCGGGGTCCGGAGGGCCACCGCGACGTCGTTCGTGAAATGCTCGCCGCCGACCTGTAGCACAGCCGTGTGCCATAACGAGCCCTTTTCGAAGATGGCCAGATCGGTCGTTCCCCCCCCGATATCGACCAGGGCCACCCCCAGCTCCTTCTCGTCGGGGGTCAGGCAGGCCTCGGCCGCGCTCAGCTGGGTGAGGACGGTGTCCGTCACCTCCAGGCCGGCCCGGTTCACGCAGGTCACCGTGTTCTGGGCGGCGGTGGAGGCGCAGGTGATGACGTGGACGTTGACCTCCAGCCGGGTGCCCGTCATGCCGCTGGGGTCGCCGATGCCGTCCTGGTCGTCGACCACGAACTCCTGGGGCAGGACGTGCAGGATCTCCCGGTCGAGGGGGATGGAGACGGCCTTGGCCGCCTCGATGACCCGGGCCACGTCCTCGCGCTCGATGGTGCGGTTCTTGTTGGAGACCGCGATCACCCCGCGGGAGTTGAACCCGCGGATGTGGGTGCCGGCCAGACCCACGTAGGCGGAGCCGATCTCGACCCCGGCCATGAGCTCCGCTTCCTCCACCACGCGCTTGATGGAGTCGACGGTGGCCTCGAGGTTGATGACCACGCCCTTGCGCAGGCCCTTGCTCTCCGCCTGGCCGATGCCGATGACGTCGAGGCGCCCCTCTTCGGTGATCTCGGCGACGATCGCGCACACCTTGTGGGTGCCCACGTCGAGACCGACCACGTAGCGTTCCTTCTTCTTGGCCACCTACCCCCCTTCCTTCACGGCATCGGCTTGGATCGGCACGATACGGGGCCCCGACGGGACCTCGTGCGTGTCCGGCAGGACCGTCGGGACCGGCGAGGCTTCGCCCGGACGCGGGACGACCGCCTCCGGCGGCTCCTTGGCGTAGATGCGGCCCGCGAAGCGCAGGTCGAAGTACTCGGCATGCGGGCAGCGCTCGCGCAGCTCCTGGCGCAGGCCGAGGAAGGTGACGAACCGGCTCCGGTAGGGCGGGGCGCCCATGCGCACAACCTCGCCCGCTCCGCGCAGGACGATGCGCAGGTCGCCCGAGGCCTCCACCTCGACCTCCGAGATCTCGCCCGCCAGCTCGCCCACGTCCCGGAGGAGCGCGCCCGCGCGCCCGGCGCGGTCGCGGCGCGCCTCCGCGTCCACGTGGGCCAGGCCCCGCACGATGGGCAGGTCGAAGCCCGCCGTCCGCGGGCCGTAGATGTCGATGAGGGCGCCGTCGCCGTCCATGAGGTAGAGGCGCTCCATCTCGGCCAGGGCCAGGGGCAGCCGCTCCCGGATCTCGACGCGCACGGTGTCGGGCAGGGTGCGGGACACGGTGGCGTCCGCGACCCAGGGCGAGGCGCGCAGGCGCGCCTTCAACCCCTCGATGTCGAGGCTGAGGATGTTCTCGCCCACCGCCGGCCCCAGCAGCTCGCGCACCTCGCCTTCGGAGAGGAAGTGGCCGCCGCGCACCTCGACCTTGCCCACGCGCAGCCGCTCGCTGGCCATGACCTTCGAGTAGCCGGTCCAGAGGAGGCTCACCGCGATGAGCAGCGCCGCCCCCAGCTGCAGGGCCAGGATCGTGCGGTAGGTCCAGCCCCGGCGCCGCTGGCGCACGCGCGTGCGGCGCTCGGGGCGGAGGAACGGGGCGTCCTCCAGCGGCTCGAGGGCGGGATTGAGAGGCAGGTCGGGAGGAGAAGGCGGGACGATGAGGCGCCGCTGCGTCGGAAGGCGGGATTCGGAGTGAGTCAATGCCCCCCCGCCTGTCGCCGTTTGAGCAGCTCGTCGCCCGCCGTCCACACGCTCCCCGCCCCCAGGGTCAGCACCACGTCGCCTTCCTTCACTTCTCGCGCGAGCCGCTCCGCCGCCGCCTTGAGGTCTCCCACGTAGAGGACCTGCCGGTGGCCGCGGCGGGCGATCGCTTCCGCCAGCGCCTGCGACGTGATCCCGGCCACCGCTTCCTCGCCCGCGGGATAGATGTCGACGAGGAGCAGCAGGTCGGCGAGGTGGAAGGCGCGGCAGAACTCGTCCCAGAGGTGCTGCGTGCGCGTGTAGCGGTGGGGCTGGAACAGGACCACCGTGCGCCGGCTGCCCGCGCGGCCGCGCAGGGTCTCGAGGGTGGCCCGGATCTCCGTGGGATGGTGGCCGTAGTCGTCGACGACGAGGACGCCCCCGGCATCGCCCCGGATCTGGAAGCGCCGGTCCACGCCGGTGAAGGCGGCCAGGCCCTGGCGGATGCTCTCGAAGGAAACCGCCAGCTCCAGCCCCACCGCGACCGCGGCCAGCGAGTTGAGGACGTTGTGCGCGCCGGGCACGGCCACGTCGATCTCGCCCAGCGTTTCCCCGTTCGCGGAGAGCACGTAGGTGGAGCCGCTCGGCTTGAGGCGGACGTCGCGCGCGGAGACCTGCGCCTGCGGGCTCAGCCCGTAGGTGACGACGCGGCGCTCCACGCGGGGCAGAATGTCCTGGACCGGCCCGTCGTCCAGGCAGACCACGCCCGCGCCGTAGAACGGCACCTTGTTCAGGAAGCCGAGGAAGGCCTCCTGCACGTCCGCGAGGTCCTTGTAGGTGTCGAGGTGCTCGCGGTCGATGTTGGTGACGATCGCGATCGTGGGCGAGAGCTTCAGGAAGGAGCGGTCGGATTCGTCCGCTTCCGCGACCATGAAGTCGCCGCGCCCGAGGCGGGCGCCGGAGCCGAGGACGCCCAGCCGGCCGCCCACCACGACGGTGGGATCGAGGCCGCCCTTGTCCAGGATCATCGCGACCATCGACGTGGTGGTGGTCTTGCCGTGGCTGCCCGCCACCGCCACCCCGTACTTCAGGCGCATCAGCTCGGCCAGCATCTCCGCGCGCGGGATGACGGGGATGCCCAGGCGGCGGGCTTCTACGACCTCGGGGTTGGTCGGACGCACCGCGGTCGAGATGACGACGACGTGGGCGCCTTCGACGTGCGCGGCCGCGTGCCCCTCGAAGATGTGCGCCCCCTGGCCGGCCAGCCGCTCCGTCACGGGCGAGCGCTTCTGGTCGGAGCCGGAGACCACGTACCCGAGGTTGAGCAGGACCTCGGCGATGCCGCTCATCCCGCTGCCCCCGATCCCGACGAAGTGGATGTGGCGGATGTTGCCGAACATCAGGCCCGCTTCCCTTCCAGGAGGTCGGCCACGCGCGCGGCCGCGTCCGGACGCGCCAGCTTCCGCGCCGCTTCCTCCATCGCGGTCAGCCGGGCCGCGTCGCCCAGGACCTCGGTGAGGACGGTGGCGAGCCGCTCGGGGGTGAGGTCCTTCTCCTCGATCATGCGCGCGGCCCCCGCCGCCTCCAGGGCGCGGGCGTTTTCGCGCTGGTGGTCGTCGGCGGCCCGGGCGAACGGGACGAGCACGGAGGCCTTGCCCGCCGCGGCCAGCTCGGCGGCGGTGGTGGCGCCGCTGCGGCACAGCACGAGATCGGCCTGGGCGAAGCGCGTCTCCATGTCGTCGAGGAAGGGCAGCACCTCCGCCTTGCGCCCGGCCGCGTTGTAGTTCGTGGCCACCTCGTCGCGGGAGGCCGGGCCCGTCTGGTGGACGATGCGCAGCTTGTCCGGCCCGGGCAGGAGGGGCAGCGCGGCCGTCAGCGTGTGGTTGATGACCCGCGCCCCCTGGCTGCCCCCGAACGCGAGCAGGGTCAGGGGCGGGACGTGCCACTTCGGCGCGAGCTTGGCGAAGCCTCCGCGCACCGGGTTGCCCGTCACCACGCCCTTGCTCCCGAACGCGCGCCGCGTCTCCTCGTACGAGCAGGCGGCGTGGCGGACGAAGGGCTTGAGCACGCGGTTCGTGAACCCCGGCTTGGCGTTGGGCTCGAGCACGACCGTCGGGATGCGGAGCAGCGCGGCCACGAGGACGATCGGCCCTCCCGCGTAGCCGCCCACGCCGAGCACGGCCGCCGGCCGCAGACGGCGGACGAGCTGGACGGCCTTGACCATGGCCCAGGGCAGGGCGAGGACGCCCTTGAGCATGCGCACCGGCCCCACGCCGTTGAGGGGCAGGATGGGGAGCATCTCCAGCTCGTAGCCGGCCTTGGGCACGAGGCGCGACTCCAGGCCGCGGGGCGTGCCCACGAAGACGACGCGCGTCTCCGGATCGCGCGCCTTGAGCTCGTCCGCCACGGCAATCCCCGGGAAGAGGTGCCCACCGGTGCCGCCGGCCGCGATGAGGATGGTTCGAGCCATGGGTCAGTCCGCATGCTGCGTGATGTTGAGGAGGAGCCCGACGCTCACGAGGGTGAAGAGGAGCGAGGATCCGCCCGCGCTGATGAACGGCAGGGGAATGCCCTTGGTCGGGAGCAGGCCCAGGACGACGCTCACGTTGATGAGGCCCTGGAGCACGATGGACAGGGTCAGGCCCGCGGCCAGGTACGTCCCGAACGCGTCCGGGGCCTTCCAGGCCGCGCGCACCCCGCGCCAGAGGAGAAGCACGAATCCGAGGACGACGGCCAGGGCGCCGAGCATCCCAAGCTCTTCGCCGATCACGGCGTAGATGAAGTCGCTGTACGGGTAGGGCAGGTAGAAGAGCTTCTGCCGCCCCTCCATGAGCCCGACGCCGCTGAGGCCGCCGGTGCCCACGGCGATGAGGCTCTGGATGATCTGGTAGCCGGAGCCGCGCGCGTCGGACCAGGGATTGAGGTAGGCCTCGATGCGGTCGCGCCGGTAGGCGGCCATCATGATGGCCTGGTAGAGGACGGGCAGGCCGAGCACGGCGAGGGCCGCGAAGTAGCGCAGGCGCACGCCGGCCAGGAACAGCATCACGCAGCCGATCAGGATCACGGTGGCCGCGCTGCCCAGGTCGGGCTGGATGAAGATGAGGAAGGCGAACCAGCCCAGCAGCAGGAGCACCGGGAAGAGCGAGGGCAGGAACTCGTTGACGTTCTCGCCGCGCCGCTCCAGGTGGTAGGCAAGGAACAGGATGGTCGAGAGCTTGGCCACCTCCGCCGGCTGCAGCGAGAGGGACCCCAGCCGGATCCAGCGGTGGGTGTCGTTGACCGCGGGCAGGAACAGGACGGCGATGAGCAGGACGAGGGTGGCCAGCACCGCCCCGTAGACGACGGCGGGATGGCGCAGCTTGCGGTAGTCCGTGCGCATGGCCGCCACCATGCAGACGAGGCCCACGCAGGCCCACACCACCTGCCGGATCAGGAAGTAGTACGCGTTGCCGTAGCGCTCCTGGGCCAGGCCGGAGGAGGCGCTCCACACCATCACCAGTCCCAGGCCCAGCATGGCCACGGTCACGGCGAAGAGCGAGCTGTCCGAGGAGAGCTTCTTAGCCATGGGTCCTCGCCTCGGCCAGGCGTCGTACCTCGTCCTTGAAGGCGCGCCCGCGCGCGGCGTAGTCCTCGAACATGTCGAAGGAGGAGCAGGCGGGGGCCAGCACCACCGTGTCGCCGGCGGTGGCCAGGGCCAGGCCGCGCTCCACCGCCTCCCGCATCGAGTCGCAGGGCACCACGGGCACGACCGCGGCCAGCGCGGCCACGATGCGCGGCGTGGCCTCGCCGATGGCGAGCACGGCCTTGCCGTGCGCACGCAGCGCCGGCGCGAGGTCGGCGAAGTCGCCGCCCTTGTAGCGCCCCCCGATGATGGGCAACACGACTCCGGGGAATGCCTCCAGGCTCTTGCGCGCGGCTTCGACGTTGGTGGCCTTGGAGTCGTTGAAGAACAGGACGCCCCCGATGTCCGCCACCCGCTCGAGCACGTGCTCCACACCCGTGTAGGAGCGCACGGCCCGGCGGATCGCCTCCACGGGCGCGCCCATCAGGCGCGCGGCCGTGGCCGCGGCCAGCATGTCGGAGGCCAGGTGGTCGCCCGGAAGCTGCACGTCCAGGCGGTGGAAGAGCGCGTCGTCGAAGCCCGCGGTCTTGAGCCGCGCCATGCTGCCGTCGAAGAAAGCGCCTTCCGCCGCGCGCGCGGAAGGGTGGAAGGCGATCGAGCGCGCCCTTCCCGGCCGGGCCAGGGCCAGCACGGTCGGATCGTCCGCGTTCACCACCGCCCAGTCCCCGGCCGTCTGGTTCGCGAAGATGCGCGCCTTGGCCTGCCCGTACTCCTCGAAGCTGGCGTGGCGGTCGAGATGGTCGGCGGAGAGGTTCAGGAACACCGCGACGTGCGGCCGGAACGTGTCCGTCCCTTCGAGCTGGAAGCTGGAGACCTCGAGCACGAACGTGGTGGCGTCGGTGGAGCCGTCCACGATCCCGGTGACGGCCTGGCCGATGTTGCCCCCCACGCGCACGTCCCCGCCCGCCTCGCGCAGCATCGCGCCCAGGGCGGCCGTCGTCGTGGACTTGCCCTTCGTGCCCGTGATCGCGGCCACCCGCCCCTTCAGCATCCGGAAGCCCAGCTCGAGCTCGGCCACGATGGGTACGCCCGCGGCACGCGCGGCCTGCAGCTCCGGCATGGTGGAGGGCACGCCCGGCGACACCACGATCATCGAGGCGCCCGTGAACGTCTCCATCCGATGCCCGCCGAGCTCGAGTCGCACGCCTTCCTTCTCCAGGCTCATCACTTCCGGCGGGAGCTCCCGCGACCCCTTCCGATCGGTGGCCACGACCTTCGCCCCCCGCCGCGCGCATAGGCGCGCCGCCGCGATCCCCGACCGCGCCATCCCGACCACCACGACTTGTTTGCCCTCCAGTTCCAAGGGGCCCTCAAGCGTTTCCGGTCATCTCAGCTTCACCGTGGTGAGGCTCAGCAGCGCGAAGATGAAGGCCGCGATCCAGAAGCGGACCACCACCTGCGTCTCCTTCCAGCCGATGAGCTCGAAGTGGTGATGCAGGGGCGCCATGCGGAAGATCCGCTTGCCGCGCAGCTTGAAGGAAAGGACCTGCAGGATGACGGAGAAGGCCTCGATGACGAACATGGCGCCGATGCTGAAGAAGAGGACCTCCTGCTTGGTCAGGATGGCCACCGTGCCCAGCGCCCCGCCCAGGGCCAGCGAGCCCACGTCGCCCATGAAGATGTGCGCGGGGTAGCAGTTCCACCACAGGAACCCCGTGGCCGCCCCCACCATCGCCCCCATGAAGATCGTCACCTCCCCGATGCGCGGGATGAACAGGAGATCGAGGTAGCGCGAGAACACCGCGTGCCCGGTCACGTAGGTGAGCACGGTGAAGGCGGCGGCCGCGATGAGGGTGGTGCCGATGGCCAGGCCGTCGAGCCCGTCCGTGAGGTTCACCGCGTTCGAGGCGAAGGCCACGAAGAGGACCGCGAACGGGATGTACAGGAGCCCGAGGTCCGGCAGCAGGCTCTTGAAGAAGGGGACGGTGATGCGCGTCGAGTAGGTGGCGGGGTCGATGCGCGAGAAGGTGTAGATGGCCACGCCGATGATGAACCCGATGGTGAGCTGGAAATAGAGCTTGCTCCGTCCGCTCAGCCCGAGGTTCCGCTTCTTCACGACCTTCAGGTAGTCGTCGGCGAAGCCGATGGCGCCGAACGCGATCGTGGAGAGGACCGCGATCCACACGTTGCGGTTGGTCAGGTTCGCCCAGAGGAGGGTGGGGATCACGATGCCGGCCAGGATGAGCAGGCCGCCCATGGTCGGCGTGCCCTTCTTGGACTGGTGGGCCTGCGGGCCTTCCTCGCGGATGTATTGCCCCACCTGCAGGCGTCGCAGCCGCTCGATCATCCAGGGGCCGAGGATCAGCACCAGGAAGAGCGCGGTGAGGCTGGCCACCGCGGTGCGGAACGTGATGTAGCGGATCACGTTGAACCCCGACACCTGCGTGTGGAGCGGGTAGAGGAGGTGGTAGAGCACGGCTAGCCCTCCTTCTCCCCGAACCGCGCCACCAGGGCCTCCACGACCTTCTCCATGCGCGCGCCGCGCGAGCCCTTCACGAGCACGGCGTCGCCCGGCTTCACGATCGCGGCCGCTTCGCGCGCGGCCGCTTCGGAGTCCGCGAAGTCGCGCAGGGCGGACGCGGGCAGGCCGCCGCGCCGCGCTCCCTCGGCGAACCCGCGTCCGAGCGCACCCACGCCGACCACGACGTCGGCGCGGCCGGCCAGCTTCGCGCCCGTCTCCCGATGCAGCTCCGGGCCCGTCGGTCCCAGCTCCAGCATGTCGCCCAGGAACACGACGCGGCGTCCCTGCGCGGCCATGTCGAGGGCGGTCACCGCCGCCTCCACCGCCGCCGGGTTCGAGTTGTAGCTGTCGTCCAGGAGGGTGACGCCCTCGCCGAGGCGGCGGACCTGGCCGCGGCTCTTGGCCGCCTTCAGGTGCGTGGCCGCCTCCACGATCGCGTCCATGGGGACGCCGATGTGGTGCGCGGCCGCGGTGGCGGCCAGGAAGTTCAGCAGGAAATGCGGGCCGGGGAGGGGCAGGGCCACGTCGTAGGTCTTGCCCTCCACGCGCATGTCGAAGCGCATGCCGTGGATGGTCCCGCGCCAGTTCTCCGCGGAGACGTCGCAGGCCCGGTCGCGCCCGAACCAGAGCGTGCGCCCCTTCCGCTGCTCGCCGATGCGCCGGACGCGCGGGTCCTCCCAGTTGAGGACGGCCACCCCGTTCGCATCCAGCCCTTCCAGGATCTCCGCCTTGGCCGCCGCGATCGCGTCCACGGAGTCGAAGAACTCCAGGTGCACGGGCGCCACCATCGTGATGATGGCCACGTCGGGGCGCGCGATCGCGGACAGCTCGCGGAGCTCCCCCGCCGCGGACATGCCGAGCTCCAGCACGGCGTAACGGTGCTCGGGCGAGAGGCGCAGGAGGGTGAGGGGCAGGCCGTACTGGTTGTTGAGATTGCCTTCCGTCTTGAGGACCGGTCCTTGCGTGCCGAGCAGGGCCGCCGTCATCTCCTTGGTCGTGGTCTTGCCCGCGGAGCCGGTGACGGCCACCACGGGCAGGCCCGCCTTCAGCCGCACGTGCCGGCCGAGGTCCTTGAGAGCCTGCGTGGTCTCGGCCACGCGCAGGAGCGGGAATCCCGGGGGCACGGTCACGTCGCGATGCACCATGGCCGCGGGGGCGCCCTTCTCGATGGCCGCGCCCACGAAGTCGTGCCCGTCGAAGTTCGGGCCCTTCACGGCCACGAAGAGCTGGCCCTTGGCCAGGGTGCGGGAGTCGATGGAGACGCCGGCGACGGTGGCCACCGGCCCCCCGCCCTCCACCCGGCCACCAGTGGCCTGAGCGATCTCGTCCAGGGTGAGCGTGTTCTCGAGCGCGGTCACGGGGGCCCCCTTCATGGCTTGCCCGACCGGGCGGGGAGCCGGGACAGGATGTCCCGGGCCACCTGCCGGTCGTCGAAGGGGACGGTGCGGTCCCGCAGGACCTGGTAGGTCTCGTGGCCCTTGCCCGCGATGACGACGGCATCGCCGGGACGGGCCATCTCCAGCGCGCGCGCGATCGCCTCGCGACGATCCACGATCGCGTGGCGCTCGGCCTTGCGGCCGCCGTTCATCCCCCTCTGTATCTCTTCGAGAATAGCCTCCGGGGGCTCGGAGCGGGGATTGTCCGAGGTGACGATCACGACGTCGCTCAATCGCGAGGCCACCGCGCCCATGAGCGGCCGTTTCGTGCGATCGCGGTCGCCGCCGCAGCCGAAGACGGTGATGACGCGGCTCGGGCCGAGCTCGCGCACCGTCTCCAGCAGGTTCTTGAGGGCGTCGTCCGTGTGGGCGTAGTCCACGATGACCGCGAAGCCGGCGGCGCCGGCCACGCGCTCGAGCCGGCCGGGCACGCCCGTGACCGTGGCCAGCCCGCGCAGGGCGACGTCGGGCGCGACGCCGGCCGCCACCGCCGCCGCGAAGGCGGCCAGCACGTTCTGGACGTTGAAGCGGCCGACGAGGGCGCTCTTCACCTCGTGCGTGCCCGCCGGGCTCTCCACGCGAAAGCGCGTGCCGTCCAGGGCCAGCCGGACGTCTTCGGCCCGGAAGTCCGCCGGCTTGTCCACGCCGTAGGTCCAGACGGGGGCGCGGGAGGCGGCGATGAGCTCCCCCGCGCGGTCGTCGTCGGCGTTGATCACGGAGCGTCCGTCCGGGCGCACGAGCTCGGCGAACAGCTTCCGCTTGGCCTGGAAGTAGGAGTCCATGTCGCCGTGGAAATCGAGATGGTCGCGGGTGAGGTTCGTGAACACGGCCACCCGGAACTCCGTCGCGGCCACGCGCTTGAGCTCGAGCGAGTGCGACGAGACCTCGAGCACGGCGTGCGAGCACCCCGCGTCCACCATCTCGCGGAAGAGGGCCTGAAGGTCGGAGGCCTCGGGCGTGGTGCGGGTGGCGTCGGCCAGGCGGTCGCCGATGCGGTACTGCACGGTGCCGAGGAGCCCGACCTTGTGGCCGGCCGCGCGCAGGGCGGCGTCCACGAGATAGGTCGTGGTCGTCTTGCCGTTGGTGCCGGTGACGCCGATGAGCTCGAGCGACTTCGCGGGCTCGCCGAGGACGGCCGCGGAGAGGTGGGCCAGCGCCTCGCGCGCGTCGGCGACCTGCAGCCAGGGCGATCCGGGGGCGGCGGCGGGCTGCTCGGAGGCGACGGCGGCCGCGCCCTTCTTGCGCGCGGCCTCCACGAACTGGTTGCCGTCGGCGGCCAGGCCCTTGATGGCGACGAAGAGGGCGCCCGGCCCCGCTTTGCGCGAGTCGTGGGTGACGGAGGCGATCTCCGTCTCCGGATCCCCGGTGAGGATCGCTGCGGGCAGGCGCGCGGCCAGCTCGCGGAGGTTCACGGCGTGCCTCCGAGCTGGAGGACGCAGGTCATGCCCGCCTCGATCGCCACCCCGGGCTCGGGCGTCTGCTTCACCACGCGGCCGGATCCCCGCAGCTCCACGATGAGGCCGAGGCGCGCGGCGGAGGTCGCGCCTTCGCGAGCGGCCGCGCCGCGCAGGTCGGGCATGGTGCCGGGCTCGCTCGGGCTCGTGCCCGAAGTGACGCTGGCCGCCGGCTCGTATGCGGCCAGGTGCACGTTCTCCGCGCGCAGCAAGGTCGCGCGCAGCACGCGGTCGGGATCGTCCGGGGAAACGGCCAGCCGCCGCAGCGCCGGCTCGGCGATGCGCGCGAAGAGCGGAGCGGCGACGTCTCCGCCCTCGTTGGCGGGTCCCCGCGGCGTGTCGAGGGAGACGAGTACCACCAGGGCCGGGCGGGAGGCGGGCACGAAGCCGACGAACGAGGCGACGTGGTCGATCATCGAGTACTTGCCGCCGGCCTCGACCTTCTGGGCCGTGCCCGTCTTTCCGGCCACCGCGTAGCCGGGGATGGCCGCGCGATGGCCGGTGCCCTTGACCACCACCCCGCGCAGGATGTCGGTCAGCGTGGCCGCGGTGGCCGCGTCGAGCACGCGCCGGACCGCGGTGGGCCGCGCCTCGCGCACCACGCGTCCCTCGCTGTCCTCGATCTGGCGCATGATCGTCGGCTTCATCAGGTAGCCGCCGTTGGCCACCGCCGCCACCGCCGCCGTCATCTGCAGCGCGGTGACGCCGATCTCCTGGCCGAACGAGAGCGTGGGCAGGCTCAGGGCGCTCCAGCGATTGGTCGGACGCAGGAGTCCCCCCGACTCTCCGGGCAGCTCCACGCCGGTGGGCGCCCCGAAGCCGAAGTGCCGCATGTAGCGGCTGAAGTTGTCGCGCCCGAGGCGCTGGGCCACCCGGGCCACGCCCACGTCGCTCGACTTCGCCATCACGTCGCGGAAGGTGAGCTGGTCGAAGACGTTGTGATCGTTGATGCGGATCCCCGCCACTTCCAGGAAGCCGTGGCCGCAGTCGATCACCTCGTCCGGATCGACGACCTTCTCCTCGAGGCCGGCGGCGGCGGTGATGATCTTGAACATGCTGCCCGGCTCGTAGGCGTCGGCCACGGCCCGGTTGCGCCAGCGCGAGCTCGGATAGGCCCCGAACTTGTTCGGGTTGAAGGTCGGGCGGTTGGCCAGGGCCAGGATCTCGCCCGTGCGCGGGTCCATCACCACCGCCACCGCGGCGATGGAGCCCGTCTCCTGCACGGCGCGCTCGAGCTCCTTCTCCACCACGTGCTGGATCGACTCGTCGATGGTGAGCACGACGGTGTTTCCGTCCGTGGAGGGCTTCTCCGTGTGGTCGAGGGCCCGGCGGCGGGCGTCCGTGCGGATGACCACCTTCGCCGCGCGCCCGCGGATGGCGCTCTCGAACGCGTACTCGATGCCGCTCATGCCCGTGTTGTCGAGGCCGACGTAGCCGATCACGTGGGCGGCCAGCTCGCGCTGCGGGTAGTAGCGGCGGTTCTCGGTGAGGAACCCGATCCCGTCGAGCTGGAGGGCACGCACCTGGCGCGCCACCGCGGGGTCCACCTTGCGCCGCACCCACGCGAAGGCGCGCGTCTTCTCGAGCGTGGCCTGCAGCTCCTTGCGCGCGGCGGCGTCGAGGGAGAGCGCGCGCCCGAGGGCGGCGGCGGTGCCCGCCGCGTCCTCGATGTCCTGCGGCACCGCGTAGATGCTCTCGACGTCCACGCTGACCGCGAGGGGATGGCCGTTGCGATCGACGATGGCCCCGCGCCGCGGATCGAGGTTGATCGTGCGCTCGCTCTGGCGGGCGGCCTGCCGCTCGAAGAAGGCGCGTCCGAGCACCTGGAGCTGCACCAGGCGCACCATGATCACGAGCACCCACAGGCAGGCGGAGAGGGTGACGAGCATGAGGCGCAGGCGGACCCTGCGCTCCCGCGCGGACGGAGGCGGGGACAAGAGCGTGCTCCCGAGCGTGGTCCTCTCCCCCACCATCAGTTCCGCTCTCCGGCCGGGGCGGCCGACGTCGAAGGCGCGCCGAGCTCCTTGGCCAGCTGCGCCCCCGGCACGGGCGTGCGCGCGCGCTCGATCACCACCACCCGGGCCGCCGGCGGCGGCTGCAGCCCGAGGTCGCGCGTGGCGATCGTCTCCACGCGCCGCAGGTTCTCCAGGCTCGCCTTCTCGAGGCGCAGCTTGCGGTTCTCCTCCAGCAGGCGCTCCCGCTCGCGCGACATGCGGTCCTGCGCGCGCGAGGTCTCGCGGATCTGGAGGTGCGGCCAGGCGTAGAGGACGAGACCCCCGACGAGGGTCATGACCAGGACGAGGAGCCACCACAGGTCCCGGCTGGCCCGGGGATCGACTTCGCGCACGACCTGGGAGTTGTCGATTCTCACGCGGCCATCCGTTCGATCGCGCGCAGCTTCGCGCTGCGCGCGCGGGGATTGCGCGCCATCTCCGCGTCGCCCGGGACCAGCGGCTTCTTGGTCAAGATGCGCAGCCCCCGCGTCGCGAGGAGACGGAACGTCTGCTTGACCTCGCGGTCCTCGAGGCTGTGGAACGCGATCACGGCCAGCCGTCCGCCCGGAGCCAGGACGGCGGCGACGCGCTCGAGGGCCGCGCCCAGCCCCTCCAGCTCGCGGTTGACGTGGATGCGCAGGGCCTGGAACGTCTTGGTCGCGGAATCCAGGCCGGGGCGGCGCGAGCGGCCGGCCGAGCGGCGCACGACCTCCGCGAGCTCGGTCGTGGTGGTGAAGTGCCGATGCCGGCGCGTCTCCACGATCGCGCGCGCGATGCGGCGCGACGCGTGCTCTTCGCCCCAGCGGTAGATGAGGTCGGCCAGCTCGCGCTCGGGCAGGCGGTTGACGAGCTCGGCGGCGGTGAACCCCTGGGTCGGGTCCATGCGCATGTCGAGCGGGCCTTCGGCGTTGAAGCTGAACCCGCGCTCCGCCTCGTCGAGCTGCATCGAGCTCACGCCCATGTCGATGAGCACGCCTTGCGGCGCCTCCCCGGCCAGACGGTCGGGGATCTCGCGGAAGTCCGCGTGCTCGAAGCGCACGCGATCGCCGAACTCGTGGAGGCGCTCCGCCGACCGCGCGAGGGCGGCCGGATCCTTGTCGAAGGCGAGGAGGCGGCCGTCGGGCGCGCTGCGGCGCAGGATCTCGGCCGCGTGCCCGCCGAGGCCGACCGTCCCGTCGACGTAGAGCCCTCCCGGCCTCACCGCGAGCAGCTCCATGCATTCCGCGAGGAGGACCGGCTGGTGCCGAGGGACCCCGCCGCTGGACACATCAGATCCCGAACCCGGAGAGCACGCGTCCGTCCTCGTCCGTGAACGGCTCCTTCTTGAACAAGCGCTCGGTCAGCCGCTTCTGGTTCCACACCGCGAGGTGGTTCTGCAGGCCGAGCACGCTCACTTCGCCCACCATGGCCGCGCTCTCTCGCAGGAGCTGCGGGAGCACGACGCGGCCCTGCTTGTCCATCGTCACCGTCTGGCCGAAGAAGTTCACACGGTCGAGGAAGCGCTGCTTCGAGGGATTGGCGGAAGGGACCTCGGCCAGTCGCCGCTCGATCTCGAGCCACACCGCCATGGGATAGACGCGCACGTATTCGCCGGTGACGCTGGTGACGAAGAGCTCGGCGCCGTACTGCTGCTCGACGAGCACACGAAAGCCGTTGGGGATCTTGAGTCGCCCCTTCTCGTCGACGCGCGCCGGATGGTTTCCTCGCAGCACGCTCAGAAGCTCGCCTTCGTCCTGGGCCCGTCCGCCCGCTGCGGAGACTCTCCTCCGCGGCGGGTCAGGGCTCCCGCTCAGTCGCGGCCCTCACGGCCCCACCTTGGGACACGTGAAGCCACTTTTTTCCACAAAATTCCACCACGGAGTCTAGAGGGCGGCCCCTCGAGGTGTCAAGGGGGAAAAGTCACATGCGCTTGGGCTTTTCCTGTGGATGACCGGCCGGCCGGGGCTCCGCGGGAGCGGCCGGGGGCGGTGGCCACTGCACGTCCAGGGTGGCGTCCTCGAGCAGGCGCTCGGAGTCCGCCACGAAGGCCTCCCACCGTTCGGGCGCCCAGACCTCGATCCGGTTCAGGACGCCGATGACCAGGGCCTCGCGGACCAGGCCCGCACCGGCCCGCAGGGGCGCGGGCAGGAGGATCCGGCCCTGGACGTCGAGCTCGCAGTCCACGGCCCGGCTGGTGAGGAGGCGCGTGAGCGCCTTGGCCGGGCGGCTGAAGGCGGGCAGCGCGCGGAGCTGCTGCTCGAGGCGCGACCATTCGGACGGCGGATAGGCGGCGAGGCACTGGTCGAAGGGCGTCACCACCAGGACGGGCGCGCCCTCGCCGAGGGCGCGACGGAAGACGGCGGGCACGGGCAGACGCCCTTTGGCGTCGATCCGATGGTGATAAGTCCCTTTGAACACAGCGAGCTAGGAGTATTCCACACTTTCTTCCACTTTTCCACACTGGCGGAAAACGGACTTGAACAGACGAAAGCAACGGAAATCGATCGGCCAGGGTTAGCAGGAGAGGTTGTGGCCAGGTCGGCCTGTCATCAGGAACGGCTAACGGACACTCCGCCGCGGGCCATTACCCGCGGGTCACGACCTTGTCGAGCGCGTCCACGATGCGCAAGTCCCACATTCCAACGCTCGCCTCTTGCCGCATGAGACGCATCGCTTCCTCCTGGCCAAGCGCCTTGCGATACGAGCGATCGGAGGTCAGCGCGTCATAGACGTCCGCAACACTGAGGCAGCGCAAGGGCAGCGGGATGGCGTCGCCCTTGAGGGCGTCGGGATAGCCGCGGCCGTCGAGCCGCTCGTGATGGCCGCGGATGAGGGCCAGGAGCGGGGCCATCGTGCGCAGGGGCCGGCAGATCTCGTAGCCGATGACGGGATGTTTCTTCACTTCCTCGTACTCCGAGGTCGTGAGGGGGCCGGGCTTCTGCAGGTAGTCGAGCCGGGTGCCGATCTTGCCGATGTCGTGGAGGAGGCCGGCCCGGCGCAGGTTGCGGCGCTCGGCGCGGTCGAGGCCGAGGGAGCCGCCCAGGGCCTCCGCGTATTCGGCCACGCGCTCGGAATGCCCGCGCGTGTAGTTGTCCTTGGCGTCGAGAGCGGTGGCCAGGCTGACGAGCACGTTCTCCGCCTGCTCGAGGTCGTCGATGAGGGCCTTGGCCCGGAGGAGGCTGCGCGTGCGCGCCATGAGCTGCTCGGAGTCCACGGGCTTGGTCAGGAAGTCGTCACAGCCGGCGGCGATGCCCTGGATCCGATCCTCCCGCGCCACCAGGCCCGTGACGAGCACGAGGGGCACGAGCCGCGTCTTCTCGTCGGCCTTGAGGCGCCGGCAGGCCTCGAAGCCCGTCATGCGCGGCATGGAGACGTCCATGAGGATGAGATCGGGCGGATCGGCCAGCGCCTTCTCCAGCCCTTCCTGCCCGTCCTTGGCCGTGATCAGCACGTAGCCCTCCGGCTCGAGCAGGCTCGTGAGGATCTCGCGGTTCTCGGGCAGGTCGTCGACGATCAGGATCCGGGCCGGCGGCATGGCCCCCCGATTGTAATCGGGATGGGGGGCGCGCTCTTCCGCGCGGCGGGGCGGGTATCATCGGCCCCCTTCCCATGCGACGCGACATCCCGCCCGCGGCGGCCTACCTCACCTCCCGCATCCGGCTGGGCATGAAGTTCGGGCTCGAGACCATGCAGGCGCTGGTGACCGCGCTCGGGCATCCGCAGCGCGCGTTCCCGTCCATCCTCGTGGCCGGCACGAACGGCAAGGGCTCGGTCGTGGCCTACCTCGATTCCGTCCTGCGCGCGAGCGGCCTGCGCGTCGGGCGCTATACCTCCCCGCACCTCATCCACGTGAACGAGCGCATCGTGGTCAGCGGACGCCCCATCTCCGATCGCGCCCTCGACCGTGCGGTCGCGCGCGTGCGCGCGGCCGCGGAAGCGGTGAAGGCGGCGGGGGCGCTGCCCGCGGAGCCCACCTACTTCGAGGTGCTCACCGCGGCCGCCTTCCTCCATTTCCAGCGGGCGGAGGTCGACGTGGCCGTGCTGGAGGTGGGAATGGGCGCCCGCCTCGACGCGACCAACGTCGTCGATCCCGTCTGCTCCGCCATCGTGACCGTCGACCGCGATCACGAGGCCTACCTCGGGACGACGCTCGCCGCCATCGCGCGCGAGAAGGCCGGCGTCCTCCGGCGCGGTCGCGTCACCGTGCTCGGGCCCCTGGCCGCGCCCGCTCGGGCGGCGATCACGGAAGCGGCCCGGCGCCTGGGGGCGCGGACGGTGGACGCGACGTCGCCGGCAGTGGTGGCCCGCGACGCGGGGACGGTGGACGTGGTCACGCCCCGGCGCGTGTTTCGCCGCCTGGCTCCGCTGCCGGGGGCGCATCAGCGCGCGAACGTGGCCGTCGCCGTCCGGCTGCTGGAGGAGGCGCGCGCGGCCGGGATCGCGGTGGACCTCACCCGAGTGGCAGACGGCATCGCGCGCACGCGATGGCCGGGGCGCATGCAGCGGCTGCCTGGGCGGCCCCCGCTCCTCGTCGACGGCGCGCACAACCCCGCGGCCGCCCGTGCCCTGGCCGACGAGCTGCGCGGCCAGGGACCGTTCGTCCTCGTGTTCGCGGCCATGGCCGACAAGGACATCGCGGCCATGGGGCGGATCCTCTTTCCCCTCGCGCGCGAGGTCGTCCTCACCCGCGTGCCCGGCGCACGCGCGGCGCCACCGGAGGCGATCGCGCGCTCCGTGGGCGCCCCCGCGCGGGGCGCGCGGCAGGCGGGCGGGGTGGGCCAGGCGCTCTCTCTCGCGCGCCGGCTGGCCGGTCCGCGCGGCCTGGTGGTGGCCGCGGGGAGCCTCTACCTGGCGGGCGAGGTGCTCCGCTCGGTGGCGGCCGGACGTCGCGGGAGCAGGCCGCGAAAGTAGGCGAGGGCTTCCGGCGTGTCCCACTCCGCGGGCCCAACGAAGGTCCGCAGCAGCGTGCCGTCGCGGTCGACGACGAAGGTCTCCGGATAGCCGGTCGTGCGATAGGCGGCCGCGGTGTGCGCGCCCGCGTCGCGCAGCATGGGGAAGGTGAGGCCCAGGCGCTGCACGAAGTCGCGCGCCGCCTTCTCGTCCTCGTCCTCCGAGATGCCGAGGACCACCAGCCCCTCCGGACCGAGAGTGCGATGGAGGCGCTCGAGGGAGGGCATCTCCGCCACGCAGGGCGGGCACCAGGTCGCCCAGAAGTTGAGGACCACGACGCGCCCGCGCAGCGAGCCGAGGTCCGTGGTGCCGCCGCCCAGCGTGCGCAAGCGGAAATCGGGGACGGCCGCCCCCGGGCGGAGGCCGTAGCCCTTCCGCTCCTGCAGCGAGATGAAGCCGAAGGCGGTCCCGCCCACGATCAAGAGCACGGCCGCGAACTTCGCGATCTCCCTCATCCGCGCGCGTGCCCCCTCATTTTGGGGGCGGGGGAGGCTGGAGGTGCTTCTCGAGCATCTCCCGCAGCTCGGGGTCGCTCGAGTCGATGCGCTTGGTGAACGCGGCCAGCACACGGCCCTCGGCGTCGAGGAGATAGGCCTCCGGGTCGCGGGGTGTGCCGTAGCTCGGGTGGAGGGCGGCCGCGAAAGGGTCGCTGAGCACGACGAAGGTCAGCTCGTTGCGGACGACGAACTGCCGGACGGCGTCGACGTCGGAGTCGAGGGCCACCCCCGTCATGCGCAGCCCGCGCGCCCGGTATCGCCGGTGCATGCGCTCGAGGTACTTCAGGTAGGCGTCGCTGCCCGGCCACCGCGTATCGAAGAAGACGAGGAAGGTCGGCCGCCCGCGGCTGTCGGACAGGCGAGCCGGAGGCCCACCGGTCACGGGCGGGAGCGTGAAGTCCGGCGCCATCTGGCCGGCCGACACGCGCGTCGCTCGAGGCGCGCGCATGTACAGGGCGGCGATCACCACCGCCGCCGCCACCGCCACCACCGTCATCACCGGGGCCAGCGACGCCACCGTGCGTCGCGGACCGTTCCCTTCGCCCATCCCCCGTCGATTCTAGTCGGCGTTGGCTACAATCCGGACATGGCTCGACTCTCCGACGACGTCCGCGCCCTCCAGGCCGACATGGTCGCGCTGCGGCGCGAGCTGCACCAGCAGCCCGAGCTGGCCTATGCGGAGACGGGCACGGCGGCCCGGGTGGCCGCCCTCCTCGAGGCCGCGGGCCTCGAGGTGCGCACGGGCGTGGGCGGCACGGGCGTGATCGCCAAGGTGCGCGGGGGGAGCGGCCCCGCCGTGCTCCTGCGCGCGGACATGGACGCGCTCCCCATCCAGGAAGAGAGCACGGCTCCCTACGCCTCGCGCGTCCCCGGGCGGATGCACGCCTGTGGCCACGACGGGCATGTGGCCATGGCGGTCACGGCGGCGCGGGTCCTGGTGGGCCGCGGCCGGGCCGGATCGGTGCGCGTGCTCTTCCAGCCCGCGGAGGAAGGCGAAGGCGGCGCGCAGGCGGTGATCCGGGACGGCGGCCTCGAGGGGGTGGACGTCGTGATGGGCGTCCATCTCTGGAACGAGCTGCCCGTGGGCACGATCGGGGTGAAGGACGGCCCGCTGATGGCGGCGGTGGACCGGCTCCGCATCGTGGTCCACGGACGCGGCGGCCACGGAGGCAAGCCGCACCGCGCCGCCGATCCGATCGTGGCCGCGGCCCAGGTCGTGGTCGCGCTGCAGACGATCGTCGCGAGGGAGGTCTCCCCCATCGAGCCCGCGGTCGTGACCATCGGCGCCGTGCACGGCGGCCAGGCCTTCAACGTCATCCCCGACGAGGTCGTCCTCACGGGCACCATTCGCACGTTCGATCCCGCCTTGCGCCGCTCGATGCCCGGGCGCATCGAGCGCGTGGCGCGCGGGGTGGCGGAGGCCATGCAGTGCCGGGCCGAGGTGGAGGTGCGGGAAGGCAATCCCCCCGTCCTCAACCATCCCGACATCGCCGCCCTCGCGCAGCGCGCGGCCGTGCGTGTGGTGGGCGAGGACAAGGTCGTGCGCCCCGAGCCCACCATGGGCGGGGAGGACATGGCCGTCTATTTCGAGCAGGTGCCCGGCTGCTTCGTCTTCGTGGGCTCCGCGAACGCGGCCCGGGGACTGGACCAGCCCCACCACAGCCCGCGCTTCGACTTCGACGAGGACGCCCTCCCCATCGGATGCGAGTTCCTGGTCGCGGCCGCGGAAGAGGCGATCGAGGCGCGCGGCCGCGCGAAGGGATGAGCGCTAACGGGATTCGATGAGGGTGAGCACGGCGAAGACGAGCACGGCCACGAAGACCGCGATCCCGAAGTAGAGCATTCCCCGGTGTGGGTCCGACACCTGCACGCCGTCGCGCTGGTCGCGCGCGCGCCGGCGCCGGGCGCCTTCCGGCCCCTCGACGACGAGCGCGGGGGGCTCGCGCAGGGCCGCTTCACCCAGGGGCGCGCCGGCGGCGACGAGACGATCGAGGTCCACGGCCGGGTCCTCCTCCTCCGCGGCCCGAGGAATCTCGATCGCGTCCGGCGTCGGTTCGGGGAGCTCCAGGGGGGCGGCGCCGCTGGCCGCGGGGACGGGTGCGGAGGGGTCGTCCGTGTTCCGCCTGGACCGCCGGCGGCGGCGCTTCCCCAGACTCCGGTGGCGACGGCTCATAGCGAGGGCTCCGCCGGGCGCGAGGCGCCACGAGCGGCCTCATCGTACGCGCGCGCGAGGATTATGCAACCGCGCCTCACGGCCAGGATCGGCGGGTCACGGTGGCGCGCTCGACGCGCGGCCAGCGGATCTCGTGACCGATCCCGGGGCCGTCGGGAACCGCGATCCGGCCCTCCGCCGACACGACCACGGGCGGATCCACGAGGTCCTCTTCGAAGTAGCGCGCGCTGGCGGAGGTGTCCCCGGGCAGCGAGAACCCGGGCAGCGTCTGCAGGTGCACGTTGGCGAGCCGGCCGATGCCGGACTCCAGCATCCCCCCGCACCAGACGGGCACGCCACGGGCGCGGCACAGGTCGTGGACGGCCAGGCTGGTCGCGAAGCCGCCGACCCGGCCCGCCTTGATGTTGATGACGCGGCAGGCGCCGAGGTCGAGGGCGTGGCGGGCGTCGTCGGGCGAGCGGATCGACTCGTCGAGACAGATGGGGGTGCGCAGCTCGCGCTGCAGCGCGGCGTGGTCGACGATGTCGCTCCAGGCCAGGGGCTGCTCGATCATCATGAGCCCCATCGGGTCGAGCTCGCGCAGGACGGCCACGTCGTCCAGGGTGTAGGCGCTGTTGGCGTCGACCATGAGGGGCACGTCGCCGAAGCGCGCGCGCAGGGCGCGGACGAGAGAGACGTCGTGACCGGGCTTGATCTTGATCTTGATGCGGCGGTAGCCGGCGGCGATCTCCGTCTCCACCTTGCGCACGAGCGCGGCCTCGTCGTCCTGCAGGCCCACGGACACACCCGCCTCGATGGTGGACTTCTCGCCGCCCAGCACGCGCCCGAGGGGCTGGCCCTCGCGCCGCGCCCACAGCTCCCAGACCGCCATCTCGAGAGCCGCCTTGGCCATCTCGTGGCCGCGCACGCGGGCCAGCCCGGGCCACACGTCGCGGGGGTGCGCGATCTCGAGCTTGAGGAGCAGGGGGATGAGGAACTCGTCGAGCACGTGGGCCACGGTCCCGTTCGTCTCCGGCAGGTAGTAGGGATCGCGGTCGGCCACGCACTCGCCGTAGCCGGTGACGCCGTCCGCCGACACCGCCACCAGCAGGAACTCCTTGCGCGTCGTGCGCCCGAAGGAGGTCTCGAACGGATGGCGCAGGGGCAGGGCCAGCTCGCGGACCTCGACGCGGTCTACCTTCATCCCGCCCTCCTCACGAGAACGCGTGCTTCCGCATCCACAGCTCCAGGGTCAGCAGGGTCCAGAGCTGATGGCCGCGATCGCCGCGTCCGGTCACGTGATCGTCGAAGGTCCGGCGGATCACCGCCGGGTCCAGGCGCCGCCCCAGGCGAGACCCGTCGAGAAGGGTGTCTTCCACCAGCGGCCGCAGCTCGCCGCGAAACCAGGCGCCGAGGGGCACGCCGAAGCCGTGCTTCTTGCGCTGGAGGATCGACGCGGGCAGGAGGTCTTCGACCGCCTTCTTCAAGACGACCTTCCCGTGCCGCCCCGAGCGCTTGAACCGATCGGGCAGGGTGGCCACGTACTGGGCGAGGTCGCGGTCGAGGAGAGGGCTGCGCGTCTCCAGCCCGTGCGCCATCGACATCCGGTCCATCTTGGGCAGGAGGTCGTCCAGGAGGTACGTCCGCGCGTTCAGGTAGAGGAGGCGCGACAGGAGGGAGCGCCCTGGGCAGCGGGCCAGCGTCTCGCGGTAGGAGGCGAGCACGTCGCCCTCCGCACGGCCGCGGGTCAAGGCATCGATCTCCGGCAGGTCGAAGAACGTGCTCCAGCCCGCGATGCGCTCCACCTCGGGGCGCGTCCCCTTGTCCGTGAAGCGGCGCAGCCGCCGGAGCCGCCCGTGATGATGGGCCCCTTCCGGGAGCGCGCGCGCACCGAGTCGCAGGAAGGCGCGCAGGGGTGCGGGAATGCGGCTGGCCAGCAGCGCGGCCCAGAACTTGTCGTAACCGGCGAACACCTCGTCGCCGCCGTCCCCGTTGAGGGCGACGGTGACCTCGCGCCGCGCCTCGCGCGAGACCAGGTACGTCGGCAGGGCCGAGGAGTCCCCGAACGGCTCGTCGTGATGGTGGAGCAGCGTCTCCAGGAGCGCGGCCGCGTGCGGGGCCACCACGGATTCGTGGTGCTCCGTGCCCAGGTGGCGCGCGACCTGGGCGGCGTGGGGGCGCTCGTCGAAGTAGGCGTCGCCCTCGAAGCCGACGGCGAAGGTCTTGACGCGCCCCGGCACCAGCCGGGCCATGAACGCGGCCACGGCGCTGGAGTCCACGCCCCCGGAGAGGAGCACCCCGAGGGGAACGTCGGAGACGAGGCGCTTCTTGACCGCGGCCGAGAGGAGCTCGCGCACGCGCTCCGTGGCCTGACCGAGGTCGACGTCGGCGGCGGCGCCTTCCGGCGGATAGTCGAGGTCCCAGTAGGGGCGGGGGGCGGATGCCCCTCGCGCGTCCACCACCATGACCGAGGCCGGCGGCAGCCTGCGGATGCCACGGAAGAAGGTCGCGGGCGAGGGCACGTAGCCGAACGCGAGGTACGCGCCGAGCTGCTCGTCCGCCATCTCCGCGGGCACCCCCGCGGCCAGGAGCGCCTTGATCTCCGACCCGAACACGAAGCGGCGCCCGTCCGACCAGTAGTAGAGCGGCTTCTTGCCGAAGCCGTCGCGGGCCAGCACCAGCCGCCGCGCGCGCGCGTCCCAGATGGCGAGAGCGAACATGCCGTCGAGGCGGGGGACGATGGCCTCCGCGAGGTCCTCGTAGCCGTGCGCGATGACCTCGGTGTCGCCGTGCGTGCGGAAGGTGTGACCCCGCTCCAGCGGCGCGCGCAGCTCCTGGAAGTTGTAGATCTCGCCGTTGAGCATGACCTGCACGCGGCCGTCCTCGCCGCCGAGGGGCTGGTTCGCGGCCGGGCTGAGGTCGATGATCGAGAGCCGGCGATGGACGAGGCCGACGGCGGGAGGGCCCGCATGGTCCTCGCAGATGCCCTCCGCGTCCGGGCCGCGGTGGCGGAGGGCGGCGCCCATGCGCGTGAGAACGGCGGGCTCGACGGGCGAGCCGTCGAAATGGAGAACGCCGGCCAGACCGCACATCAGGACGGCCGGGAGCCCATTCCTACCGGCGCGCTTCCGGGCGGGCCTTGGCGGAGGCGGCGCAGTCGCGGCAGTAGCCGAAGATCTGGTGACGGTGGCCGTCGATGACGAAGCCGATCTCGGCCGCGATCTCGTCCTGGATCCGCTCGATCTCCGCGCTCGAGAACTCGAAGATCTCACCGCACGACTTGCAGATGAAGTGGTCGTGGTGCTGGCGCTTGTACTCGCGCTCGAAGCGCGTCTGGCCCTGGAGCACGAGCTCCTGGGCGAGACCGGCCGACTGCAGGAGCTTGAGCGTGCGGTAGACGGTGGTGCGTCCGATGTCGGAGCGACGCTTCTGGACGAGCTGGAGGAGGTCGTCGACGGAGAGGTGGCGCTCGGAGCGCAGGAAGGTGTCGAGGATCACCTCGCGCTGCTCGCTGCGCTTCAGGCGATTCTTGATCAGGTAAGCGGCGAAGACCTCCTTTTCCTCGCGGCCGACTTCGGGTTTCACGGTAAGCGGCAGACTAGCCCCCGTCCCGCGGGCCTGTCAACGCCGATCCCGGGCAAACCCCGGGGGAGGAGGCGTTTGTGAGCGGGCGCAGTCGGGGGGGCGCGGATCTTTGACTCGGGCCTTATTTCGTTCTACCGTCATTCGATTTCTCGGGGGCAAAGGCCGTGCTCAGGCGGATCCAGCTCGTCGCGCTCGTGGCCGCGGTCGCGGTCGCGGCGCTGTTGCCGCTCTACGGCGATCCCCGCAACTCGGCCGTCACCCACGCCGAGTGGGCAAGGATGCTCCTGCGCGGCCTCGACATGCAGGAAGCCATCCAGCAGACGACGACGGCGTCGCAGGCCTTCGCCATCCTGTCCTGGAAGGGCAGCCTCAGCTTGCGCGCCGATCGCTACGTCGCGGGCGAGGACGTCCGCGTGGAGGGTGAGGGCGAGAGCCGCCGGGTGGTCGCCACGGGCGAGATCGGCGAGGTCACGTACGCGGTCGCGGTGGTGCGCGGCGGCGACTATCGCCTGCGCGTCCAGCTCGCGGGCAGCCCCCCGCGGCCGGTTTCGGCGGAGCTCGCCCGCGTCGGCGAGACCAAGCCGGTGGACGCGTTCACGGTGACGCCCTCCGCGGCCATGGCCTGGATGGACGCCGGCGCCACCCACCTCGATCCGGGCGCCTACACCGCGTCCGTCCTGCTGCCGCGCGGCACCGCGCTCGAGCACGTCGAGGTGGCCCCGCCCTGCGTGATGCCGATCGAGCCCCCGGGCGGCTGGAAGGCGCCCGCGGTGCTGCTCTCCGAGCACGCCGCGGTCACGATGGTGGAGGCCCTGGACAAGCAGTCCGAGCTGCCGCCGTCGGACGCGCCCCTCGAGCTCGACGCCTCGCAGTTCCACACGGAGTCCGGCGCGGAGCCCGTCGCCGCCGGCGGCGTCCTGCAGGATTCGATCAAGGGGGGTCCGGGCGGGACGCGCGCCGTGGTCATGGTGGACCTGCCGGAAGCCGGGCTCTACACGATCTCCGCCTTCGGTCTTCGGGGCGCCGGCCAGAGCTGGACGGCCGACTCCTGTCTCAAGTCCGTGGTGTGCGCGGAGAAGGACCCCGGGGCCGACGTCGCGCAGTGGCGCCCCGCCCTCACCGCCCAGTTCGCCGCCGGGCGCCACGCCTTCTCCGTCCTCCTCGCCCCGGGGGCGGCCGTCCAGCGCGTGCGCGCCGAGCGCAAGAAGGACAGCCCCGCGGACTACGCCGCGACCTTGCGGCGCCTCGGCTTCGACGTCGGTCCGCCGGGGCCGATGCCGCGCAACCTCGCGGTGGACGCGATGCGGTTCCTCGAGAGGAAGGCGGCGCCCATGAAGGAAGCGCTGTGCGGCGACGTCGTCCTTCCCAGCGTCGTGCCCGTGACGCGCGCGGGCCTCGAAGTGGCGCAGATCCCCGGACCCGGGCAGCCGCCTCCGTTCGCGGGTCCGGGGCAGCCGCCGCTGTCCACCGGTCCCCTGGCGCCCGTGCCGACGCCGCTGCCGCCGCCCCCGACTCTGCCGTCTCCGGACCCGGCCACGCCGGTGCAGCCCGTCGCGAGCCCGGCCCCGTAACCGCCGCTACTTCTCCACGACGCAGATGAAGCCGGGCGCGGACGGCGCGCCCTCGACGCCGTGCCCGTCCACCGCCGACACGCGCCAGCGGAACGTCCCCAGCCCGCGCGCGGGCACCTCCACGGAAGTGCCCTCGACCTCGCGCGAGAGGACGACCTCGTCGCTGTCCAGGCCGACCACCTGGACGCGATAGCGGGGTGCGGAGCCCGTCCAGGTGAGGCGCGCGTGACGCCCCTGCGGGACGTACAGCGGATCCGTCCCGGGGGCGAGGCCGGTGGGGGCGGCCGGCAGCTCCACCATCACGGGCGCGTCGTCGGCCGCGATCACCGCCGCCTGGCCGCCGTCGAGGGAGAGCGTTCCGCGCGGGGACTTGACGCGGAACCAACCCCGGAGCGCCGAGACCCGCGTCCGGGGCGGGGACACGGACCGGATCACCACGACGTCGCCGCGGCCGCGCACCTCCGCCTCCGCGGTGACGACCTTCAGGATGTCGCCGGTGGTGGCCTGCTCCTGGATGCGGCCGCGCTCCAGGGTGGCGGCGAGGACGCTGCTCGGGGTGAGGCCCACGACGGTGTCGTCGGCCACCACGATGTGCATCCAGGGGAACGTGACCAGGGCCGCACCATCGCGGCTCGTGCGCAGGGCCTCGCCGGGAGCGATCCGGAAGTCGCGATCGACCGCTTTCCACGACGCGCCGCGCCCGCGCTCGAGGGTGCCGTCCAGGATACGCACGGAGGCGACGGGCGCGGGAGGCAGCGGCCGCACGGGCGGGCGCACCACCACGGCGGGCTTGTCGAGGAGGAGGGCGAAGAGGACGGCGCCGAGCGGCACCGTCAGCGATTTCCGACCGCGACGTCTTCGGTTGGCTTCTCGGCCGGCTTGACTTCGCTTGGCTTGTTCGGCGCCTTCGACGACTCCAGGTCGTGCGGGTAGTAGTAGTAGTAGTAGCCCTTGGCCCGCACGTTCACCGCGTTGAGCACCACGCCGAGCACGGTGTCCGTCACCTTGCGCAGCGCGGACAGGCTCCTCCGGATCAACTTCTTGTCCGCCTTGTTGTACTGCACGACGAAGGTCGTGAGGTCGGCGTAGCGGGCCAGGAGCTGCGCGTCCGTGACCGAGGCCAGCGGCGGCGAATCGACGAGGACCCAGGAGAAGTGGTCGCGCAGCCGGTCGAGGAAGTCCGGCATGTTGGGCCGGGTCAGGATGGCGGGCGGGTTCGGCGGCAGCGGGCCCGTGGTCAGGGCGAAGAGGTTCGTCACCCGCGTCGGACGCACGAGCGTGTCCAGGTCCTCGTGGTTCACGAAGAAGTTCGTGACCCCGGGCTCCCGCGTCAGGCCCAGCCGGCTGTGGAGCTGCCCGCGGCGGAGGTCGAGGTCCACGAGCACGGCCTTCTCCCCGGAGGAGGCGAGCAGCTTGCCCAGGTTCACGAGGGTCGTGGTCTTGCCTTCCTGAGGCACGGTGCCGGTGACGAGGACGATCTGCCCGCGCTCGTCCTTGCGCCCGAAGATGAGGGCGGTGCGGAGGTTCTGGTAGGCCTCGGTGACGAAGTGGACGTTGGCCTCGTCGTACTGGGGCACGGCGGCCAGGAGGTCGATGTGCAGGTAGCGCTCGATCTCCTCCGGGTCCTTGATGGTGTTGTCGAGGTAATCGCGGGCGAGCACGAGGCCCACGCCGAGCAGCAGCCCGATCAGTCCGGCCACGGTGGCGATCCGCTTCTTGTTGGGGCGGACGGGAGCGGTGGGCGGGAAGGCGCGCTCCACCACGCTCACGTTGTTGCTGCGGATGGAGGCGGCGATGTCGGTCTCGTTGAGCTTCTGCAGGAGCACGTCGTAGAGGCCCTTGGCCGACTCCGCCTCCTTCTTGATCGCGTCCAGCTCCGCCGCCTTGCGGCTCTGGGAGGCGGCCTGCGTTTTCTCGGTGTCGATGGCCCCCCGCAGCTCGGATTCGCGCTTCTGCAGCTGCTCGTAGTCCGCGCGCAGGGCGGCGATGATCGTCGTCCCCTGCTTCTCCTTGGCCTTCTGCGCCTGGTCCACCTGGAGCAGCAGCTTCTGGATCTCGGGGTGGCCTTCCTTGTACTGCTGGCGGAGGCGGGCCAGCTCGTTGCTGGCCACCGAGACCTGGGCGTTGAGGGCGATGATGGTGGGATCGGCCGCGAACTGGGGCACGGCGTCCAGCGACTGGCCCGCCGCCTTGAGCTGCGCGATCTGCTTGAGCGCCGCCTCCAGCCCGATGCGGCGGGCCTGGGCCTCGATGAGGTCGGCGGTCAGCTTGGAGATGGAGCTGGTGACGGCGGAGGTGCTCCCATCCGGCACGAACAGGTCCTGGCTCTGGTAGCTCTTGAAGAGGCGGTCCTGGGCCTCGCGCATGCTCTTCTGCGTCGCCCCCAGGCGCTCCTGCAGCCACTCGTAGGCCTTGCGCGCCGTCTCCACGCGCGTGGCGATCGTGTCCTCGATGAAGACGTCCGCGAGCGTGTTCGCCCAGAGGGCCGCTTCCCGGGGGTAGCGGTGGGTCACGTGGACCATGACCAGCCGGCTTTCCGGTATCGGCTCCACGCTCACGTGCGACATGAACTCCCCGCCCGCATCGGGACCGTCGCTGGCGTCCTTGAGCTTGAGCCGGGCCAGGACCTTGTCGCCGAGCGCGCTCGAGCGCAGCACGCGGAACTGGGTGTTGTAGAAGTCCGCGTTCTGCCAGTAGCCGCCGCCCAGCGCCTCCTGGACGCTCATGAACGTCGGCGTGGGGGGATCGATCTGGATCATCACGCTCGACCGGTACTCCGGGGTCTGGGCGAAGGCGATCACGAGGCCCAGGGCAAACCCGAGGACGGTGGCCGTGGAGAGGAGGATGCGGCTCTTCCAAAGCAGGCTTCCGTAGTAGCGGAAATCGATGGCGCTTTCCGCTTGGGCGGCGGGCGCAGGAGTGGAAGGGACCACGGCTAGAAGAGCCGCCGCGGGACGCTGATCACGTCGTTGGGGGCGACGGGCGGATCGGGGCGCTTTCCCTTGCGCACGGCCTTGAGGTCGACCTTCGTGATCGTCACCGTGCCCGTGCCGGCTTCGATGCGCCGCAACTTGACATCGCTGCTCCCGAAACGGGTCAGCCCACCCGCCGTCGAGATCGCGCCGGTCACGGTCAGGTCACCCTCGATGGCGTAACGCCCCGGGCGCTGAACCTCGCCCTCAACGGTAACATATTGACGCGCGGGGGCCGTAATGACGTCGCCGTTGTGGAGGGTCATCTCGAGCCCGACGTAGTCCTGCGCGCTGAACGCGCCGCCCAGGCGCATGCGCAGGACCTTGGAGCCGCCGTCGAAGACCCCTTCGGTGCGCGTGATGACGATCTCGCCGGAGGCGCGCGGCGTGAAGCCGCCGGCTTCGACGAGGACGTCCACCAGCCGGCTGCCCCCGCGCAGGACCTTGCGGCCGGGCGCGTTGAGCTCGCCGATCACGACCACGAACTGGCTCAGGAACTCCTTGACCTTGACCTCCACGTGGGGGTCGACGAGGAAGTCCTTCTCGAGCAGCGAGGCCATCTTCTGCTGGATCTCGCCGACGGTCAGGCCGGCGACGCTCACCTCGTTCAGCAGCGGGAAGGCGATGCTTCCCGTCGGCTGGACGGTGGCGCTGCGCGTGAGGTCGGCATTGCCCAGCACCGCGATCTCCAGTACGTCTCCGGGGCCGACCCGGTAATCGTTTCGATCCGGGATCGGTGCGGGCGACGGCGATGCGGGGGCCGCGGGCGCTTGTGCCGTCGCGGCCGGGGGCGCCGGTGGGATCACGGGCGCGGTCGCCTGAAAGGCGACAAGGATGACGAGGCCGCCGAGCATGTCGAGACGCGAGAGGGTCAACGGGGAGCTCCCCCGACGGGCGCGGCGCCGAGGTGTCCGACGCCGAGCTGGACGACGAATGCGTGCCCGTCCGTTTCGAAGGCGGGCAGGTTGGAATCACGCCGATCCCGGCGGTAGTCGGCGCGCAGGAAGCTCCACCTCGTCAATGACCGGCCGATGCCGGCCGACCATCCGATGAGCGTGTCTCGGCGGGGCACGGAAAGTCCGGCGGCGGGGACCCGGTACGCATTGCGCTGCCACCCGACGGTGCCGCGGAACACCAGCGACAGCGGCAAGCCCAGGTCCGCTTCGAGACCGGCGCTCGTCGCGACGTAGAAGGCGTTTTCCTCGAATCCCGAGGGATACGTGTCGCGCCGGCCGACCAGGCCGAGTGCGGCCGATGGGGTGAACTCCTTCCGAAGGTTCGCCGTGACGACGGTGCCGTCGAAGCCCGTGCCCCCCATACCGGCCCGGGGAGCGAAGAGATGTCGGTAGCCCACCAACAGATCCCCACGAACGAGGGGAAGGAGCTCTCCGGTGACCTGGAGCGACACGGACGATGCGCGTGATTCGATGATCGGCCGCTGCTCCGACGGGGGGACGTGATCCCACGTGTACCGGATGAACGCGCGCGACTCCCGACCCAGCTCGTAGATCAAGGCCGCCGAAGCGACCTCCGTACGGTGGTCGAAGAACCCGGCGTTGTCGCTGAGGCGCACGGAATCGCGGCTCGCGAGCAGATCGAGGCCGAAACGACCGCCGGAACTCACCACCAACCCCCCCGTGGTCTGGTTCCGGGTGAATGGCGTGAGCCGGAAGAAGTACTCCCGGCCGGGATCGACCTCCGTCGTTTCGATGAGGCCTCGCGCGTAGTGGTGCGAAGCTTTGACCGTGAATCGGGTGCCCACCGGCGCTTCGAGGGAAAGGGTGGCCAGGTGGCTGGCATGACGCAGCTCCGGGAAGACGGTGCTCGTGCGGAATCGAGGATTGTAATTGAGCTCCACCTTGCGTCCGCCCGGAAGGGCCGCGCCGAAATCGAGGAGCAGCCGCGGTTCGATCTGGAAGTATCGATCGCGCACCGGTTGTGGAGTGTCGAGCAGCGCCGTATCCGCGTCGATGTAGCTCGTGAGGAGCATCGGCAGCAGGCGCAGGGGCCCGAATTGGAACCCTTCGCGCGGCACGGCGGGTTCCCCAGCCCCTCCTCCCTCCGGTGCTCCCTCCGGCGCTCCCTCTTCGGGCCCGCGGCCCGCGGGGGGCGGAATTATCTTGGCGTAGAGATCTCGGACATTTTCGGCGGCGGGACCGACCTGGAGTCCCGGGCGTGGCACGGCGGGTTCCGCCACCGGCGCTGTCTGCACGATCGGCTCCGCGGCCGGGGCGGCCTGAGTTCGCACAGGGGGTTCCTCCGCCGGAGCCACTTGGGTCTGGACCGGGGATTCAGCCGGCGCCTCCGTCTGCACCGGGGGCTCCACCGTCGGCGCTGCCTCCGGCGGCACGGGGGGCTGCGCCACCGGCGCGACCTCTCTCTCCACGGGGGATTCTGCCGCCGGCTCGGACTGTGTCTGCACGGGCGGCTCCAAGGCCGGCGCGGCTTCCCGCTCCACGACGGGTTCCGTGGCCCGCACGGGCTCGGCCTGGACGGCGGCTTGCGCGGCGGCTTTCGGCACGGAGGCTGCCTCTTCGGGCTGGCGTTCCGGAGCGGACCAAAGGACCTTGGCGTTCACATCACGGACGGGCGCCCAGGGCACGATCGTGACGGTCATGAGCCCTGGCTCCTGGCGCAGCTCGTAGTCCAGCGGCTTGTCGAGACGGATACGAATCCGCGCGCCCTCGCGACTGTCCTTGAGAGTGAGCTCCGCGACACCCGCATTGGGAAAGGGGAGCAGGAGGCCGGCCCTGGGATGCGCGCCCGGAAGCACGAGGACGAGATCGCGGCCGCTGCGCTCCACCCGGGCGGGGGTTTGGCCCGAAACGACGGCGCGAACGATCGGCCGACCGTTCTCGGCTTCGAGCCGGACGGCGGACAGGGTCACCGTCGCCTCGTACGCCCCCAGCAGAGCCGTCGCCATGGCGATCATGCGGGTGGCCGGTCGGGCGGAGCCACCGGCCGCTCGACGAACATCAGCATGAGCACGATGGTGACGAATCCCGCCGTCTGAAGCAGGACGAGCACGCTCTGGAACAGGGTGGCATCCGTGAGCGCGGCCGCGCCCAATCCGAGGGAGAACGTGAGCAGGTACAGGATCGTCACCGCGCGCCGCCGCGGGAACCCGAGGGAGACGAGACGGTGGGAAAGGTGGCGGTTGTCGCCGATGTAGATGGGGCGCCGCTCGCGCAGGCGGATGAACATCACGGTCCCGGTGTCGACCAGGGGCACGGCCAGCACCAGCACGGGCATGAGCACGGGAAAGAGCAGGCCGGAGGCGTGCGTCACGTACCGCTCGAGCAGGGTCAGGGAGCCCATGAGGTAGCCGATGAAGAGGCTGCCGCAATCCCCCAGGAAGATTCGCGCCGGGTGGACGTTGAAGAGCAGGAACCCGAGAAGGCTCCCCATGAAGGCGACAAGGAGGAGGCTGATGAAGATCTCGTCGAGCGACCAGGCGTTGATCAGCAGGACGAGCGCGGCCACGAAAGCCACTCCCGCGGACAGGCCGTCCATGTTGTCGAGCAGGTTGAAGGCGTTGGTCATGCCCACGAGCCAGACGAGGGTGACGGCCACGTTCATCCACTGGAAGGGCAGGAACGACGTCGAGACTCCCGCCGCGATGAGGACGATGGCGCCCAGGAGCTGGCCGCCGAGCTTGGCCCAGACCGGGAATCGCCCCTTCGAGACGTCGTCCGCGAGCCCCACCGCGAAGGCGAGGCTCGACCCCACGACGATCGCCCACAGCTGGTTGCCGACCCGGTAGGCGTCCCCGAGGACCAGGCTCGAGGTGGGGAGGATCGAGCGGATCCAGGGCAGCTCGGGAAGGTGCGGGGTCATGGCGTAGCCGACGGCGACCACCAGGGTGAACGAGACGTACACCGCGATCCCGCCCGCGCGCGCCATGGGAACGGAGTGCACCTTGCGGTGGCCGGGGTTGTCGATGATCCCGTACCGCAGGGCGAGCTGGCGCGACGGCCAGACCGCGGCCGCGGAGACGGCCGAGGCCAGCAGGAAGACGACGAAGGCGAGGAGAGCCGGGTCCGAAGTCATGCCGGAGTGGCGACGGGGGGGAGGAGCTCGCGGTAGAGCTCGTCGATGTCGCGCAGCAGCCGTTCCACGGAATGATGGGCGAGGACGTAGTCGCGGGCGGCGCGGGCGCGCTGCGCGCTGTCCTCGGGATGATCGAGCGCGTGCAGGATGGCCTCGGCCAGCGCGGCCGGGTTGCCGGCGGGGACGAGACGTCCGCGGCTCCCCTCCCCGAGCAGGTCCGGAGTGCCGCCGACGGCGGTGGCGACGACGGGGCGGCCGGCGGCCATGGCTTCGATGAGCGCGACCGGCGTGCCCTCGTTGCGCGAGGAGTTCACGACGAGGTCGAGGTCCGCATAGACGGATTCGAGGTCCTTGCGCCAGCCCACGAAGGTCAGGCGCGAGCCGAGCCCGAGCTCCGCCGCCTTGTGCTCGAGGGCGGCGCGCAGCTCGCCGTCCCCGACGACGGCGAAACGCGCGCGCGGCGTGGCCCGGCCCACTCGGGAGGCCGCCTCGAGGAAACAGTCGATGTCCTTGATGGGGACCAGGCGCCCTACGACCCCGATCAGGGCGTCGCCCTCGGCGGCCGCGCAGGCGGCGCGCAGGTCGCCCCGCGCGTGGGGCCGGGCGAAGCGGGCGAGATCGAGGCCGAGGGGAACGACCCGGATCTTCTCGCGGGGTGCGACGCCCATGCCGGCCAGGTCATCGCGCAGGGCCGTGGAGACGGTGATGGCGACGTCGGTGATGCGACCCAGTGCCGTTTCCAGCCGGCGGAAGAAGGCGGTCTTCAGGGGCCCGAAGTAGCCGCGGAGGACGTGCCCGTGGTACGTGTGGACGACCACGGGCACGCCGGCCAGCCGCGCCGCGAGGCGGCCGAGCACGCCCGCCTTCGCGGTGTGGGTATGCACGATGGCGGGGCGGCAGGCGCGGATGACGCGGTAGAGCTGGAACAGCGTGACGAGGTCGGCGAAGGGCCGGATCTCGCGGCCGAGGCCGGCGAGCTGCTCGACTTCGATCCCCTTCTGCCGGGCCATGTCCAACAGATTGCCTTCCGACGGCGCCTCTCGACCGACGATAAGGCGCGTCTCGTATCCCTTCTCACGAAGGCCGGCCGTCAGGAGGATGACGTGGACCGATGGGCCTCCGATGTTCAGACGCGAGAACAGCCTGACGACTCGCGTTGTCCGCGGACTCGACGCGCGACGCTCTTCGTGCATGAGACGCGATGAGCCCAGGAGAGTCTACAGGGGCCGCGCGCCGACGTCAAACAAACTTCCCTTGGGCCAGCGATTTACCGAAGGAGACCTCAACCAATACCTGAGGTCTCGCCTTCGCAATGTCACAGCCAGCCCCGGACGCGGTAATAGAGAAGCTTTACATACTCGGAGAGGACGACGCGGCGACCGGCGGAGGTTGCCCACCAGCGGTGGGGCGTCCAGAAGGACGGGGAGGCGGGGCGACTGCGCACCACGACGCCCGGCCAGGCACGGCGGGCGGCGGAGGTGGCGCGTCGCTGGTGGTACGGGGAGGTCACGACCGTGACCGTGCGGGCGCCGAGGGACTCGAGGATCGGCGCGACGGCGAGGACGGCTCCGCGCGTGCTGTGGGAGACGGTCTCGACGCGGATCCTCGGCGCGGGAACGCCGAGGGCGAGGGCCTTGGCGCGCAAGCTCTCCGCGCCGTCGCCCGGACCTCTCTCGCCGCCGGTGAGGATCAGCGTGGGGACGCTCTCGGCCCGCATCAAGGCCACGGCCGCGGTGGTGCGCTCGTAGTCGGGGTCGCCCGCCATCACGACGATCGCGTCGGACCGCTGGGGCGGGTCGTCCAGGACGAGGAAATGCGCGGTCTCGTCGCGGGCCACCACCGCGAGCAGCGCGCCGAGCCCAAGCGCGGCCGCCACCGCGGCAAGAACGCCCCGGCCTCGGAGGCCGCCCGTCACCGCGCCGGCGAGGGCGGCTTGCACACCAACATCCGCGCGAACGCGCATGACGGACCGCGCAGGCGGGCGGCGAACGCGCGGATCATCCGGAGTAGAGGTCGTCGGGGGCGTCTCGCCTCGCCTTGCGGTGGATGAGCACGTCGTCCTCGGCGGTCAGGGGCCGGATGACCTTCGCCGGCACTCCGCCCACGAGGGAGCCGGGCGTGTCGATCGGGCTCGCGAGCACGGACCCGAGCCCCAGGATCGACCGCTCGGCCAGGCGGGCCCCGGGCGCGAGGCGCACCTCCGAACCGAGATAGCAGAAGTCCCCGATCACGATGGGGGCGGTCTGCTGGCGGTTGTGTGTCCACAGCGACGAGTTGCGCCCGCCCATGATGACGTTCCGACCGATGGTCACGCGGTCGGTGAAGTCGATGCGATGCCCGGACACGATCACCGACCCCGCGCCGATCTCGAGCCGGGAGACCGGGCTGGTCGTGCAGTCGTGGTCGGGAATGGCATTGAGCACGTTGAGCCGCATGACCTCCGCGTAGTCTCCGAGCTGGACTTGCTCTCCCCCCCGAATGATGTTGAGCGGCCCGATGCGCACGTGCTTCCCGGTGACGAGGCGACCGACCCGGGTCACCACGCTCAGATGGCCGATCTCCGTTCCCTCGCCCAGCTCCACCTCCTGCGCGTCGAGGATCGCGAGGCCGATGCGGACGCCGGGTCCGATCCGATATCCGAAGAGGCTTCGATACAGGGGCCTCTTGATGAGGGTGGGGAGCGCGGCGATGACGGCGAGCAGGGCCAGGCGCAGCCGCCGGCGTCCGCTCATGGAGCCTGGAACGCCGGTTCGCCGACGCCCATTTGCGTCCTCTCGTGGGCGCGCCGCCTTTCCACGACGCCGACGGCCATCAGGATGAAATAGAACATCGTCACCTGCGTCCGCTGCCGGTAGGCGGTGCCGACGTTTCCCTGGAACACGGCGTAGGCACAGGTGAGCGAGGCCGCGAAGACGAGGATGGGCAGGGCGGGGCGGAATCGCGTGCGGATGGTCACGATGAGGCCGCGGACGAGGGCCGGCATCAGCGCGTACCAGACGAGCGTCTCCGGAACGGTGAGCGCTTGACGGAGGTTGCGCACGGCCCAGGGGAAGGGCGCGAACAGCAGATAGGTGAGGCCCACGGGGAGCACGGACAGGACGCCCTGGGTCGTGGAGACGTCTGCCTTGGGGGCGTACGCCGACTGTCCCCACATGGCCTGGTCGGAGCGGGTGATCTGCAGGCGCTCGAGCGTGAAGTAGGAGCGCTGCTGTTCGACCGTCTCCTGCCTCGCCGCGAAGGTGAAGGCGCCGATGAACACGACGATGAGCACGAGATAGGAGCCCACGCTGCCGGCGAGGCCTCGACGCTGGGACAGGACGAAGGTGCCCATCATGGCGAAGGCGACGAAATAGAAGACGTAGAACCGGAGGGTCATGAGAGCCAGGCTCGCGCCCACGAACATCAGGACGTAGCGCAGGGTGAATTCGTGGTTGAGCTTCACGACCGCATACATGCAGATCGCGATGCACAGCATGATGGAGGGGTCCTTGTAGATCGCACCCGACCAGAACACCATCTGCGGAAAGAAGGCCATGAAGCGGCCGGTCCACTGGGCCACGGCGACGTCGAAGAGGTCCTTGGCGATGGCGTACAGCACGAGCACGGTGGCGGCGCCGATGGTCGCGTTCACGAACTGGGCCAGGAGCTGGTTGTGGCCGAACACCCAGTAGATGGAGGCGATGAAGTAGAAGAATCCCCATCCGCTCACCTTCCCCGAGTAGTACGGATTGAGCAGGCCCTGGCCGTTCCACTGCAGGCTCATGAGCCAGCCGCCGTCGTCGTAGGTGGCGGAGTCCCCCCAGAACATCACCGCGAAGGCGGTCTGTCCGGCGTAGGCATTGAGGAAGCAGGCCAGGGCGAAGCGCAGGGCCAGGGTGGCGACGTAGATCCGGGACAGGACCGCGCCCTCGTCTCCGGGAAGGCCGTGCCGGATGCGGCGGACGATGAGGGCGTTGACGGCCAGCATCACCACGAAGGCGACGATGATGTCGACGATGTCCGTCACGAAGCGACCTGCCGCAGGATCTCGGCCACGCGCGGAGCCTGCGCCTCGGCGGAGAAGAGAGAACGCACCCGCTGACGCGCGGCCTGGCCCAGGCGCTGCCGCAGACCGGAGTCGGTCAGGAGCAGGTCGAGCTTCTCCACCCAATCCGCGGACGTCGCGGCGTGGAAGCCCGTGATCCCGTCCTGCACGATCTCGCGGTTCGCCCCCACCGGGCTGACCACGGCCGGGATGCCGATGCCCATGTACTGGATGGCCTTCATGCCGCACTTGCCGCGCGCCCAGGGCTCGTCCGGCAGGGGCATGATCCCCACGTCCATGTCCCAGAGGTCACGCACCTCCGAGGCGGCCGACCAGGGCCGGCATTCCACGTCGACGCCCGGGATCTCGAAGTGCTCCACGCCGACGACCAGGAGCCGGAAGGGCCGCCGTCTCCGGAGCTCCTGCAGGGACGGACCCACGAGCGAGAGATAGGGGACGGAGCTGTGGCTTCCCGTCCAGCCGACCACCGGCAGGCGCTCCCCGGCCCGCTCCGGGCGCGCCTCGTACTCGCGGAGAGAGACGGTCGACGGGACCACGAACACGCGGTCATTGTAACGACTCGCATATTCGGCGAGGTGGTCGTTTCCGGCGATGACGGCGCCCGCCATGCGGCAAAGCGCGCGCGTCTTCCAGGGGAACTTCAGGTAGGACAGATAGCGGTTGGTGGGACTCACGTAGGGCAGGTAGACCGCATCGTCGAAGTCGTACACGATCGCCGGTTGCCGCGCATGGAGGAGGCGCTCCGACCAGGCGGGTCCGACCAGGCTCCCTTCCCGCTGCAGGAAGACCGCGTCGTACCTCCGCGCCTGCAGGGCCTGGCCGAACCGCCGGAGGAGGCCCGCGGCCATTCCCGCCGCTTTGGCCGGCCACCGGCCCCGCTGGTAGAGCATCCGGTTGAGGTCCGGCGTCGCGAAGGCCTGGAAGGTCACCTCGATGCCGTGGTCGCGCAGATACGGGGCCCACTGTTCGATGCGATACCGCTGGGCAGGCGCAATCCCCAGCGGGTACGCGACCCAGGCCAGGACATTCAAGAGGCCGCCTCCAGGACACGCCGGTACAGCGCCTCGTAGCGGTCGAGCGCCTCGTCCATCGAGAAACACCGCTGGGCCAGGGCGAGCGCGGCCTGGCGCAGTGCAACCGCGTCCGTGAGCTTGCCCCGCAAATCGCGCGCGGCCGCGGAATAGGCCTGCGGTGAGAACGCGTCGACGAGGATCCAGGCCGGATCGCCGGCGAGCCGGGCGGCATCGCCCGTCCAGGGATTCGTGATCACGGCCAGTCCGGCCGCCAGGTACTCGCCGTACTTCGTGGGCGACGAGGCCGCCTTCGAATGATGGTCGCCCAGGAAGCAAAGCCCGGCATCCGCGGCGCTGAGGAACTCGGGCATCTGCTCGGGGCGGGCTCGGACCACGCGAATGTGCGCGGCCTGCGGATGGTCCGCGACGAGCGCCCGCGCCTTCTGCTCGTCCGGGCTCACGATCAGGAGGGACAGTCCCTCGATCTCATTCGCCGCGACGTCGTAGAAGGCGAGCATCTCGCGTAGCCGGTACCAGCTCCCCAGGCTGCCGGAGTAGACGAGCACCGGGCCGTCACCCAGCGTCAGAGCCGCCCGCACGCGGGCGCGGGCACCGGAGGGGGCGGCAAAGGCATTCGTGTCCACCGCGCAGGGAATGACCGCGGTCGGCTTCTCCGGCCAGGCGCCTTGACGCGCGAACTCCTCGCGGATGCGCTCGGTCAGGAACACGAGGCCGTGCGCGCTCCGCAGGAGGCGGTTCTCGCGGTCGCGCGTGAGGCGGAAGAGGAAGCCATCACGGCTCCAGTGTCCGCCGTCGGCGTACTCCTCGGCCAGCAGCCCGCGGACGTCGAAGATCCAGGGCACGCGCCGGATGCGCGCCGCGCTGGCGGCCATCAAGGCGGGCACCGTCGATCGCGCGTGAATGAGGTCAAAGCCCCCGGTTCCGCGGCTCACGGCGGTCGCGATGCCGGACGCCACGTCGAAGGTGGTCGCGGGCAACGTCGGCCGCTTGTGGTACCGCTTGGGGATCCATTCGATCTCGGCCTGCTCCAGCTCGGCCCCCACCTGTCGCCGGGCCTGCTCGTCCGCGGTCTCGGGCTTCTCGAACGAGACGATCGTGAAGCGCCACCCGCGGCGGGCGAGGCCGACTACGTACGGGAGCACCTGACGGCGTCCGAGCGGCTCGGTCAGCCCGTTGTAGGTCAGGTACAGGACTCTCACGCGGTGGGTCGACCGCGCCGGAGCCAGAGGATCCAACCCGCGAGCGTCGCGGCGTCGATCAGGCAAAGCAGCGCCGCCGTGCCCAGGACGACGCGCGGATCCAGGGTGGGGAATTCGAAGGCTCGGCGCTTCTGGGCGGCGCTGCGGCCGGCGCGGGCGATCTGCCAGAAGGGGTACGTGGCCAGGGCCCAGGCGCCACCGCCGCCGAGGACGACCGCGGTGGCCACCAGGGCCATGAGTACGTAGTGCCGCAGGACGCCGAGATGCCAATACCGACCGCGGCCCGCGCGAAGGTTGTGGTCGGAGTACAAAGCGAAGCGGCGAAACGTGCGTAAGGCGTCGGGAGCCAGCTCCCAGTGCACGACGGCGTGCGGGGCATAGGCGACGTGCAGGGGGAGGGCCAGGAGGCGTTCGAGGAAGATGAGGTCTTCCGCCGCCCGGAAGGGCGGGAAGCGCCCGGCCCGCTCGAAGGCATCCCGGGTCAGCGCCATCGAGGCGACGGACGGGCCGCGGATGCCTTGCGCGCCGGGCGCCGGCACGTACGCGACCGCGGCACAGCGGCGGAAGAAGGTGTCACAGACGGGATCATACGAGCCGAACACGACGTCGGCGGCGGCTTCCTTCGCCGAACCCAGGAGTTCGCCGAGCCAGCCGGACGACAGGCGCACGCCGCCATCCGTGAACGCGAGCCAGGGATTACGGGCCGCTTCCGCGCCGGCATTGCGCGCGGAGCCCGGGAAGAGCGGCTCCGTCTGCACGAGTCGGACCGGGAAGGGAGAGCCGAAGGAGGACACGATGGCGGCGGTGCGATCCTCGGAGCCGGCGTCGACGACGACCAGCTCGTCGGGGCGCCGCGCCTGCCCCGAGATGGATTCGAGGAGGGCCGCCGCCGTGGTCTCCTCGTTCCGCAGGGGCACGATCAAGGAAACCTCCAGGTCCGATCGCTTCATGGGTGACGGGCGACTCGGCGGTAGAGGTCCTCGAACTTCGGGGCGATCACCTCTATGCCGAGAAGGCTCCGCACACGCGCATGGCCCGCCCGGCCGATGGACGCGGCGGCCTCTGGCTCGGACAGGGTGCGAATCGCGGCCGCGAGGGCCTTGCTGTCGCGGGGCGGTACCACCAGGCCCGACCTCCCGTTCTCGACGACGTCCTCCACGCCACTGACGTCGGAGATCACGAGGGGCGTTCCGAGGGCCATGGCTTCCACCATCGCCTGCGAAAAGGCTTCGTGCAGGGTGGGTTGGACGACGACGTCGGCGGCGGCCACGATGTCGAGAACGTCGGTGCGCCATCCGGCGAATCGCACGCGGTCGCCCATTCCCCGGGCGTGCACCTGCGCTTCCAGCGCCGCCCGCTCCGGACCGTCACCGACGATGAGCCATCTCGCCCCCGCGCCCTCGCGCGCGAGCGCCTCCAGGGCATCCAACAAATGGAGGTGGCCCTTCTCCGCGTGCAGTCGCGCCACGGTGGCCAGGCGGGGACCGGCGCCCGACGGCCACTCTTCCCGGACCCTGGCCACGACGGCAGGATCGCGCGCACCGAACCTGTGGAAGTCGAAGCCGTAAGGGATCACCTCCACCTTGCGCGAGTCGACGCCCTGCTCGCGAAGCACGCGGGCCACCGCTCGCGAGGGCGCCACGATCGCGGCGGCCCGACGGTTGCAGAGGGCTTCCACGCCCAGGTAAGCGCGACGGCGGACTCCGCGGGACAGCTGATAGATCGCATCCGAGTAGTGGCGGCCGACGATCAACGGTACGCCGAGGCCAAGCGTCGCCACCGCCCCGACCACCGCCGGCTCGTAATGATGCGTGTGCAGCACGTCGATGTGTTCCTCGGCGATCAGTCGGCGCAGCCGCCAGGCCGCGACTCCATACCGCCTCCGATCGGCACAATCGAAGTTGTGGACACGCGTCAGGGGCGAGGGATCGGCGCTGAGGGTGCCGCGGTCGTGAAGTGTGGCCGCGGACATCGCGAACTGGTGCGGATCGACATGGCCGATCACGTTGTGGATGAAGTCATCCCGGTTGATGAGGTCGGCGAAATGGAGGACGCGGATCATGGGCGGCGCAGGCTCGTGCCGACCGCGTCCACCACGGCTTGCGGGGAGAGGCCCGCCATCTGGCGGCAGGGGCGGAAGCCGCATCGGTTCCAGCGGCACGCGGCCCGGCACTCGGCAAGATCCGGCGCCATCACGGTCGCCATGCTCGGATAGCGGCCGGCATGCTCGGGACGCGAGGCCCGGAAAAGGCCGACGCCGCCGCGGCCCATGGCCCCGGCGAGGTGGAACGGGCCGCTGTCCGTGGAGATCACGCAATCGCTCAGGGCGATGAGCGCGATCAGCTCCTCGAGGGTGAGCTGGCCGAAGAGGTCGATCACCTCGGGCGGAAGCGGCGGCACGGGCACACGTCCCTTCTGGCCGCCGACCAGCAACACGCTCCCGCCGAATCGCTCCTTCAGGCTGCGGGAGGCCGCGGCCGCCGCCGGAAGTGGCCACCACTGGTCCATCGTGCTGCCGAACGGATGGAGCACGACCCACGGTCGGGGAATACCCTGGAGGCGTGCGGCCACCGCGCTCAGCGCCTGGGGGGGCGGCGAAAGTGGCGGAAGCTCGCGTCGCGGACGGAGACCGAGGGCCCTCCAGGCGCCCAGGCGCTCCTCCGGTCCCCAGGTGCGCGCGTCCCCGATCGAATACGTGGCCGTGGCCAGCGAGGCAAAGGCGGACTCGGCGACGAAGACGCGGTGCGGGACCCCGGCGCGAGTCAGGAGCGGAGCGTAGTCGTCGCCGAGAAGGATCACGGCCAGGGACGGCCCTTCGGCGGCCAGCTGCCGCTCGAGCTCGCGTGTCGCCGCGCGCGGCCCCGCGCGCAATCGGAGCGGAGCGCCATCGCAGAGGATGAAGCGGTCCAGGCAATCCGTCGCCCCCAGCAGGGTCCGGCCCATTTCCGTGACCAGGCCGACCAACTCCGCCTTCGGCAGCAGCTCCCGCGCCGCGCGGAGGGCAGGCAGGCACATGACGGAATCACCGATCAGGCCGGTACACACGAGAAGTGCGCGGTGGACGCGTGTGGGATCGAAGGGTCCGGGGGCCGGGGGCCGCGGTGTCAGCGCGGCTTCCAGACGCCGTCGGCCGGCGAAGTAGGCGCCGTACAGGCGGGCGGCCAGCGCGGGGGGAGCCACGCTACGCGCGGATTACCTCGGCACCCAGCCACCGGTCGCGGCCATCGCGATCCTTGATCTTGAAGATCCGCACGTCGCGCGCGCCGGCGCGGACCAGCATCTGTGACCAGGACCCGAGATCGAACGAGTGGAGATGCTCGATCGCATCGCCTTCCCAATCGCCGTCCGGGCTGGAAAGCAGGAGGCGCCCGCCCGGCTTGAGCCAGCCGAGGCAGCGCGCGATCACGTCCGCGGGCTGGCGGAGGTGTTCCAGGACCTCGGACATCACGATCCAATCGAACGGCTCGGCCGGGGCGTAATGCTCGACGAACCCGCAGACGGGCTCGACGTTGCCGAGCCCGTGGGCGGCCACCCGTTCGATCGATTCCCGGCACAGGTCGAGCGCGACCACGCGCGTGACCTGGGCGGCGAGCATGGCCGTCACCGTGCCGTCGGCACAGCCGATCTCGAGAAGAGTCCCCCCCTTGACCTTTTCGCGCATCCAGTCGATGCGAGGACGCTCGAAATGCGCGGGGTCCTGGAGGAACGAGCAGTCGCTCACCCGGCTGTTGTAATAGCGCTGTACGCCTTCGTCCGTGCCCTCGGCCAGATCGGGGGCCACGACGTGCTGGCCGAGCCTGTACTTTATCGACCGCTTGAGCCGGCCCAGGATGCTCATGCCGCTACCTCAGCGCTCCACCGGAGTCTCGCCCTTGGATCCGGTCAGGAGCGCCCTGATGACGGACAGGGCCGCGCTGCGATCCTCCCGGCCCAGGCCGAGCCATGCCACCAGCGGTACATAGCCGAGGCCGATGGAGCACAGGATCAAGGCGGTCTGCACCCGGCTGCTCCCCTCCAAAAAACCGCGTCCCACCAAGGCCACGGGAAGGAGGGCCAATGCGGCCACCGTTCCCCGCCCCAGGCTCTCGATGACGAACCGCACCGGCATCCCGGCGATGCGCGCGGCCGCTCGAAACAGGAGCCCGCTGTCGATGACCACGCGGATCAGCCAGGCCACGGCCGCGCCGACGACCCCGCCATAGTAGATGAATACGAGGCTCGTCGGGACGTGAAGGACGAGCTCCAGCAGGTGGAAGCGGGCCGTGAGGTCGGCGCGTCCGGCGGCGTGAAGGAGATGGTACGAAGGCCAGGCGACGACGCTGACGAGCATCGCGAACGTCAGTATGCGGAGGCATCCGCTCGCGCCCGCCGCGAAGGACGCTCCCATCCAGGCGGTGAGGATCTCGCGCGCGTAGATCACGAGAAGGACGACGGGGCCGACCAGGAGCACGAAGACGTAGCGAGTCGCCCGCTTCACCGTCTCCCGCACGCCGGCGTGGTCCCCCTGGGAGAGCAGCCGCACCATGGCCGGGTAGATCACGCTGCCGAGGCTGGTGGGGACGACGGTCAAGGCCCAGGCTCCGCTGTACGACACCGAGTAGTAAGGCAGCTGGTCGACGGCCGCGAGCGCTCCGATGAACATCTTCTCCACGTTCTCCAGGAGCGGGGCGACGACCTGCGAAACCGTGACGTAGCCGCCAAACCGGACGAGGCTGCGGAGCTTCTCCAGGCTCCAACGCGGTGGAAACAGGTTCGGCACCAGCTTCCAGGCCACTCCCCAGTAGACGACGAGGGCCACCGTCTGGACGGCCAGGCCTCCAAGCATCACGCCCGTGAGGGGCGCCCCGAGAAGAACCAGGCCGACGTTGGCGGCGGCCTGCAGCGCTCCGATCGCCAGCGTGACCTTGCTGACGAGGTCGAACCGTTCCATCGCCGTGCCCACCGACTGGGCGACGTTGCGCTGGAGGGCGATCACGAGGCCGGCGGCACCGAGGACGAACGCCCAGAGCGCCTCCGGGACGAGGCCCGGCGAGACCACCAGCACGTGCTTGACCAGCAGGGGAGCGATGGCCACGAGGCCCAGAGCCCCCACCAGGCTGAGCGCGAAGTACGCGGCGGTCGCCGTCCATAGGACTTCCTGGAAGTCCGAGGTCTCGCCACGCGCCCGGTGGCGCGCCAGGTTCTGTATGGTCGCGCGGCCGAGACCGAGCTCCACGAAACCGAAGTAGTTGGTCGTCACCCCCACGAGGACGAGAAGTCCGTAGGCCTCCATGCCGAGACCATGGACGATGATGGGGGAGGCGATGAAGTTGAGGGCCGATACCGCCGCCTGGGCGAGCAGTTGATAGGCGGCATTGGTGCTGATCCGGCTCTGGTCACTCGCCATCGGCGATCAGGCTTTTCGCGGACTGCGCCACACCCGGCCGCTGGGGGTCGAGCGCGATCGCATGGCGGGCCAGCGCGGCCGCCTTGCCGGGGCGGCCCTGCATCGAGGCCGTCCAGGCGGCCATGAGCCATCCCTCCGGATCCGCTGGCCGGAGTCCCAGGTACTCGCGCACACGGCCGTCGGCCATGGAAAGCCGCATGTCCGCGGCGCCCTCCCGGCCAGGCTGGGTCGCCTTCACGGCCAGGACGCGCGCGTGCCGCAGGGCCGGCCAGGCCTCGGCCTGATTGGCGGACGCGATGGCGACGACCATCACGAGCGCGACCCCTCCCCATCTTTTCCACCCTGGCCAGGCGACGGATCCCAGGGGCGCCATCGCGAGTGCCATCAGCGCGATCAACATCGTCGCGTTCGAAGGGATGCGCAGGTTGAAGTCGACCAGACCGTGCACGGTCAACGCCGCCAGGCCCGCGAGCGCTCCCGTCACGACGCCGCGCAGCACGCGATCGCGATGGCCGCGAATGGCGCGCACGGACCGCGTGAAGGTCACGACCACGGCCGTCGCCCCCGCCAATAGCGCGATGAGCCCGCCCTCGACCGCGAGCTCGATGGGCTCGTTCTCCGGGTGCTCCACGCGCAGCAGCCCCGCGCTCGTCTTGAAGCGCGGGATCACGTCGGCGAAGGCCCCCAAGCCCTGACCAAGCACCGGGCTCGCGAGCCAGGCGCGGAACGAATCCTTCCAGATCGCGACGCGATAGAGGGTCGATTGATCGTCGCGGCGCGCCATCCCCGACAGGCGTTCGTGCACTTCGCCGGGAAGGAGCGCCACGATCGCCACGAGCAGCAGGCCGAGCCCGAGGGGGGCGAGAACCTTGCCCAGGGGGCCGCGGTGCCGAGCGGTCGCGTAGTCGACGACGGCCAGGATGGCGAGGCCGGAGATGACTCCGAGCGCGCCGCCGCGTGACAGCGAGAGCAGGACCGCCATGATCATGGTGACGGAGGCCCCGAAAGCCACGAGCGCGGCCGGACTCGGAGAAGGCACACCCCCGCCGTTGGCCGGAGCGTGCTGGCGCCAGAGGCCGCGGCCGAGGCCGAGAGCAAGGAGGGCGGGCATCTCGACGTATCCCGCGAAGTGGTTCTTGTTCACGAACGGTCCAAACGGCGCCACCGTGGGCACGGCGATGGTGCCGTAGAGCAGCGGCCCGAAGACCGTACGCGCCACGATCCCGTACACCGCGACGAGCGTTCCCGCGCCGACCAGGATCCAAGTGGCGGCCATCACCGTGCGCCGGCGGCCGAGCGCCGGCGCGGCGAAAAGGGCGACGGCCACGAGCCCGCCTGTGAACCCGATCCACGAGGCCGTCGCCGCCGGGTAGATCGAGATGGGCCTCGCGCGCGAACCGAGAAGAGCCGCGGCGGCCGGCTCCGCGGGATGCCAGACGGCCGCGGAACCGGGCGCGACCGCCGCGTGCAGCCCGGCGGGCAGCGTGACGAGCTGGATGAGTCCGATCGCCACGAGAATCGCGACGGGCCAGAGAGGGGCGCGAGGCAGGCAGAGCGCGCCGCGCCAGGCCTGAGCGAGCGACACGACGACGGCGGTCGTGATGGAGATCCAGGTGATCGCCTGGACGGCCCAGGACGGCGTACTACCGAAGGGCCAGGGAGAGAGGACGGCCAGTGCGATCAGTGTCCAAAACGCGAAACGGGCAGAGGGAGGAGGCGCGGCGGATTCGGCCACGCGGCCCGGCTCCTCCACGGCCATTGGCGCGTCATTGTAGTCGATCGGATTCTGACTATTCGGCTCGCAACGGCCTCACCTGGGTTGTTTGTGACAGCCATGTCGCGCCTCCGAATCGCCCTTGTGTAGCCGTCGAACTCGGTCGATTGCCCTCGCGAGGCACGGCGATTTCCGTTGCTCCATGCCCTTGGCTTGAACAGACAAGACTGGTACAGTGCGCAAGATCACGGCCCGTTTGGTGGCTGCCCTCGTTGATGGAGACGAGCACACCTGATTTCGTTTAAGCTAGGGCCGGGACGGTCATCCCTCCTCGACCGCCGCAACCGACACAAACCCGCAAGCCACTTGCAAAAGGGCTTGAACTGGAGCACAGTTGTCGCCTACTAGTCGAGGACTCCGATGAAAAGAACGGCAAGCGTGTTGCTAGCAGTGTTGATGGCGGCACCACCGATAGACGTGGTGTCGGCGCCGGAACTCGGAACGATCAAGGGAGCCGTGACCGTTTCGAGCCGTCCAATCCGTGGAGTCTCGCTGGCGTTCGTGGACCTGGCGTCCGGAAACATCTACAGGGCTACCTCCGAGGAAACCGGGACGTTCCTGGCGCGAGTGCCTGCGGGCCGCTACGTGCTCACCACCGAGAACGGCGCTGGGCTGGCGGTGGGCCGCGCGCCCTCGATGATTGCGGTGTCCGCGGGTCAGGTCGCGACCGCTGATGTGGACCTCGCACCCATTCCGGGTGCCACCATGGCGAGCGCCCAGGAGCCTTCGTCCGCAGGCGGCGGGCAGACGCCTCCGCTGTCGGGCGCGCCGCCGACCAGCACCGAGATCCAGCACGACGCCATCGGCTGCCTGGTCGCGGGCCAGTTCCCGCTGATCGACGCGCAGATCAATCCCGCGGCCAGCGTCGCGCGTGCGCGGGTGTACTTCAAGGCCGCCGGCTCGGACGACTGGTACTACGTCGAGATGACGCCGGCCGAAGCGGGCTTCGTCGGCAAGCTGCCGCGGCCCAAGCTCGAGGCCAGCCCCATCACGTACTACGTCCAGGCCACGACCACGGAGTTCGGCGAGAACAAGACTCCTGAGATCGAAGCGATCGTGGTCGCGGAGGCCAAGGATTGTCCGGGGGACAAGAAGGTCGCGGGGATCGGGCCGCCCGGTGAGGTGACCGTGTTCTCGGCGGCGACCGGGTCCGCCATCGCGCCCGTGGGCTTCGCGGCCGGCGGTTTGGCCCTGACCGCAGGTACGCTCGCTCTCATCCTCGGCGGCGCAGCCGCGGTCGGGATCGGGACGGCGGTGGTCGTGAACGAAACCACCACCACGACGACGACGACGACGACCACAACGACAACCCCGCCGCCGCCGCCGCCGACCACGACCACGACCACGACCACGTTGCCTCCGCCGCCGCCCAAACCGCCGACGCCGTGCCCCGGCTGTCCGCCGCTACCGGCCGCCTGCACGATCATCTGCTGAGGTCGACGGACCCATGCGGACGCCGCGTCCCCGCGGCGTCCGCTTCCTGTCTCTACTCGAGGCCTTGAACGGTCCGGGGCGCGCGCGCCACCTGCGCCTCATGACTTCCGGGCACAGCGGATAGGCCTCGATGGTCTCGGCGGGATCGCTGGAACTCTCCCTGGTCATCCCTGCGTTCAACCAGCGGGCGCGGACCCTGCGATCCGCGGAGCAGGCGTTGCGCTGGCTGGAGGAAGGCTTCCCCGGCCGTAGCGAGCTGATCGTGGTCGACGACGGGAGCCGCGAGGAGGAGGCGCTGACGCCGGCGGATCTCCCACCAGGAGCCGTTCTCGTTCGTCACGATCGCAACCTTGGCAAGGGCGCCGCCATCCGCAGCGGCGTGGCGCGCGCGCGCGGGGCCTATGTGGTATTCACCGATTCCGATCTGCCGTTCGGCCTCGAACCCGTGGAGGGAACGCTGGCCACGCTCCGCGGCGGGGCGGATGTCGTGATCGGCGACCGGCTGCACCCCGACTCCTCGGCCACGGCCCCTGTCGGCCCGCTTCGCCGGCTGTCGAGCGCGGTGTATACCTGGCTCGTGAACCACGCGCTCGGCCTCGACTACGCGGACACGCAGTGTGGGTACAAGGGCTACCGCGCGGCCGCCGCCCATGAGCTGTTCGGCCGCCTGCGTGTCACGAGCTTCGCCTTCGACGCCGAGCTGCTCCTGCGGGCCCACGCCGCGGGCTTGCGCATCGTACGCCAGCCTGTGCGTCTCGTGCACAACGAGGACTCGTCCGTCAGCCTCTTACGGCACGCGCCGGGGATGCTGTGGGACGTGGCCCGGCTGGCCTGGTGGCGTTTCTGGCGCGCCCTTTGACGGCCACGGCCCCGGCTCGAGGCCACATCGACCTGGCCGATGCCGTCACGGCGCTCACCCTGTTCGCAGTGTGGGCGCTGCTCCTGTCCTACTTTCGGCCCTCCATGCTGCTGCTCGACACCATGACCGCGGGAGGCGACACGCCGTCGTTCCACCATCCCATCGAGCATCTCCGCAACGTCCTGCTGCCGGCCGGCGACCCGCAAGGATGGGATCCCGGCAACTTCGGCGGATACGCGCCCTACCGTTCGTATTTCCTGCCGCCCTCACTCATCGTCGTCGCACTTTCATGGGTGATCCCGTTCAACGTTGCGTTCAAGCTCGTCACGGTCCTGGGCATCTTCCTGCTCCCGCTCGCCACCGTCGTGAGCCTGCGCGCGATGGACTATCCGTTTCCGATTCCCGCGGTCGGAGCCGCGGCCAGCCTGCTTCTCCTCTTCAACCAGGGAAACTCGATGTGGGGAGCGAATATCCCGAGCACGCTGGCCGGAGAGTTCAGCTTCAGCATCGCCTTCGCGCTGGCCGTGCTGTTCGTCGGCCTTCTCCACCGAGGGATCAGGACGGGAGGCGACCGGGCCGGTCTGGCCGTGCTGCTCGCACTCGTCGGCTTGTGCCATCCGGTGCCGTTCATCAGCGCCGCGGGGGCGGGTCTCTATTTCCTCCTGGATCCAGCGACCCTCCGCCGGAACCTCGTCTACCTCGCGTGGGTCTACCTGGCCGCGGCGCTGCTGATGGCGTTCTGGCTCGTGCCGTTGATCGCGGGCCTGCCCTACGCGACGTCCATCCACTGGGAATGGCAGTTCCAATCGTGGCTGGACGTCTTGCCACCCATGCTCATCCTCCCCGCCCTCATGGCTGCGATCGACGGCATCCGGCTCTGGCGGAGCCGCCAGGCGCCCGCGGCCGGCCACTACGTGCTGTTCAGCCTGCTCGTCGCCGCCGCCGCCTTCTGCGCCGCGAACAGCATCGGCGTGCCTGACATCCGCTTCATTCCCTTCGCGCAGTTCGTGATCCTCCTGCTCGCGCTCGACCTCCTCTCCTCGTTCCTGCCGGGGCTCCCGGCTTCCGGGCTACCCGCCCTGGCCCTCGTGGCGGCCACCCTCGGCTTCGTGCAGCTCAATGCCGGCTACATCCCCAACTGGGTGCGCTGGAACTACGAAGGGATCCAGAGCAAGCCGCAGTATCCGGTCCTGCAACAGCTCATGGCCGCGTTGAAGGGCAGCCTGGCCGATCCACGCGTGGGGTACGAGCACTCGCCCAGCTACGACACCTTCGGCAGCATGCGGATCTTCGAGAGCCTGCCGCTTCTGGCCCATCGGGCGACCCTCGAAGGCGTGCTGCTGCAGACGGCGGTGACGTCGCCCTTCGTGTACTACATCCAATCGCTCGTATCCGAGCAGGGAACGAGCGTCATCCCGGGTTACTCCTACCCTGACTCCGATCCCGTCCGCGGCACGTCACGGCTCGACCTCTTCAACGTGCGCGACTTCCTGGCTGTCTCGGACAAGGTCAAGGCCGCGCTCGACAAGGATCCCCGCTGGACTCGTTTGTTCGTGCTCGAGCCCTACGTCATCTACCGGCGCACCGAGACGCCCGCGGGCTACGTGCGCGTCCCGAAGTTCCGCGCCGTGCTCCTCGAGACCGCGAACTGGAAGAAGGACTTTCACCGCTGGTTCGACAAGGACGATCTGCTCGACATCCCGCTGGTCGCGGCGCGTACCGTGCCTGCGGCGGCGCGCGGATTCTTTCCGCTGCCCGCGACGTCGCCAACCGCTGTCCCGCGTTTGCCCGAAAGGTTGAACTGCGCCATCAAGGAAAAGCTCTCGTCCCTGGAGCTCGAGTTCACGACCACCTGTCCGGGCGTGCCGCACTACATCTCGGTCGCCTATCACCCCAACTGGCGCGCCGAGGGCGCATTCGGTGTGTTCCTGGCCAGTCCTTCCTTCATGATGGTCGTGCCCCAGCAGCCGGTCGTGCGGCTACGCTTCGGCCGCTCGGCCACTGACTGGATGGGAATCCTGGCCACGCTCGCCGGCATCGGACTCTGCGTCGCCATGCCGCGCCGCGCCGCGGTCACGGCCGCGGGCCTGCCGCCGGTCGCCTCACGTAGACTCCGCGTCGCGACCCGTGCCCTGCTGACGATCGCACTCGTGGTGATCGCGGTGAGTATCGTCCGCAAGATCGGATCGCAGTACTTCGCCCGTCGCGCCTGGCACGCCTTCGAGACGCAGGACTTCGCGCGAGCCCGGCGCGAGTACGATCGGACGCTTCTCTTCGGCCGAGGCTATGCCTCGTCGGCGGACGCGATGTTCTGGCGCGCCTCGAGCATGTTCCGCATGGACGACTGCACGGCCGCCGTGCCGGCCTACGAGGAGCTCATCACGCGCGCTCCGGAGAGCGTCTGGGCGGCCGAGAGCCAGTACCAGATCGGCATCTGCCTGGCCCGTCTCGGCCAGCATGGCTCGGCCGCGGCGGCTTTTCAGCGGACCGTCGAGCGGTACGAACACAACCGATGGTCGGACGCGGCCGCCGATCGGCTGCGGGAGATCCATGACGCGACCGCCACGGGGACCCGATGACGCGTGTCCTCGTCACCGGGGGGACCGGATTCATCGGCTCCGCGCTCGTTCCGCGAATGGTTCAGGCGGGCTACGTGCCCCGCCTCTTGGTTCGCCGTTCTCCGGCGCCCATCCCACCGCCGCCGGTCGAGGTCGTCGTCGGTGACGTGACCGACGTGGACACGGTGCGCGCGGCTCTCGCGGACGCGACGGCCGTCATCCACATGGCCGCCGCGACTTCGGTCGGACGACTCGATCCCGCGATCGCGTACCGCGTCAACCTGGGCGCGGCCTCGGCCCTGGTGGAGGCTTGCCGGCAAACGGGCGCGCGCCTGATCGTCCTCAGCACGCAGCATGTCTACCTGCCCGCACCGGGACTCTACGGGCGCACGAAGCGGATGGCGGATCGCATCTTCAAGGAGTCCGGCGTTCCGGTCACGATCCTGCGGCCGAGCCTCGTCTACGGGCCGGGCTCGCGCGGCGTATTCGTCAGACTGGCGACTCTTGTGCGCAAGCTACCGGTCATTCCCGTGATCGGCCCGGGCCGATGGCGGATGCGGCCGCTGTTCCTCGACGACCTCGTGGAGGTCATCCTCGCCGTGCTCGCGCGGCCCGAACTCGCCGGCCGCACCTACGACGTGGGCGGGCCCGACCTGGTCACGTACGATGAGTTCCTGTCCGCCATCTGCACCGCGATCGGCCGGCGATGCCGCACAATGCACCTTCCGCTCGACGTGTCCTTCGCCCTGGCCTGGATCCTGGAGCGAATCCTGCCGACTCCGCCCCTGACGACGGACAACGTCCGCGGTGCCGTGCGCGATGCGCATTGCGATCTGCGCGCGCTCGAACGCGATCTGAGACCGCACCTGACGTCCCTGACCGAAGGCCTCGAGCGATCTGGCCTGGCGCCATCCCATGCCTGACCTGCGCCCGCTTCGTTGCGCCGTCATCGGGGCCGGTCGCATGGGCATGGTCCACGGCCATCTGCTCCAGGTCTACCCCGGGACGGAGCTGGTCGGATTCGTGGACCCCCAGCGCGGAGCCCAGGAACGCCTGGCCAGCCAGGGCCTCCGCGCGCCTGTCTTCACCCGCATTCCGGAGTTGCTGGCCACCGCGCAACCCGAGGCGGTCTTCATCTGCACGCCTACACACACCCACCTCGCGGTGACGCGCGAGTGTCTCGTTCGACCCGTTCATCTCTTCATGGAAAAGCCGGTCGCGACTTCGGTTGCGGATGCGGAGGCCATCCTTGCCCTGGCCCGTGAGAACCGCGTCATGCATGCCGCCGGCTACGTCTACGCCCACCTGCCCATCGTCGAGGAGGCGAGACGGCTGCTGTCGGCCGAGGTGCTCGGCGAGGTCCTGCGCTTCAGCGCGCACGCCTACATCAGCGAGGTCTTCGGACCGAAGTCCGGTTGGTTCTTCCAGCGCGAGCTCTCCGGAGGCGGGGTGGTCGCGAACATGGGCTCGCACGTCCTGTTCATCCTCGGATGGATGTTTGGTCGCATCCGCCGTGTCATGGCGACCACGCGCTCGCACGCGAGCAACGTCGAAGACTCCGCGCACGCGCTCCTCTGGTTCGACGGCGGTGTCACCGGGATGCTCGACACGTCCTGGAGCATGCCCGGCGCGCAGATGCTGGACTACGGGATCACGATCGACGGCCGGCAGGGAACGCTCGTCCTCGGCCGCGAACAGATCCTCCTGCACCTGCTGCGTCCGGCCGGCGACCATCCGGAGGGCTGGAGCGAAATCCACGCCAGCGACCTGCCCGCCGACACCGCCTTCGACATCAGCCCGCACATCGGCGGCGAGTCGTTCTATCGCCAGCTTCGTGCGTTCGATACGGCGTGCCGGACGGGCGTGCTTCCATTCTGCTCGCTCGAGGAGGCGGTTAACACGCAGCGGATGATCGAAGGCATCTATTCGTCGGCGGCCAGTGGTCAGCCGGTCGAGGTCGCTTGATGGAGCTGGCCCTCGACCTCAGCCCTCCCGAGAGCAAGCACTACCGGAGCTGGAACGAGCGGCTCCTCTACGTCGCACGCTACAGCCAGCCGGAGGAGATCCACGTCCTCCTGGAGCAAGCGCACTCCATGGGAGTCCGTTCGGTCATGGCTGTCCTCGACGGCCGCATCGAGGCGGCTTTGCGCGAGCACCAGGTCTGGCGGGACATCGACGTCTGGGCGGTGGTGCCCAACATGAACGCGTTCATCCGCGATCTGACTGACCGGGGCCTCGTCGGCGCCGCCGTCGCGCGTTTCCTCCGGCTACGGCCTTCGGCAATGGTCGCCACAGGAATGAACGCCCTCCGGGAGCTCGGCCCCCTGGCGCGGTCAGACTTCTCGGCCGGCGCATTGTGGCTCGCCCAGATGGAGCTGGCGGGGGCGCAGAGCCTGCGCGTCCACCGCGTCTTCCTTCACCCGCAGCTCACGGAAATCGCTCTGGCCGGCCGTGTGTCCGAACTCTTCACGGAGTTCGCTGCGCGTGTCCGAGATCGGGGATTCGAGGCGGGTCTCCTCACGAACAACCCTCTCGTCGCCGCCGACCTTCTCGGGGAAACACTGGGAGCCTTCTCGGTGATCGTCAGCCCGTGCAATCCCCGAGGGTTCAAGATGGTGCCGGATCGGGTCACGTGCGAGCGTCTCTTTCGAGCCTATTCTGGGCGGTTCTGGGCACGCGAGGTCACGGCGGGCGGATGCGTCAGCTGGCGCAACGCCATAGATCACGTGCGTGACTTGGGCCTTGCTGGCGCCATTGTCGACCCCAAGAGTTTGAGGGCCTCGCGTTGACTCGGGAGGGGAGCTACCCGGGAGGACGCGGCATCGGGCTCGTGGGTGTCGCGCTGGCGGCGGGGACGGGGCCCTCTGCGCGCTCACGATACGCGACCTTCACCGCGATATGGATATCGTGCGACAGGCGAAGGAGGCAGTAATACAGCCCCGGCATCCCGTCGAGGAACCCGAGCCGAAGGACATACGTGTAGAGGAACCGGGCCAGAGGGCGGAGAGGCATGCGCGCGGCCAGCCGTTTCGCGGTTCGCCGTCGGACGATGGGATCGCGCGAGAATAGCTCGCCGCCGCGCAGGGGCTCTTGCCGCAGTCGAACGATGAGGGCAACCTCGTCCGTCGAGTAGCGGTTGTGCCGATCGATCCACTGCGGGATCCCTTTGCTCAACGGCTCATGACGCCAGCTGGCCTCCAAGTAGTGCAGCGGGCCGGGCGTCTCTTCTCTCTGCCCATGGCCCTCTGCGCGATAGGTGACGTGCCCCTTGAGAGCGAGGCGCAGCTGATAGGAAGGAAAGAGGGTGGTTCGGCGCAGCCACCGGCCCAGGAAGTAGTTGCGGCCGGCGATGAACGCACCCACGAACGTTCCCGGATCTCGCGCGAATCGCCCGATTTCGCTCGCCAACGGCTCTTCCATGAACTCGTCCGCATCCACGAACAGGATCCAGGGGTATCGCGGGGCCGTGTTCTCCATCGCCCAGTTGCGCTGATCACCAAAGTCGATGAAGGGGTGGCTGAAGATACGCACCCTGGGTCGGACGCGTACGGCACGCTCGCAGGTCCCGTCCGTGCTGCCCGAATCGACGACGACGATGTCCGCAAACCTGTCGAGCGCCAGGAGACACCGTTCAATGTTGGTCGCTTCATTGAAGGTCAAGATGATGGCGGTGACCGGGATCGGTTCGGACACGCTCACGCCGGAACTCTCACGCAAGAGTGCGCGCGATCGGTCGCCGTCGTCACGCACTCGGAATGCATGCTGTTGCGTTCGGCGATGCGGCGCCCACTGAAAGGCTCGTCGTGGCCGTCGCGAACACCAAAGTGCCCGCCAAGGGTAAGCGCGCGACCCGCGTCATCGCTTCCGCGCGGCGACGATCATGCTGTGCCAGAGCCAAGGTGCACGGCCGACCCCGGTGAACCCATCGACCTCGAACCCATTGGCCTGCAGGAATCTCGTGAGTGTCGGCCGGCTCCAGAACTTGATGTGCCCACCCTCGCGCGCCGGGTTCCAATGTCTGTCCCAGCCACCGATGAGCGTAATAGCAAGGTTCTTGAGGTAGCCGTGGTACGGGGTGGACAGGACGAGCGTTCCTCCGGGCGGCAAGATGGCGCCCGCGCATTGGATCAGGTCGGCCGGCCGAAAGAGGTGCTCGATCACCTCGATCGCGGTCACAGTGTCCGCCCCCGGAGAAATGTCGCGGGCGGTTGTGGCCGCCTCCGGACCGAGCACGAGTTGCTCGAAACGCAGCGCCGGATACGCCTTTCTCGCCAGGGCAATGCCCTGAGCGTCGGCGTCCAGTCCACACACGTCGAAACCCTCCAGGGCCAGGAGTCCGGTCAACGAGCCGTTTCCGCACCCCAGGTCAACGACCTTGCGGCTGCCTCTTTCCCGCAACAGTCGCAGGAGCGTGGGCAGGATGACCCGTACCGACGGCGGCGTCTTGTCCGACACCCACCCGTAGTGCCTGGCGACTTCAGTCATGGTTGGAAATGCACTCCGCGTACACGCGCACCGTCTGCGCCGCGATGGTCGGCCAGGTGAAACGCTCGCGCACGAGCACTCTCCCCCGCTGACCACGTTCGCGCGCCTCGTCCCAGTTCGCAAAGAGAGCGCTCAGGGCGTCGGCGATCGTCTCCGGACCGCCCGCGACGACCCAACCAGCCCTTTCTTGCTCGATCTCCGGCAGGTTGCACTCCGCGGACACGATCACGGGCAGCGCGGCGGCCATTGCTTCGAGAACAGCAACCGGAAGTCCTTCCGAGTGCGAAATGAGAGCGAACGCATCCGATTGCAGGAGGCAGTCGATCTTCTGCTCGTCTCTTTGCTCGCCGATAAAGCGTACCCGAGAACCGAGGCCGAGCTGTCCGGCCAGCGTGCGCAATCGACCTCCGTATCCGGTGCCGCCATCGTCACCCGCCACGACGAGGTCGACCTCTGGAAACCGCTCCGAGATCTTCGCAAAGCCGGCCAACAGTCGATCGACGCCCTTCTTTGGATGCAGCCGCGACAGGCTGAGCAGCTGCGGCCTCCGCGACGAGCGCCCGGTGGTGGTCGCCACAGCTGGCCGGTCGGTGAAGCGTCCCACGTCCACCCCGTTCGGGATGATCGACGTCCGCACCTCGCCCAGTACCCCACGAATCTGGACGGCTTCCTTCTGTGTGAGCGCCTGCACGCGAGCCGCTCGCCGCAGGAGCGGGATCTCGGTCCAGGCGCCGTACACTCGCTTCCTCCACGAGTGGAGCTGCAGCGCCCACGGATCGAAGGATCCCTGGGGCGCGACGACGTAGGGCACGCCCACTGTCGCACAGGCCCGCATCGCCCACCACGTCGGGAAGTTCCAGACCGCGTGGATGTGGACCACGTCCGCGGCTTCAACCTGGCGCCGTATGTCGCGAGCGAACGCCAGCGAGACTCCCGGATTGTCGAAGGGCAGGCTGAGAGGAAACGTCGATGTGCGGACACGCAAGGGATCCGGGAGCACTTGCGCGTGACCCTTCTTTTCCACACATAGAGTGCGGACGGCATGCCCCAGCACGGACTGGGCTTCGGCCAGCGGTACCACGACATGTGTCGTCCCCGATGAATTGCTCAGTCCACGGACCACGTGAAGGATGTTCAAGGCACCTCAGTCATACGCTCAGGGCACCCTTGACGGCGGCGAGAAGCCCGGCCCCGAAACGCTCCGGACCGAAGGCGCTGACGATCGCCTGAGACCGTCGGCCCATTTCCGCAAGCACGTCGGTGTGCCGGCTGCTCATCCGCAACAATGCCTCGCAGATCCCGACTGTGCTCTCCGAATCGAAGGAGTCGCCGTTGAGGCCCTCCTTCAGCAGCTCGGAACGCGCGCCCACGGAGCGTGACAGCAGCAGCGGCAGACCACTGGAAGCGGCCTCGTTGACGACGAGCCCCCAGGCCTCCTGGTGGGCCGGGTGTACGAAGGCCGCGGCCAAGCCGTAGAAGAAAGGCAGGCGTTCGTATTGAACGAATCCGGGCCAGTGGACTCCGGTGGCGCCGAGCTCGGCGGCAAGTCGCTTCAGCGAGTCGGCCTCCGGACCGTCACCCGCAACGATCAAGTCCCATGGGCGCGCGTCGGGACGCTCTGCGCAACGCGCCCGATAGAGCGCGTATCCTCGCAACAGGCCATCGACGTTCTTTCTCGCGAGCAGGCGCGTACACGCGAAAAAGTATCTGGCCGGTAGCGTCAGCTGCCGTCGAGCCCGCGCGTCATCGGCCCGGGCCTCGCTGGACCGCCGGGCGAAGTAGTCGTTGTCGATGGCGTCATAGCCAAGGAAGATGCGCTCGGTCGGAACCCCGAGCGAGCCCAGGTAGTCTGCCTGGGCCGTACCCCCCACCAGCCCCGCGGCGGCGCCACGCAAGACCCATCGCTTGACGCTCTCACGCCACGGGGACCTGCGAGTGTCGTCGGCCTTCGTCTCGGACATGACTATCGAGCTGCAGCCGTCGCGCGATCGAGCCCAGCCGAGCGCCTCGCGGGCTTCCGGCATGGACCAGCCGTTGGTCGCCACCACGTGCGGATTCAGACGGTCGAGCACCTTCCGCATCGCCCGGCGGATCTCCGCTCGAGGGACCTCCGCGTAGTGAGCGCCATGGAACAGGGTGAGGACTTCGACTCCCTCCCGACCGCCGTCGCCGAGCCAGCCGTAACTGTCACGGCTGGCCACTTCGATGCCCACGACCTCGTAGCCTTCTCGTCCGAGCACCATCCTCGCGGCGCGGAGCCGTGCGATGTGGTAAGGCCCCCAGCGTGACCAGATCACGCACACCCGTGAGCGCACCATCGTGGTCAGGCGAGGCGGGCGGCCCCCACCCTGCGAGACGCCCGGGGTGCTCGGATCGACCAATTCCAGAAGAGAATCGAGAAGAAGGCCATGAAGAGGTAACGATGGAACCATGCGGAGAAGCTCTGCGTGGGCACGTAAATGGCCAGCATCAGCATTTCGCAAAAGAGCAGGGTCCAGAGACCGCCTTGAAGGCGGTGCTTGAGCCAGCACCAGGCATGAAGCCGCCCAAATAGATACGTCACCACGACGCAGAACCACCAGAACTCCTGATAAAGATCGGCGATGAACCCGATCGACGACCCCATCGGGGAGTAGAAGCCGACGGCCTCGAAGGTCTCGGCGCCACCTTCGTCCTTCTCGAACTGTCCGAGCCAGGTGGCACCGACATCCTCGTACTTGGTAGGCCAGAGCTGCCTTGGAATGGGCCGAATGAGGACCGTGACGAGGTAGCGATAGCCCCAATAGAACCGGCCGAAGTGATCGGCCGTCAATACGCTAGTGATGCCCGATACGTAGTCGTTCTGGCGGAGATCCTCGGGTTCCAGGACGGTCTGGACGCGCGATACGTCAACCGCTCCTTCGGAACCGAGGTAGACGTGTTGACGTTGCGTCCAGACGAAGATCACGGCCACGACGATCGTCGCCATTCCGGCCGCCGCGGTGCGCAGCGTGGGCGGCGAACCCTTGGCCAGATACCATGCCAGGAAGAGCGTGGCGAAGACCAGGAACAGCGGGCCGCGGCGGCCGCCCACGATCCCTTGGAGCAGGTGTGGTGATGCGAGGAAGATCGCCGCCAGGACATCGATCGGCCGGATGCGCCGGCGATTTCTGGCGATGGCGAGCAGGATGATGCCGGGATATGCCAGCAGACCTGCCTCGCCCACGTAGCCGCTGGTGGCATAGCCTCCCCCCTTGTGCCGGGAGTACGCCTCGAAGAAGCCACCGACGGCGGACAGGGTGTACCAGTAGGCGGCCACGGCGAGCGATCCCAGGAACAGCGCGGTCCGGTAGATATGGCGGCGCTGGACCTCCTCGATCGTCCATGCGAACGCATTGCGGCGGCCGGACTCAGGATCGGCGCGTAGGCGCCGGGCTACTCGCGCGGAGTGCAGCAGTCCGACGTAGAAAGCGAAGAGAGAGCAGGCATACAGCGTCGCCACCTTCTCCACCAGCGTCGACCCGAAGAGGTCCTCGATCGCTCCCCCGCGATTGAGCGCCAAGGGCCATACGGCGTAGCCGCCGGCGAGGAGCGGGGCCAGGAACACGCCGGGGTGCAATGGATCCCGCGACCGTCGGAAGGCGAGGAAACCGCCGATCAGGACGACCAGACCGGTCAGGACGAAGATCAGATCATTCTGCATCGGGGCTCACCGAGACCGCGCGATCGCGCGTGGGCGACTCCGCCTGGGGCTTGGTGGCCTGGACATAGAGAGAGAAAGGCACCGGCGGTTCGGCCCGGTCAAGGGGAAGAAGGGGCAGCGCGAGCAGGAACAGCGGCAGACCGGCCGGCGCGCCGAATCGCTCCTGCACCTTCTTGATCCGGGAATTGAAGGCCTGACGCACGGGGCCACCCAATCCACGCACAGGGCCGATCTCGAAGCCGATGGGCTCGAGGAGTTCGCGGAACGTGGCCGCGGTGTAGCCGGCCCGGACATGGCCCCCGCTCTCGCTCCGGTCGAGCGGGAAGGAGGCGTTGTAGGGATGCTCTGCGTTCGGCGTCGTGATGTGGACGACACCTCCCGGCCTGAGCATCTCCCACAGCGAGCGACACACGCGCCGATCGTCCACGATGTGCTCGATCACCTCCGCGCAGATGATCTCGTCGAACTGGCCATGGCGTTCGAGGAGGGGGGCCGGATCGCGCAGGTTGTGCACCTCGAACGAAAGAGCGGACTCGGGGACCCTCAGGAGCCCGTGGAACAGCCGCCGGCAGCCCTCCGCCTCGTTCTCCTTGAGCGTCACCCCGACCACGCGGTTGCCGAGGCGATAGGCCTGCCAGGCCAACATGCCATTACCACAGCCCGCGTCGAGCACCCTGCGGCCGCCGTCACCCCGCCCGAAATGCGGGGGCAGCCGGCGATTCCGATCCCGCGCGTGCAGGTTGATCCCGGGATAGAGCCACCACTTCAACCGCTCCTTCAGGAGGGACTTGGGGATCATCGCTCTCGCTCGACCGCGCCGTTCCCCGTGGCCATCGCGGCCAGAAGGGCTGACGCGAGTCCATCAGAATATCGCGTCTCGTCGAAACTTGCCGCGCGGGCGCGGGCCGAGGAGGCCATGGCCTGGACCAGCCGGCGATCGCCGGCCAGCCGGCCGAGCCGCTCGGAGAGGATCTCCGAATCGCGTATCGGGACGATGAAGCCGCTCTGCCCGTCCTCGACCACTGATCCTGCGTTCGGCGTCGTGATCACCGGTGTGGCGCTGGCCAGGGCCTCGAAACAAGCGTTGGCCGATCCTTCGGAGAGCGTCGGCAGGACCATGACGTCGGCCCAGGCCAGCTGGCGCGAGATGTCGGCCGCGGGGAGCGCACCCAGGAGCTCGCAGTGGCCACGCAGCTCGGCCTCGGCGTCGGGCGACAGCCAGCTGGGCCCGGCCAGGCGCCATACGACGTGGCCCTTCAGCCGTTTCGCCGCGTGCAAGAGATAGGGCAGCCCCTTGCGGAGCTGGAGTGTTCCGACGAACAGGGCCCGCAGGGGTCCTGGCGGCGGGGGAGGTGTGACCGCGGCGGGCCCACCGCTCGGAGGGGCCGGGTAGGCCACCACCGCGCAGCGCCCGTCGACACCCCGTGCCGCAAGGGTTCTCTGCACGTATTCGGAGCCACAGACGATCCCATGGGCGAGCCGCCACTCCGCCTCCTCCCGCTCGATCATCTCGTCCACGCCGGGGGCGGCGTAGTGGTCGCGGGCCTCCCACCCGGGCCAGAGCGCCGCCTCCTCCCGGAGCAGCGCGCGATCCACGTGCAGCGCCGCGGACGTCTGGTCCACGAAACACCACAAGCCGCGGTCACGCGCGTACTCGAGGAGCTCGCGTCCAGCGCCGTTGAACACGTAGACGCCCTCGTCCGCGGGGGCGAGCCGCCGGGCCACGCGGCGGCAGAAGTGCCGATTCTGGACGGCCCAGGCCCGAAACTGGTCCCCCCGGTACAGCCGGCGGAACACGAAGGCGGCCAGGCTCACCTCCGGCAGCGAGACGTGCCTCGTGGACGGGAGTTGGGGACGGCGAGCCGCCAGCGCGCTCTGGCGGCGGCCGGGCAGCAGGCGCCGCAGCACTCCCGGGAGGTCCTCCGACGCGGCATCGGTGAAGAGCCTCGAGAGCATCCCTGCCGCGTGCAGGGCCCGCGGCACGGCGTACCGGCGGCGCGCGCCGATCTGGGCGACGGCCACCTGCGGTCGGCCCGGTTCCTCGCCCGTCGATCGTGCGGTCATGGCTGTCGGATGGCGAAGAACAGCTCCCATCCGTCGACACGATCGACGTGCTGACCGCGCTGGTCCCATCCGCCGAGGACCGCGGCCGTGGGCGCCGAGGTCGCGAGGAACGGCCTTCCGTCCGCGACAAAACGGACGAACTCGTCGGTCAGGAGGACCGGGTGGACGCGTCCCCACTTCCGGTGGAAGGACGCGAAGTCCTGCGCCCTCCAGGGACGGCTCCCGTTGGGAGTGAAGGCGAGGAGGAAGCCACCGGGCCGCAGCAGGCGGAGCTGCTGCCGGATGATCTGCGCCGGATCGGTCACGTGCTCCAGGACGTGACCGGAGTAGACCGCCGCATACGGTCCGGCAAGCTCTTCCGTGCGCGTCCGGACGCGCACGCCGAGCCGCGTGGCGAAGTCGGCCCGTGGCTCGCTCACTTCGTAGGCGTCGGCGTCGTATCCGGCGGCCTGGAGCTGCCAGGCCGTGTATCCCCAACTCGCGCCAAAGTCCAGGACGCGGCCTCCGCGCCCGACGCCCAGCATGGTCAGGGCCTCGACGACACGACGCGCGTCCTTGGGCGTGCCGGCGAAGCCCGCCTCGAGGTACGCCGCCAGCTGAGCGTCGCTCGGCAGGCTCGTGGTCATCCCGGACTCGTAGTCGTGCTGATAGAACCGCGCGTGCTGGTCCGCCGCTTCGCCCGGGTATCGGTAAAGGAGCCGACAGCCGCGACAGGAACGGAGCTCGTGGAATCCCTTGCGGTCGACCCGCTCGGCGTCGCGCTCCGAGCAGGAGGGGCACTGCGGCGCCTGGCCCCACCGCCCCACCGCTCCGCTCATCACGTAGGCGAGGAACGATGGATCGAGCAGGCGGCGCAGCTCGGTCACCGGACCACGCCCTCACGCACCGCGGTCCGCGCCCAGCTCTTCCGACAGGATCTTCACGATGCGCTCGGCGGCCTTGCCGTCCCACAGGGGGGGGATGCGGGGCGCCTGGTGACGTCCCTCCAGGACGGCCCGGTACGCATCCAGGATGGCTTCCGGGCGCGTGCCCACGAGGTGGTTCGATCCGTATTCGATCGTGACCGGGCGCTCCGTGTTGGCGCGCAGGGTCAAGCACGGCACCTGGAGGATCGTGGTCTCCTCCTGGATGCCGCCGCTGTCCGTCAGCACGATGCGCGCGTGAGCGGTGAGCTTCAGGAAGTCGAGATAGCCAACGGGATCGATGAGCCGGAGCTGCGGCGCCGCGGCCAGCCGGCGGCCCAGGCTGGACGTGTCGAGGATCTTCCGCGTCCGGGGATGGATGGGAAACACGATGGGCATTTCACGCTGGATCGCCTCGAACGTTTCGAGCAGCCGTCCGAACACGACCGCGTCATCGACGTTCGACGGGCGGTGCAAGGTGACGAGGGCGTAAGACCCGGGGGCCAGCCCCAGGGTGTCCAGGATCGGCGACCCCTCGGCCCGGTCCCGGTTCCGGATCAGCGTGTCGATCATGACGTTGCCCACGAGGTGGACCTTGCCATCCGCGACCCCTTCCCGCCGGAGGTTCTCCACCGCCGCCCGCTCGGTGCAGAAAAGGAGGTCGCTGATCGAATCCGTGACGAGGCGGTTGATCTCCTCGGGCATCGTGCGGTCGAAGCTCCGGAGGCCGGCCTCCACATGAACCAGCTTCGCGCCCAGCTTGACCGCCACCAGGCCACACGCCGCGGTGCTGTTGACGTCACCGACCACGAGCACCGCATCCGGCCGGTGCTCGAGGACCACACCCTCGAAGGCGGCCATGATCGCCGCCGTCTGCTGCGCGTGCGAGCCGGAACCGACCCCGAGGTTGACGTCCGGCTCGGGTATGCCCAGCTCGTGGAAGAAGAGGTCGCTCATCTGCTGGTCGTAGTGCTGGCCGGTGTGCACGAGCAGCGGCTCCAGAAGGGTGCCCCGGTAGGCGGCCATGATCGGAGCGATCTTCATGAAGTTGGGCCGGGCGCCCACGACGTTGAGGACCTTCGGCATGGACGGGCCTAGGACGCTGGCCGCGCTCCTGCGGCCACTGACTGGAGGATTTCAAGGTACTGATGCGAGAGGCGGTCGCGGTCGAAGTGGACGCTCACGTAACGCCGGCCGGCCTCCCCCAGTCGACGGCGGAGCGCGGAGTCGTCGGCCAGATTCACGGCGGCGCGCGCGAGACCGTCCGGGTCGTCCGGCTCGATGCAGATGCCGCACTGCGCCATCGTGACGAGGTCGGCGGCGTGGCCCTTCACACCGAGGATGATCGGCTTGCCCATCGCCGCGGCCTCGAAGATCTTCGAGGGCAGAACGGACTCGAAGAGCGCCTGCCGCCGTAGGTGGACGAGGCAGGCGTCGACCGTGGCCAGGATCCCGGGCACGAGGCCCCGGTCCACCCGACCCGTGAAGACGACGGAGTCCAGCCCCTGCTCTCGGGCGGATTCCTCGAGACCGTCACGCGTGGCGCCATCTCCCACCAACAGGAACACCATGTCCGTTCGGGACTTTTCGCGAAGGAGCGACGCCGTGCGAAGCACGACCTCCAACCCGGCGGCCATGCCGATGGTCCCGACATAGGCGCATACGAACCTGTCGTCGAGATGGTAACGCTGACGGACCGACGACTCCGTTGGCATGCTCCCGAAGAGCTCCTTGTCTACGCCGTTGGTGACGATCCCAATGCGCTCCGCGGGTACGCCACGGCGGAGCAATTGCTCCTTGTACCCCTCACCGACCGTCACGATCCGGTGCGCCCGCGAATATACGAGGCGCTCGATCCGTTCCAGCAGTCGGAGAATCAGCGTCTTGTCGGCGGCGCCCACGGTCGTGATCGACTCCGGCCAGATGTCCCGGATCTCCAGGACGAACGGTGTGCTCCGCAGAGCACTCACGATCGCCCCCGCCAGTCCGCAGAGAAGCTGCGGACTGGTGGCGACCAGGACGTCGTGCCGGCGCACGCAGAGGCCGGCCAGGCTGGCCGTGAGCATGAAGGAGGCGAAGTTCAGCCCACGGCGCCACACCCCGCGGTTGGCGGCCACGAACGTCCACACGCGCAACACCCGGATGCCGTCGACAACCTCCCGCTGGAAGGGGCGGTTCCGGTAGCCGTCGTACACCCGGCCGGCCGGGTGGTTGGGGACGCCGGTGATTACCGTGACTTCGTGCCCGGCCCTGACCCAGCGCTTGGCCATCTCGTGGACGCGAGCCGCCGGCGCGTTGCCTTCAGGCGGGAAGTAGTGAGTGAGGAACAGGATCCGGAGTGTCGGCCGGGGCCCGTCCTTCAATGGGAGTGGGCGGCCGGCCCGGCTGTGGCCTCGGGATCCATGTGACTCCCGACGTTCGTGCCTCCCAGACCCATGGTCACGCAGGTCGCGCGGCCGGGTACCGCGACTCCATGCCAGCTGATGACCTTCGTGTCGGCCCGAGTGCCGAACGTCGGGCAGTACAGACCGTCTTCCAGGGCCAGACGGCCTTCACCCCGGGCGTCGAGATGGAGAACGCGGCCGCCGCCGTACTCGATCCGGGCGGTGCGCTCCGTCAGCGCCGTCACGCCACACTGGGGGTCCAGGTGCAGCCGCACGGCGAAGCGATTCGGCGCGTCGGAGCGAATTGTGTCTCGAATCACGAAGTCGCCGTCGCCATGCCATTCGAAGGTCCGCTCGTGGACGGGTCGCCCGGGCAAACGACGATACCCGTCGTGCCAGGCGCTCAGACGGAACCCGTCGCCCCCGGGCGACCACAACACCTCGCGGACACGCCCGCGGCGCGCGACCCGGAAAGCCCCCCAGAACTCGCACTGGTCCTCGCCGTCGACCTCGACGGTGTTGTGTGCCCGCGTGGAGCGGCAATACGCGCGCATGGGTCCGGCCTCGTAGTCGTACACGCCGCTGTCGACGACGACACGATGGCCACCGACCGACAGCTCGAACGACAACATGTCGCCGTGGGCGTGCCCGGGCTGGTGGTCAGGGCCGATCGGAGCGGCGTCGCAGATCACATAGGCGCCGTCCCCCGTGCGCATTCCAAAGTACCCGGTGTCCGGCAGCGCGAACGGGCCGGCGCCGGCCGACGGCGGGACCTCGGAGTAGGCGGCGAGCTCGTCGGGCGGATTGTAGATGCCAAACGCGCTGTCGTTGAGGAGGGCGATCCGGCCGTCGGGATGGGTCAGCTTCGTCATCGCGGCCGCTGCTCGCCGCAGTGGCTCCGCGACCAGCTCCCTGACCGCCTCGTCGCCCCCGTTGGCCAGCAGAGCAAGCAGGTAGACCACCCGCGTGTGGTACATGGGAGATCGCTCGAAGTGGCCCCCGTCCGGAAGGATCTGCTCGGACAACTGCGCCTGGAGCAGCTTCCGGCCGGCTCCGTACCAGCGACTCGCCTCGGAACCGGCGAAGCAGGTGCCGGCGACCACGAGAGCGGCCGCGTTCTCGAGCAGGTGGTTGCCCATCAGGTGCGTCTCCACGTGCCGCTCCAGCCACCGGGCCTGCCGACACAGGCTCGACCAGAGCTCCTGCCGGAACGCAGGGTCGCTGTCGATCGCGGCACGGTGCGTGCCGAAGAAGACGCTGCACCAGTTCATGATGCGCAACGAAATCGGATACGGCTCCCAGCCGACGTGGTCGCGCGCCGGTGGATGCCGGCGGATCCAGTCGTCCACCAGTACCCTGGCCTCGACCGGATCCAGTGCGTGGAGATAGTCGAAGTAGTGCAGGTTGTAGAGCCACAGCTTCGGAAGATCGGCGCGACTCCATGACGGCGGCCACCCGATGTCCTCACCGCGGCCCAGGAACCGAAGGCTCCCGGCCGTGATCGACGGCGCGTCGTTCTCTCGAGCGGCCATCGGTGGCAGGAACGCGCGGCGCGGGCTCCACTGGCAACCCGGGAACTCGCCTGCCGGCTCGTCTAGGAGCCGTGCCGGGTCCTCATAGAGCCGACGGACGCGGTGCGCCGCCTGTGCGATGACCTGACCTCTCCGCAGGTGGCGGACGGTGTTCCACATGCGCAGCAGGCTCAAACGAGTGAGTCGACGACCGTCGGTACCGGAACGACGGTCCCGCGGCGGAGGGACTCCCGAATGGCGAACGTGACCCGCGTCGTCCTCATGAGGCTTGCGTAGGGAATGGGTGGCGCCCCGCCGCCCCGGATCGCCTGGAGGAACGCGGAGAGCTCACCGGAGAAGCCCTTGTCCCTGGTCCGGACCGGCGAGCGCTTGAGGCCGTGAAACGTCGTCGTCACGTAATCCTCGAGGACCGCTGCCCTCCCGTCCGCGAACACCTCGACGCGCTCTTTTCCGAGCGCGGCCGGTCCGAGCGAGACGTACTGGACGGTCGCCATCGAACCGTCCTCATATCGGATCGTCACCACGAAGGTGTCTTCTTCGACGAGGCGGGCGTCCGCGCTGGCGATCGACTCCGCCTGCACCGTCAGGGGCACGGAACCGGTGACGCTCTCGCACCAGTCGATGAAGTGGCACGCTTCCCCGACGACGCGGCCTCCGCCCACATCCGGATCGTGAAGCCACGAGTCCTTCGGCACGTAGCCGGCGTTCACGCGGTAACTGATCATCATGGGGGCCGTGCGCGACGCAAACATCTCCCGGATCGCGATCGTGTGGGCGGAGAAGCGGCGGTTGAAACCGACGGTCAGGCAGCGTCCCGGGCTCGCGGCCAGGGCCGCGGCGATCGAATCCAGCTCCTCGGGCCGGACGCACAGCGGCTTCTCCACGAACACGTGTTTGCCGGCGGCGAGCGCCTCGCCGGCAAAGCGCGCATGTGTGTCGTGGCGGGTGGCGATGAAGACGGTGTTGATCGCCGGGTCGGCCAGCAGCCGGTTCCGATCGGTGGTGGCATACGCGAACTCGTGCTTCTTCTTGACTTCGTCGGCGGCCACGCCCGTCGCGGTACAGACGCCGACGAACCGCACGCCGCCCAGGCGGCGGAGCTCAGGGATCAGGGTTCCCTTGGCGAAGCTGCCGGCCCCGATGAGCCCGGCCTCGACTCCCGACGTGGGCTCCACCGAAGCCGGCGACATGCCGGACACGGTTTCCGTCGGGATCGCGCGCTCCGGATAGGTCAGGACGATGCCCAGATACGGCTCGCGCGCCGATTCGAGGAGGTGGTAGGCCTCGAGCGCCTCTTCGATCGCGAACCGATGGGAGATGAGCTTCCCAGGCGTCACCTTTCCCGCGGCGACCAGTTCGAGAAAACTCTCCATGTTCCGCTGCTCGGTCCAGCGCACGTACCCGATCGGATAGTCGTGCCCGCCCTCTTCGTAGGCGGGGTCGTACCGCCCGGGGCCGTAGGACAGGCTGAGGCGAAGGTCCAGCTCCTTGCGATAGAACGCATCGCGCGGGACGTTCAGGCCGACGAGCCCGAGTGCGACGATCCGGCCCTTCATGCGGGCGACCTGCGCCGCCTCCTCGAGGGGAAGGTTGGAGGTGGTGGCCGCCGCGATGATCACCGCGTCGGCCCCGCGACCGAGCGAGAAGCTGGCCGCGGCGTCGACGACACCGTCCGAGACCGTCATGTCGGCGCCGAGCTGCTGCGCCAGTGCGCAGCGATGCGCATCCGGGTCGCTTCCAAGGACCTGACACCCGGCGGCTTTCAGGATCTGCGCGACGAGGGTGCCGAGCAGGCCGAGACCGAGGACCACCACGCGGTCCCCCACGCGGACGTCCGCTTGGCGCACGCTCTGCATCGCGATTGCGCCGAGCGTGGCGAAGCTCGCGTCCTCGAATCCCACCGAAGGCGGGATCCTGGCCGTGAGGTTCCTCGGTACGTAGTTCAGTTCTGCGTGGGTTGCGTAGCCGGCGCCCGCGCAGGCCACGCGATCGCCGGGCCGGAGCCCGGTCACGCCTTCACCCACCTCGACGACGGTACCCGAACACGAATAGCCGAGCCGGAGCGGCGTGTCCAGCTTGGCGCTTACGGAGTCGAGGGTGCGTGACCACCCGTCCGTCTTGAGGCGGGCGATGATTTTCTTGACGAGGTCAGGCCGCGATCTCGCCTTGCCGAGCAGGGACATCCGGGCCAGCTCCATGCTCGTGCGTTCGGTCCCCGCGGACACGACCGACACCGCGGTCCGCACCAAGGCTCCCCCCGGCCGAGCCCCGGGCGGAGGGACGTCTGCCAACCAAAGCTCGCCGCTGCGGTACGACTGGATGACCTGGTACAAGACAGGCGATTGTAACCGCGGGGGATGTGCACCCGCCCACTCACACATCCTCCGGACGAGGCCTGTTCCCTGCGCGTTTCCTGATATGATTCGCGCTCACCCTCCGGCCGTGAACGGTCGCTCCGTGACGGGAGCCCAGTGGCAAGAGGTCTCCTCCTCATCAGTGCCGCAATCGCTTGCGGCTTGTCCAGCCCATGCCCCGCCTTCGCCGCCGCTTTCGCGCAGCCTGCAGTGTCCTCATCGGAACCGTCCATCCTCCTCTCCTCCAACACGATCGGTGAAGGGGCGGAGCTCGGCCCGACCGGACTGTTCTTTTCCGTCTTGGGACAGGACGGTCCGCATCAGTGGTCGCTCCTCGAGAACGGCGGAGGAACGTGGGGCATCGATACGGCCACCGGGGAGCTTCTCCTCCTTGGCCCCCTCGACTTCGAGACAACCGGCACCTACGTCGTGCAACCGCAGGCGACGAACGGCAGCGGCTCTGGGGTAGTCCAGTCCTTCACCATCACCGTGACGGATGTTCCGAGCGCGTCCGAAGTCGGGACCGCGGCCGCGAACGGCGCGACCATCCCTCTGTTCGGCTCAATACGGGAACCGGCGTTCTACAATGCCTCCCTCAATACGACCGTTTTTGCCTGGGAGGCGTTCGTCGACGGCTCACGGCAAGCGCACGTATCGACCTACGATCACACGAACGGCACGTTCGGCCCCATCGTCAATAGCGGCATCCCCGGCCTCAAGGATGACGATCACGGCGTGCCCGCCATTGTCCAGGACCATCAGGGGTACGGGCACCTCTTTGGTGGCAGCCATTTCGGAAGCCAGCGCATGCAGCATGCCGTTACGAATGCCCCCAACGATTTCAGCGCTTGGACCGTGCAAGCCTCGCTCCCCCGGGATTACGCCTATCCCCACCCCGTGCTTGTGGGTGAAACCCTGTACCTCTTCATGCGCCGTGGCTCGGCCGGTCAGTACAAATTGGTGCTGCGGAAGACGACGGCGCTCGACAACGGTGCGGCGACCTGGGGGAGCGAACAGGCCGTCATCGATCTTGGGGAGAATCCTCCGACGGTCATCAACCTTGTCTATGCGGGCAACTTCCGGCCAGTCGGGACCGAGATCTGGTTCGTCGCGCAACTCGGGTCGTCCACCGGGCTAGAACGGGAGAACGTGTACTTCTTCCGGTACGACACGGTCACGGGCAGTGTGTCGAACTTCGATGGGTCTGAGACGATCCTTGCTGCGGAATTGCCTGTCGACAGGGCCGAAGCGGACGCGGATTTCATGCTGTACGAGCATGTGGGCTCCGATAAAGGGACGGACATTCCCGTGTGGCTCCTCGATCATGAAGACCGAGCGCACATCTTCTTCGGTGTGGGGCCGAACGAAGGTCCGTTCGAAGTGATGCACATGTACGACACCGGATCCGGGTGGTCCACGCCCGAGGCCGTCGCAACCGTAACGGGACGTTACGACGTGTTCGCACCGGTTCTGCTCGCCGACGGCAGCCTCCAGCTGTACTACCCATCTCCGTGGCACGACGACTGGAGGGACCTGGACTTCCCCCTCGACGGCGAGATCATGCTGAAAACGCGTTCTCCTGCGGGAGCATGGTCCGTCGCACGGAAGATCATCGAGGGGGAGGAGTACTCCATCGGCCGGGTGGTGCCGATCCTGGACGGTCACTCCAACGCGCGGGTCATGTTCACAGAACTGGCGGACGGCAATTTGGATTCGATGGCCGGCGGCAAGCGTCTTTTCATCTACGGAGACAATGGCTTTCTCTCCGCCGCCGCGCCCCTCACCTGTCCGACAACGCCGGTGACGCCGGGGGCCTCCTTCAGCAGCACCGTGACCGGGGGCGGCAGCGCGAGCGACCGGGTAGCGAGCTTCCTGCCGGGCACCCCCAACACGTCCTGGATCGGGCAGTACGAGTACGTGCCCCTGCCCCGTCCGGCGTCCGTCACGATCACGGCCCCCACCGCGGCCGGCACCTACGAGCTTCGCCTCCTCGCCAACAGGATCGGCTTCTGCACGTACCAAGTGGCTGCGGGGACGTTGCCCGCCCTCTCGATCAACGATGTCACACTGGCGGAGGGCCACTCCGGCACGACGGCGGCGACCTTCAACGTCACGCTGTCCCCGCCGACGACGGAGACGGTGACCGTCAGCTTCGACACCTTGAACGGCACCGCCAGCGCGGGGTCGGACTATGCGGCCCACTCCGGGACCGTGACCTTCGCCGCCGGGGAGAGCCTGAAGACGGTGACGATCCTCGTAGACGGGGACATTGCTGTGGAGGGCAACGAGACCTTCTTCGTGAACCTCTCCGCCCCCTCCGGAGCCACCATCGCCGACGGGGAGGGCCAGGGCACGATCACCAACGACGACCTCCCGACTCTAGCTATCAACGACGTCACCGTGACGGAAGGAAATGCCGGGACGACCAGCGCGACGTTCAGCGTGACACTTTCTCCCGCGGCCACGGAAACCGTGACCGTCGCCTTTGCCACGGCGAACGGCACCGCCAGCGCGGGGTCCGATTACGTGGCCGGCTCCAGCACCCTGACCTTCAACGCCGGGGAGACCGTCAAGGCGGTCACCGTGACCGTCAACGGGGACACCATGCCGGAAGCCAACGAGGCGTTCTTTGTGAACCTCTCCGCGCCCTCGGGAGCGACCCTCGCTGATACCCAGGGCCTGGGAACGATCACCAACGATGACCTACCCACGCTGTCCATCAACGACGTGACCGTGCTGGAAGGCCCCTCGGGCACGGCCAACGCAACCTTCAACGTGACGTTGTCGCCCGCAGCCACGGAAACGGTGACGGTGGCCTTCGCCACCGCCGACGGCACAGCCACCGCAGGATCGGACTACGTCGCCGGCTCCGGAACCCTGACCTTCACGGCCGGGCAGACCGTCAAGACGGTGGTGGTGACCGTCAACGGGGACACGGCCTCCGAAGCCAACGAGATGTTCTTCGTGAACCTCTCCGCACCTTCCGGAGCCACCATCTCCGACACCCAGGGCATCGGTATGATCACCGACGACGACTGGACCCCCCAAGCCGTGGCCTGGACATCGCTCGTGGGTGTTACGGCGAGCGGGAACACCCTGACCAAGACTGCGGCGGGCGGCTGGGGCAACGCGGGAGCGATCTCCACCAAGTCCCTGAGCTCGGGCGACGGATTCGTCGAGGTCACGGTGAGCGAGACCAATACCCATCGCATGTTCGGGCTGGGGAACGGGGACACCAATGCCAATTATGCGGACATCGAATTCGGCTTCCTCCTGGTCGCGGGCGGGAACGTCCAGC
>Ga0209382_10000374_pt1 | contig 73194 bp, 64 predicted proteins | sample SoiMetdeltSBSDD5_FD_187599 | JGI IMG/M metagenome (GOLD analysis project Ga0209382, IMG submission 187599) | Bulk soil microbial communities from a Populus tree surrounding site in Tennessee, USA - Soil MetaG P. deltoides SBSDD5 (SPAdes) (version 2) | ecosystem: Environmental > Terrestrial >... | reverse complement strand
CCTGCGCCACAGGCGTCGAGCGATTCCGGCGATGACTCCCAGCACGAGCGCAATTGGCCCGACGACGATGACCAGCCAGATGAGCAGGTCCACGGTCGTTTGCGTCATCCCGGTGAGGACCTTGCTCGCGTCTTTGAATGTCGCGCCCGGATTCCAGCCGGGGGTAGGTGTGGGCGTCGGCGTTGGGGTAGGAGTCAGGGTCGGTGTCGGAGTCGGATACTGCGGCGTCAGTAAAACAGTCACCGTTGAGAAAGCGGCGCGGCCCTGGTAGAAGTTCATTTGACCTTTGACTTGCTCAATTTGCCCTTCGAGTTCGGCTAACTGCCCGTTGATCCGCAGCGACTCTTCGACGGTTTTGGCGTCGGCTAAAAATTCGCGGACGCGCGCGGCGGTGGCTTCCAGGTTGGTTAACCGGGATTGCAGATCAGCGTATTCGGCGCTGACATCTTGGCCGGAGGCGTTTTCACGGATTACTAGCAGCGCCAGGCCGCGCAAATAATTTAGCGACTTTTCAAATTCTGCGGAGGGAATCCCCAGACGCAGCGAGGCAAATTTGAAACCGTCCTGATACCAGGTCTGTGAGCTGAGGATGTAGCCGCCGCGGTCGGCGGCCATTTGTGTCACGTGGGCGATGGTGAGGTCGGTGTCACGGACGAGCAGTTCCATTTCTGCGTCTTTGATGACCAGCTTGTTGCCGGCTTGGGCGTAAGCGAGTTGCGATGATCCGTCGGGCGCGCTGTCATCAACTGGCGCTTGGGTGGCCTCCGGCGCCTCTGTAGCTTCGGGGGCGGTGGTGGGGGCATAGGTGAGGCGAGGCATTGGTGTAGCCGCCGGGCCGCAAGCGGCGAGCAGAGAAATGCTCAACAAAAGGAATAGCAATAGCGGGCGTTGGGTGTTCATGATCTCCTCCTTTGAATGAAGACTGACTAGACTCTAAGCCGACTGAAGGAGGAGGGCTTGATATGGGGTTGATAAAGAGATGACAAAGCGGACGGAAGACGGAAGACGGAGGACCAAGGACCAAGGACGAAAGAAACCTTCGTCGCTTTTTACAGCGTTTGGGCTATATGCGCGGCGGTGAGGTAGAGCAGGTGTTTGGAGGCGGGTTCGAGGTTGGGGTATTTGAGCGCGCCGAGGCAGGCGACACAGAGCGCCAGATGGTATTCACGCGGCTGGGAGGGGTTGAAGAGACAGCGCGAGGCGATTGTGTGGAGAGGGGTGAGGAGTGGATGTGAATTCGATTTGAGACGGGCGAGGTAATCGGCTGGGGAGGCAAATTGCGAAGCCAGGACGTGAGCGATGATTTCGGCTTCGAGGTGGGCGAAGTCGTATAGAGGATGACCGTCGCGCGTTTGAGCGAAATCTATCAGCCAGACGAAGCCGCCGAGGCCGACGAGGATGTTTTCCAGATTGAGGTCGCCGTGGATGGTGGATTGGGTGGCGATGAGTCTTTCGTCGAGAAGGGCGGGGAGGTGGGGGAGGGGATCGGGCAGACCATGTAGGTCGAAGTCGGAGACGAAATCGCGGAGGAGGGTTTCGCGGGTGGCGACGACTTGGGCGAGTGTGCTTTCCGGTGCGGCGAGGCTTAACCAACGCACGCGCACCGGGGGATGACCAGGGCCGGTCACACCGGTGAGGGACAGCGAGACCCCGTCGGCCCGAGGTTCGGGGGGGAGAAAATGTCGAAGGGCCACCACCTCGCCCAATGGTAGATGTACGTCCGAGGGTGAAGCTTTTCCATCCAAAATTTTTTGCGGCTTTCGTTTTTCAGCGATGGGTTTCAAGACGTAATGCGCGGGCAGCATGCGATCATATTCTTGCGCGAGGCGGAAGGTATAAGGACGGCGCTGCATCCACCAATTTGGCCCAAAGGTTTCAAAGAGTTTTTCTAGCAGGGATGGATCAGGATTAGCGAGCAGCGCCGCGCGCAGGCTGGTGGGCGTGCGGCCCGCTTCGCCGATGAAGGTGTAACGCAAGGCGGCTTTGGTGTTCCGCTCAACGCGCGCGGTGGGCAGGGTGACGGGGATTTCTTGAATACGCGCGGTAATGGGGGGAAGGGTGTCTTTGACGAAGGTTTCGTAGTTTTCGAATTCTTGTTGAATGGCGGCGCGTTCGCCGATTTTGACGATGGTGTGAGCGTCGGCCCGGCCATCGGTGCGAATGGGTATGGCGAGAAAGGTGCGCGCGCCGGAGTAACCGGAGCGAAACTCCGCTTCGAGGGTGAGGCGGGCGTAGCGCCGGAAGAGCGCTTGCAGCAAGCCCCGTTCGACGGCGGAAAGATTTAAAGTGGATGGCGGTTCGATGATGAGCTTGGGATTTGGCGATGAGGCTTGCAGGCGTTGGCTTCGCGGGCGCAGGGCGTAGAGGGCAAGTGGTAGACTTAAGGTGACACCGAAGGTTAGACCGATGAGGCTGGCAGCGGTGATTGGGCCGGTAGCTAAGCCCAGCAGGGATGTGACCTGGATGGTGAGACCTTTGGAGTAAACTGTTTTTTCTTGGACGGGAGGCAGATTTTCATCGGAGGGAGTCCAGCGCAGTGCGAGTGTGATGAAGAGACGTTGCTGTCCGGCGGTGCGCGGAGTGAGTGTCCAACGCCACGTTGTGATTTCATTGAGGGGAAGGTCTTGGGCTTGGTTGCCCGCAGGCGAGATTTCAAATCCCACACCCTCGAGGCGAGCGAGGGCAGAGAGCGCATAACCGCCGGGTCGCGCGACCGAGAGTGTGTTGGTGATCGTTTGATGTTCCGGGAATTCGGTGGTGACGAGATAGCCGTCCTCGGAGGGGATGAGCGATAGACGGATTAGGTCAGAGTCGCCCAGCCGCATTTGCGGCGGCCATTCTACTTCTATAATGCGCTCTTCTTTGAAGGGGGTTACGGTGGGAGCGATGGTTGTTGGCGCTAATGTTTGTTCTGCCGTCGCTGTTGCTTCAGGCGCCACGGTGGGTGCTTCGGTGGCTTCGGGTGCTTCAGTCGCCTCAAGTGCTACGGTTTCAGTCGGCTCAGGCGCTGTGGTTGGTGAGTTGGTCGGTGCAGCAGTTGTTGCCGCGGGGCCGCAGGCGGCGAGGAAAAATGCGAAGAGTAAAAGGAGTGCTAACAAAAACCGGTAAGACTTCATACGAATCGAGAGTCAGTAAAAGAAGATTCGGGCGGCGCGAACAAGGTGGGTAGGAGTTGGAACTGCTCGCTCGTTTTTTTGATGGGCCACTGAGTGTAGGCGAGCGCGGCGAGTGAGAGGCAGATCAACAACAGACCGGTGATGGCCAAGGCGATACGCAGGCGTAAGGACATGCTGATAGTATATATCAGTACATAACGCAAGCGTTCTGAGCGGATGCGGCGGTTTTTGCCGCGCAGTCGAAGGACGCGATTCCAAGGCAGATTCCGTTAGGGGTATGTACCCTTCGACTGCGCCCCGCAAAAGAGCGCGGGGCTCCGCTCAAGGTGCTGACTTTTTTATAGTCTTTCATCATAAGGTTGACGATGTCTATCTGGGATACTTATCCATCTGACTACCGTTCATCTGAAGTGCAGACGATTCTCGCGGCGGTTAGGGGCGGGGAATGTGTTTCGGTTGTCGGACTGAGCGGTGCGGGCAAGAGTAATTTGCTAGGCTTTCTGGCTCATCGCCAATCAACGAGTGAGCGCCGCCTGGTGTTGGTGGATTGCAACCGGCTGCCGGAGCGGACGCCGCCAGCTCTCTTTCGCCTGATTCGACAGCAGTTGGGCGAAGTGAGCGACTCTGGGAATGCCGGCAATGAGTTCGAGGCGTTGGATGCCACGCTTGAGCGGCAATTGAGCAGTCCCAACGGGCCACGTTCAATCTGCTTTTTGTTTGACCGTTTCGACGCTTTGCCGGTTGAGATGGGGGCGGTTCTCTCCAATAATTTGCGCGCGTTACGCGATGCGCATAAGTTCGAGCTTACCTTTGTCACGGCGACCCGCCGCGCTTTGCCAACTGAGACGGAGTTAGGCGAACTCTTCTATGCGCATGTCGTTTGGCTTGGTCCGCTGCGCGAAAGCGATGCGCGTTGGAATGTGGCTCGCTATGCCGAGCGCAAGCAGCAACACTGGGATGATTCCGTGGTTGAGCGTTTGATTACTGCTTCGGGGAGATACCCGGCGTTACTACGTGCAGTTTGCGAAGCCTACGCGGATGGAACTGAGCTAGAGGCGAAGAGTCTCCTGGCGCATCCGGGTGTTCAAGCGCGCGTAAAAGAATTTTGGGCGGATAGCCCAAGTGATGAAGACTTGCGCCGGCTGGGTTTGGTGGATCATCCCTTGCTGGCGGCTGTTCGTCCGCCGTCTTTTGATACCACGCAATTAACGGCGAAAGAGCAGCTGCTCCTCAATTACTTTCTGGCTCATCCAGAAGTCATCTGTGAAAAAGATGGGCTAATCCGCGCCGTTTGGCCGGAAGATCGGGTTTTTGAACGGGGTGTGCGCGACGATAGTTTAGCCCAGTTGGTGCGTCGCCTACGAGAGAAGATCGAGCCTGATCCCAGTAGCCCGCGCACTATTCACACCGTTCCGGGGCGTGGGTATCGTTTCACCCTTTAACGCAGTTGACCGAGAGTCTCCTCGCCTTTACAATCCCCCCATCTTTCTCTGGGAGGCAACACATGACGAAGCATATGCAGAGCGCGAAGGAAGTTTTTGAGGCGATGGAAGGCCGAGCCCTGCCGGAAGACGCAGATAATCTGAGGGCGATTATTCAATTTGATTTGAGCGGCGAGGACGGAGGGGAGTGGTATGTAACCATTGCTAATCGGAAAGCCATGGTCAAGGAAGGCGTTACTTCCTTCGCCAACGTCACGTTTAGCTCTTCCGTTGGGGATTACCTGGCAATCGTCAATGGCGAGCTAAACCCGGTGAATGCTTTTATGCAAGGCAAAGTCCAGGTTCGAGGCGATATGAGCTTGGTGATGAAGTTGCAGAGTCTGTTTGGAGGAGGGTGAAGGGTGGAGAGGGTCATTTTCTGGGAGTCCACTTTTCAGGTTCGGCCATCATGAGCGTCAATTGGCTGCAAATATGATTGTATTGTCCCACCAAGTTCGTATGAACTTCAGCTGAGATGTCTCCCAGTCGTAGGGCGAAGTCCAGCCAGACGAGCGTTTCAGCAGCTTCGCCGTCGGCATCACTCAATTTGCTGACGAAACTTTTAGGATAGCGGCGCTTCCGCCAGGCTTCGGCAAGGTTGGCGCAGATTGAGCGAGAGGAACGTCTGATTTGATCGGTCAGGCTATAACGTTCTTCCACCGGGAAAGTTTTTGAGATTTCATAAATTTGAATGGCTGATTCAAAGGCAAGCTGGTAGACACGTAATTCGCGGTAATCCTTCGCTGGCATTCGTTCATTCTCCCTGGTTGAGGATAAAGCAGTGGAGGGTGAAGTGTGGAGAGTGGAGGGTCCCTCCACACTTCACCCTCCACTCTCCACATTTTACTTCATCAACTTACTTTATTAATGAGGCGAACACGCCCAGCGCTAGGAGCAACATGCCGACTGCAAACAGCCCCATTCGTGGATCGGACTTCGCTTTGCTCGGCGGGACGACGATGGCTGCGCTCTGAAACGCGTTCAGTATCCGACGATTGATATAGAGTTGCAGGCGTAAGTAGCCGATATAAGTCAGCAGTGCGCCAACGAGAATAAGAACAAGAATGGGGGGCATCGGTTCCTCCGTTTCACCCCTGACTAAGTGTTATAAATACACTATTTTTAGCTAAAAGAAAAGGCGCCGCGCGCCTTTTGTGTTTAGATGACACTAATTATAAGGATTTTGGCTTGGCTGTCAAGTCCAAGTTATGGAAACAGCCGTCGTGCTTTGACTTCGGTCGTAGCGTTCTTTTTGTAGCGGTAAAGTTTGGCTGGTCGGCCCTGACCGTCGCCTTCACGGTAACGATTGGTTTCGGATAGAACTTCTGCGTCCTGGATGCGGCGGCGGAAGTTGCGTTTGTCGAGCGTCTCGCCCAGAACGATTTCGTAGGCGGTTTGCAGTTCGGTCAACGTAAATTCGTTGGGCAGCAATTCAAAGCCAACGGCGGTGTACTCCAGCTTATAACGCAAACGTTGAAGCGCGTATTTTAGAATCTCGGCGTGATCAAAAGCTAACTCCGGTAAAGCATGCATCGAGTGCCATTGAGTCTCGCTGGCTTCCGCCCCGGCGTGCGTGGACACGTCATCCACGACCAATGCAAAGTAAGCGACCGTGATAATCCGTCCGCGTGGGTCGCGCTTGGGTTCCCCAAAGGTGTAGAGTTGCTCCAGGTACACCTCCTGGACGCCGGTTTCCTCTTCCAGTTCCCGCAGCGCCGCTTCTTCCAGGGATTCGTTCGCGCGCACAAAGCCACCGGGGATCGCCCACTTCCCCTTGAAAGGCGGCGCGGCGCGGCGGATCAGCAGTACTTTCAGGTCGCCTTCGCGCAGGCTGAAGATAACAACGTCCACGCTGACGGCAGGCCGTTCGGTGGGGGAGGGGAGATAGCCTTCGCTCATGGATCCATTGCTCCTATTTGGTGTGAATGCCACACTAAGTATAGGGAGGCAGGATTAAAAGTCAATGCCTGACGGGTTTAGCACCCTGAGCGGAGCGGGGGCGCGTCCTTCGACTTCACTTCGTTCCGCTCACGCGCACTTCGCGTGCGCCCCGCGTAGTCGAAGGGGCGGCCTCCATAAGTCGCTTGCGAGTTGGGCTGGACGGGTTACAATGACGGGGCTGCCCAAAAGTCGGGCAGCGTATTTTTTGCTTGGGGAAAGTTTAGGAGACCTCTGTGCTCAAATCATTTGCCGATCGTTTATCAACTTCAACCCGGCATCGCCATCTATTTTTTCTAGGACTGACCCTCCTGGCCATCGTCCTCATCGGCTACCATTTCGGGACGTTCGACCAGGCGATTCATATCCCCTTCTTGAAAAAGTACGCCGACCCGTCCCTCTTTCCGGGCGATAAATTTTTTGATCTGCGCTTTCAGCATTACTCGTATTTTTGGCTCCTCTTTCAACCGTTTTACAAGCTAGGTGTTCTGGAAATTGCTGTCTTCGCTACGCACATGCTGGCGACCTATCTCACGCTTTGGGCCGCTTGGAATCTCAGCGACACTTTATTTCATAATCCAATTGCTTCCACGTTCGGCGTTCTTGCTCTGGCTTTCCCTCACCTGGCTTTTGCCGGCTTTCCCTTGATTGAATTTAGTCTGTTGAACCGGACGTTTGTCCTGCCATTTTTGCTGTGGGCTATCACACTCTTCCTGCGCCGAAAGTACCTGCTCGCCTTTGCTTTGCTTGGCATCCTGTACAACCTGCATGTCATCTCGGCCAATTTTGTGCTGGCGATGTTTCTCTTTGATTGCCTGATTGAGTTTCGCACGATTGGCTGGAAGAATGTTTTCTTGGGGATGGCTTTATTTATTGTGGCGGCGCTGCCGGTGCTGATCTGGAAATTGAGCGGCTCGCCCGTGGACTTAAGCCCTCAGCCCGAATGGTTTTCGATCATCGCGCGCGGGACACTCTATAATCTCTTCTACCTCATTGCCCCTTACCCGCATATCTTACTGGCGACGCTCTGTGGCTTAAGTACGCTGGCGCTTTTTTGGATCGGGCGTCGCGGCCTCTCAGCCTCTGGGCCGCATCAGACTGTCACGAATTTCGTTTACGCCGCCCTCATCATCTTAGTTGTCCAGGTGTTTACCGCGGAGTGGTATCCGGCCACGCTCATCGTCCAATCGCAGATCATCCGCGCTGGGATGTTCATACTGGTCTTCGGTTATTTGTATTTCGCTAATTATCTGGCCGAAAAATATCGGGCGGCAGCCTTGAGCAAGACTGACTTTACTTTTCTGGCGGGGACATTTATCGCGGTGACTTTTCCTTTCGCACCCGTTCTGGTTTGGGGATTTCAACGCTGGATCGCCTCTGGGCGCTGGCGTCAATTGGCCGCCGCGGGCGTGTTGGTGGGATTTTTCGGTTTCGGGATTGGCATTGGGGTGGAATATGGCCTGTGGTATCCCGGCATTTATATCTTTCCGCATCAAACAGCCTGGTATGACGCCCAAATTTGGGCGCGCGATCACACCCCAAAGGATACGCTGTTTATCACGCCGCCGCACATCTGGTGGTTTTATGAATCGGACTGGCGCGTTTTCTCTGAGCGGTCCACGGTCTCGACGCATTCAGAGTTGCTCGAGGCGGCTTTTGCGCCGGAATATATCGCTTATTGGAAACCGCGCTTTGAAGCGCTGGCTCCCGGCGCGCTGGAGAGTTTCCGAGGAGATTTCTTTGAAAGCCAGCGGATTACCGGCCAGGCTTTTTACACGTTGTCCTCGGATCAGTTGTTGGCCGTCGCTCAAAAGTATGGCGCTGCCTATCTGGTGGTGGAGAAGCCGCACCTGCATGATTTCCCCAAGGTGTACGAGAACAAGGGTTTTGTTATTTATGATTTGAGAATGGAAAAGTGAGTTGGTCGGAATCTAAACGGCGAGCTCTATTCTTGCCGCTGGCTTGAGTCAGTTCTTGACCAGAGGTAAATACAAGTGATGGGGTAAAGATGACGCAAAATATAAGCAATTACCACCATTGAAACACCAATTCTCATCAGTTTTGTGTAAAACAGTGCTGGTGTTGAGTAGAAAAGCCTGGGGATTTGCGCCAGAAATGATGTGAATCTCGGTGGAGTTGCTTAGTCCCTGTTTGCTGATGGCCCACAAATCTGGCTTGCCATCTGCATTGTAATCAGCCACTACGAAATCAAAGGTTGCATCAGTTTTGTGCAAAACGGTGCTGGTGTTTAGCAGAAATGCCTGAGGGTTTGCGCCAGAGATAATGTGAATCTCTGTGGAGTTGCTTAGTCCCTGTTTGCTGATAGCCCACAAATCAGGCTTACCATCCGCATTGTAATCAGCTACTGCGAAATCAAAGGTTGCATCAGTTTTGTGCAAAATGGTGCTGGTGTTCAGCAGAAATGCCTGAGGGTTCGCGCCAGAAATGATGTGAATCTCTGTGGAGTTGCTTAGTCCCTGTTTGCTGATAGCCCACAAATCAGGCTTACCATCCGCATTGTAATCATACGACACTGAACCAGATGCTGGGCATAAACTTCGATTTACCCATAAGCACCCATCCCATGGGGAATTATCACGTCCCCATGGGTTGCGCGCTTCGGTACCTCTGTAATTTGGACCAACAGACACCTCAAAATGCAAATGGCCTTTCCCTACCCCACCAAGAGTAGCGCCAGCGGGTATTCCACCAGAAGGTGTAGTTGTTCCCACGGCGTAAACCGAGGAAGACATATGCACATAATAGGTATACCAAGTTTGGCCGCTACCGTTTACGTTTGGATGACGGAGGCGAACTCGGTAGTCTCCAGCACTATCTATAACTACATACACTTGATCAGCCCGTGCAGCGGCTAAAACGCTTGTACTATTATTCGCTGAGATGTCAGTTCCAGCATGCTCTTGATAGCATGCAAAAGCATTATTGAAAGGATATCCATTATCGGCATTCTGCCATTTCACTTGGCTATCTGGGACTCCAGGTAATATGTAGCTTCGATTACCGGGGTATGATTGCCCGTTTGTCCAGGTTCCAGAATCAATCAGAGCCGGGTAGACGGGACAGCCAGTAATTCCTAGAAAGTTATGAGTCCAAGGGCTGTCGGGCAGGCGTGTGATATTTGTCAACTGAATAGTCGATGGTAATGGCCATGAAAGAAATGGGCCGGGATTCTCAGTGCGAAACCCAATTGTTGGAACCGCGCTTTGAGCGGTGTTAGGCACTCCAAGAGTGAAAGCGCAAACTAATATAGTGATTAGGGAAATTTGACGTCGTTTCATTTTTTACCTTCACTTGTGGAATGAATACCGCGAATTGAACGCCGCCGTGACTATGGTGCTAACCTGGAGTTGGCTGGCAGGTCTCTGAGCCATTTGAGTCTGATTGCCAATGCTCGTATACCCTTTCGCCTCCGTCAGTAAATCACATTCTTGGTGAAAAACAAGTGCATCGCTTGTACTGCGGCGCAGGCCAATTCACAGATTTCTGGTTGGATGGTATACTGCGGCCATGCGGACAGTCTGGCAACCTTTCTTTATCGGCGCGAATGCTAATTCCGACAATAATAATTCTATTGTCCGGGCGCGCCGACACGCCTGCTGAATTCTCGCAGACCTGACTCTCGCCGCCCGCGCTTTTAGCCGGGCGGTTTTTATTTGGGACGGAAGACCGACGGAAGACGGTAGACGGATGACGGTTGTCGTCCGTCTACCGTCCACCGTCTTCCGTCAATTACAGGAGGCCCTTCTATGCACAAGACTCACACCTGCGGTGAACTCCGCGCCAGCCATATCGGACAGACCGTCACCTTGGCGGGCTGGGTCAACACCCGCCGCGATCATGGCGGTTTGATCTTCCTCGACCTGCGCGACCGGTGGGGGCTGACCCAAGTTGTCGCCAATCCGGAGATTTCGCCGACCGCGCATGAAGCGGCTTCCAAAGTTCGCGGTGAGTTCGTCATCCAGGCTCAGGGTGTCGTCCGCCAACGTCTGTCGGGGAAGGAAAATCCCAACCTGGCGACGGGCGCGATTGAACTCGAAGTCCGTTCACTGGAAGTGCTCAACGCTTCCAAAGTCCCGCCGTTTCTCATCAACGAGGATGAAGTCGTGGATGAAAACGTTCGGTTGAAATATCGTTACCTTGATCTACGGCGCGAACGGATGCGGCGCAATCTCTATTTGCGTTACCGGATGATCAAGTTCATCCGGGATTACTTGGATCAGCAGGGCTTCATGGAAGTTGAGACGCCGATCTTGTTTAAGACCACGCCGGAGGGCGCGCGAGATTATTTGGTTCCTTCTCGGGTTCATCCCGGTAACTTTTACGCGCTGCCGCAGTCGCCGCAGCAGCTCAAGCAACTGCTCATGGTCGCGGGGGTCGAGCGCTATTTTCAAATCGCGCGGTGTTTTCGGGATGAGGACCAGCGCGGCGACCGCCAGCCGGAGTTCACGCAGTTGGATTTGGAAATGTCGTTCGTCCAGCGTGAAGATGTGATGGACCTTATCGAAGGCATGTTCACACAACTCGCCGAAACGCTCGTCCCGGAAAAGAAAATTCTGACCAAGCCCTGGCCGCGTTTGCATTACCAGGCGGTCATGGATCGCTTTGGTAAAGACAGCCCGGACCTCCGTTTTGGATTGGAATTAAAAGATCTGACGGATTTAGCGCCTCAAAGCGGCTTCAAAGTTTTTGTGGACGCCGCTGCCAAAGGTGGGCATGTCCGGGGGATCAATGCCAAAGGCCTGGGCAGTTACAGTCGCAAGCAAATTGATGAATTAACGGAGTTCGTCAAAGGCTTCGGCGCGAAAGGGCTGGCGTATCTGGCGGTCGAGGCGTCCGGTGAACATCGCTCAACGTTTGCTAAATTTCTTACGCCGGAGGCCTTGGCGGAACTGCTCCACCGCCTGGAAGCCGAGCCGGGCGACCTGCTGCTCTTCGTCGCTGACCAATCGGCCATCGTGTATGAAGCGCTCGCGCGGTTGCGCGTAGAAATTGCGGATCGTTTAAAACTGCGTGATGATAACGTGCTGGCTTTCTGCTGGGTGATTGACTTTCCGTATTTCACTTGGAACGCAGAAGAAAAACGCTGGGATCCGAGCCATCACCTGTTTACCGCGCCGATGGAAAGCGATATTCCGCTACTTGACACCGAACCCGGTAAAGCGCGCGGCCAACAATATGACTTGGTGCTCAATAACTACGAGGTGGGCGGCGGCTCCATCCGGATTCACCGGCGCGAGTTGCAAGAAAAAGTTTTTGGCCTGATTGGGCTTGACGTCGAAGTTGCCAAAGAGCGTTTTGGTCACATGCTCGAGGCCTTCGAATATGGTGTGCCGCCGCACGGTGGCATTGCGCCGGGCATTGACCGCCTGGCGATGGTCTTGACCGGGGAGCCGAATATCCGCGAGGTGATCGCATTTCCGAAGAATCAGCAGGCGCTGGACGTGATGGCGGGTGCGCCCTCCGCGGCGGAACCGAAGCAACTCGCAGAATTGCATATCCGGGTAGTTGAGTAGGACTTTTTAGCATTGCGGTTTGTCGGGACTCGTGGTATATCTCTAGCCATCCCTGCTGTGTGCGTGATGTGGCCATTTACGTTTTGAGCCAACACCCAACACTCGGGGGCCAATCTCACGATGAGGCTGCGATAGGCTTTGGCCAAGGCAAACTCTGACGGGCGGTCCCCACCTGCGAAAGCAGGTTCAAAACTTCGCTACACACGGCATGGCGGGGCACGTTTCTTCCTAAGAAAGCCACCGATTTTCGGTGGCTTTTGTTTTTACCCTACCCCCTCCCGGCCCCGCGTGCGCGCCATCTCGGCGATCAGCCTATTGTATTTTCACAGGCATCTCTCGCCGAGATGGGGGAGGGTGGTCGAAGGTCGAAGATCCCGCAAAGCGGGGCCGGGGAGGGGGTGGGGCTAATAACGCCGCCGACGGTTGCTGTACCAATTATGCGCTCGGCCATACCAATAACGCGGATGCGTGGCGCGATAGACCTGCCCTTTAAACCGCACGAGCCACAGTCGGAAATCGCGAATGATGACGGCGATCACGCCCGCGATCAACCCGACCCCCAAGTTGCTCCAGGGATCCCAGTAATTGATGACCCAAACCCCCGCGATAAACAGGCCAAGCGTAAATACATCCGCGACCAGATTCCAAAAGCGTTGGCGCTGAATCGGGAACACGAAGGTCATGAGCAATCCCAGAATCAAACAACCGGGGCCAAGAATAATCGGGGGAATGGTCATGCTATTTTCTCTCCTTGAGTTCTATAGGGCTGGGAACGGAAGGAACTACAGGAACCGCAGTTCCTTGAGTGCCCTTTCTGAGCATGGAATAATAACAAGTCATTCCCTCTTGCGCAATTCGATTGCCAATGCTAGAATTTCAACTGCTAGAGTTCGGATATTGGTAATCCTGGAAACGTGGGCAGCCCCCACGTTTCTGCGTATATGCGGTAGATGATAACAGGTCAGGCACCCCCTCTTGGAGAAATCTGAGCGTCATGAAAAGTGAATTTGCCTTAGCGTTCAACGAAATCGCCGAGCACAGCAAGCTCAAGCGCGAGGTCATCCTCGACGCGCTGGAGAATGCCATGGTCACGGCTTATCGCAAAGCGGTTAACGCCTCGGCGGCGCAGCACGTCGTCGCTAAAATTGACCCGACCACGGGCGGCATTCGCGTCTTTGCCGAAAAAGAAGTCGTGGACACGGTCCAGGAACCCAACACCGAAGTTTCCCTTAAGGATGCTCACGAGGTGGACCCGGAAGCCAAAGTGGGGGATATGGTCACGGTCGAGTCCACCCCCAAGGATTTTGGACGCATTGCCGCGCAAGCCGCCAAGCAAGTCATCTTGCAGCGCATCCGCGAGGCCGAGCGCGAAAGTCAATATCAAGAATACGTTCAACGGGAAGGGGACATCGTCAACGGCACGGTTCAAGCCGTATCCTCCCAATCCGTCACGCTCGGTTTAGGGCGCACCGAGGCCATCCTCCCGCGGACGCAGATGGTGCCGGGGGAACGGTATCATCCGCACGAGAAAGTGCGGGCCTACGTGCTCGAGGTCCGCAAGACCACGCGCGGGCCGCAGATCATCGTCTCGCGTTCGCACAAAAACATGCTGCGCCGCTTGCTGGAATACGAAGTCCCTGAAATCTACAACGGAGCGGTCGAGATCAAGTCCATTGCCCGGGAACCGGGGCATCGCTCCAAAGTCGCCGTCGCCGCGCTGCAAGAAGGCGTTGATCCGGTGGGCGCGTGCGTGGGCATGCGCGGGGTGCGGATTCAATCCATCGTCAAGGAACTCCACGACGAAAAAATTGATGTCATCGAATGGAATCCGGATCAAGCCAACTTCATCGCCAAATCATTAAGTCCGGCGCGCGTCACGGCGGTTTATTTGGATGACGATCCCTTGGCCGGTCGGACGGCGATGGTCGTGGTCCCGGACGATCAACTGAGTTTGGCGATTGGTCGCGAAGGTCAAAATGCGCGTCTGGCCGCGAAGCTGACGGGTTGGCGGATTGACATCAAGAGCCAGAGCGAGGCCGCGTCTGAGGCTTACCAGAAGCTGCGGAATGATCCCAAGTTTGCCGAGGTGGCCGAGTCCAATGCCGAGATGCTGAACGCCATCCAAACGGTCTTGGCGAAGAAAGCGGAAGGCAAGCCGATCACGCCGGAAGAGTATCAACTGCTGGGGAAGGCGATTGAGTTAGTTGAGAAGAAAGTCGCCAAAGGCCGCCAGGAAGAGCGCGCGGCTAAAGTGGAGAAAGTGGCGGCGATCAAGGCCTCTATCCCGCCCGTGGCGCGCAAGATGCCACTGTCCGAGGCGCACCTGCCGGATCGGGTCCATCGGCTGCTGGATGAGGCTGACTTCAAAACCGTCGGCGATGTGCTGGAACAAATGGCGCTCGACGAAGACCGCATCCTCGGGCTGGAAGGCTTCGGCCCGAAGATGATGGACGAATTAAAGACGACGCTGGCCGGGTTAGCGTATCCTGAGCCGGAGCCGGAACCCGTTGCCGAACCGCCCACGGCGGAAGCGACTGCGGTGGAGGGGGCGCCGGAAGCCGTGACCGCTGAAGGAGCGACTGCCGCTCCCGTGGAGGGTGAGGCGGTCGTCCCCGTCGGCGAAGTTGTGGTCGAGGAAGAGGGCGGGGAAGATAAAGATATGGAAGAAACTGAAGATGGCAAGAAGGGCAAGAAGAAGAGCAAGAAGAAGGGCACGCTTGAAATTACCTTTGACGAGGACTTGGGCGTCTATGTGACGCGCAAGAAGCGCAAGCCGGGCCGCGTCAAAGATGTGTTTGACACGACGACGGATGATGAATAGTCGCAATCCGGAATACGCACTACGGAATACGGAAATAGTGCGTAGTGTGTATTCCGTTGAAGATGGTCAAGCCGAAGCGCGTTAAGCACGTCCCCCAGCGAACCTGTGTGGGTTGCCGCACGGTTCAAGCCAAGCGGCAATTGGTGCGGCTGATCCGGACGACGGATGGACAGGTCAGGGTTGACCCGTCCGGCAAAGCGGATGGTCGCGGCGCTTATTTGCACAACCGGCGCAGTTGCTGGGAGCAGGCACTTAATCAAGCGGGACTTGAGCGGGCTTTGAAAGTTACTTTGACGGAGGCGGCGAAGGCCGACTTGCGCGCCCACGGCGCACAGTATTCCGATGATGATTAACGACGGCGGGCATAAGCCGCCGCCCATGTTTGAGAGGCGAGAGATGCGCGCCGCCGGGTAGGTACCGCGCCCGGACGGACTCGCTCGCCCCTGACATGGCCGCAGGGACTGGAGGTGTCTATGAGCGAGAACAACGGGCGTAAAGTGGTGGAAGTTCCAAATGTTCTAACGGTTCGGCAGTTAGCGGCTCTCATTAAAGCCAGCCCCATTGACATCATTAAGCAATTAATGAGCAATGGCGTGATGGCGAACATCAATCAGCAGTTAGACTTCGATACCGCGGCCATTGTCATCCACGAGATGGGCTTCGAGGCCAAACCCGAAGCGCCGCCTATCCCCGAAGAAGAAAAAGAATCAGCGACTCAAGCGCCCGAATGGCGGCGCGTCATCGAGGCCGAGGCCGTCGAGAATCTAGCGACGCGTCCGCCGGTCGTAACGATCCTCGGTCACGTGGATCATGGCAAGACCTCGCTGCTGGACGTGATCCGTAAGACGAATGTCGCGGCGGGCGAAGCCGGTGGCATCACGCAGCATATCGGCGCGTATCAAGTGGAGCACAACACGCGCAAGATTACGTTCCTTGATACGCCCGGCCACGAAGCCTTTACCGCCATGCGCATGCGCGGCGCGCAGGCCACGGACATTGCCATCCTCGTCGTCGCCGCGGATGATGGGGTGATGCCGCAAACCCGCGAGGCCATCGCGCACGCCAAAGCGGCGCGCATCCCGATCATTGTCGCCTTGAACAAAATTGATAAGCCGAACGCCAACCCGGATCGCGTCAAGCAGCAGTTGGCGGAAGGCGGCTTAGCCCCGGACGAGTGGGGCGGTAAGACAATTGTGGTGCCGGTCTCGGCCAAACAGAAAAAGGGCCTGGACGATCTGCTCGAGGCGATCCTGCTCGTCGCCGACGATACCCATATCAAAGCCAACCCGAAGGGTGTGGCCGCGGGCACGGTCGTCGAAGCGGAACTGGATAAAGCGCGGGGCGTCATTGCCACGCTGCTGGTGCAAAACGGCACGCTGCGCGCCGGGGATGTGCTGGTCGCTGGGGTGACCTCCGGGAAGATTCGGGCGATGTTCAACGATCACGGCCTGCCGCTGCGCGAAGCGTTGCCTTCCACGCCGGTCACGGTCTTGGGGTTGTCGGATGTCCCGGTTCCGGGTGACATCTTCCGGGTGGCGGCCTCCGACAAGGAAGCGCGCGTGATTGTGGATGAGCGGAAGCAGGCGCAGAAGATCGCCGAGGCGAAACCGGCGCAGGCCCTCAGCCTGGATCAAATCTTTGCCAAGTTCCAAGCCGGCGAGGCTAAAGAACTTACCCTCATCGTCAAGGCGGATGCGCAGGGTTCGCTCGAACCCATCGTTAATTCGCTCGAGAAACTTTCCACTGGCGATGGCCCCAAGGTCAACATCCTCTATGCGGAAACGGGCAATGTCACCGAAAACGATGTGATGTTGGCGACCGCCTCCAAAGCGATCATTATCGGTTTCTCGGTCTCGGCCGATGCGGCGGGCCAGCGCTTGGCGGAAGTCAACGGTGTCTCTATCCGCCAATACGATGTGATCTACCGCGCGGTGGAGGATGTGGAGAAAGCGCTCAAGGGTTTGCTGGAGCCGGAGTACAAGCCGGTGGTGATTGGCCGGGCGGAAATCCGCGCCGTGTTCAAAATTCCCAAGATCGGCAACATCGCCGGGTGCTACGTGCGCGAGGGCGAACTGCGCCGGAACGGCAAGATGCGTGTGATTCGAAATGGCAAAGTGGAACATGAAGGCGAAGTCGGGTCCCTCAAGCATGAGAAGGAAGATGTGCGGGATGTGCAGAAGGGTTTCGAGTGCGGTGTCGCGCTCAAGGACTTCGATGCCTTCAAGTCCGGCGATATGCTGGAGTGTTTTGTGATTGAGCGGGTAGAATAGACGAATGACGAAGGACGAAAGACGAAAGCGGCGACCGAAGGTCAACCTTCGTCCTCCGTCCTTCGTCATTCGTCATTTTTTCATTCGTCATTTGTCATTTGCCCTATGCCTTCCTCCGTCCGCCAGAAGCGCGTGGCCGAACGCATTCAGGCTGAAATCTCCGGTTTGATTCAACGCGAGATGAATGACCCACGCCTGGCCATGGTGACGGTCACCGTCGTCACCGTAGACCGGGAGTTGGCCCACGCCGATGTCTTCGTCTCGACTGTCGGCGATGAGACGCGCCAGAAAGAAGTGCTGCAGGTGCTCAACGGCGCCAAGGGCTTCATCCGGCGGGAGGTCAGCCATCGCATGGATCTCCGCCGGATGCCTCAGCTTGTCTTTCATTGGGACGCCTCGCCCGACAAAGCCGAACACGTCTCGCAACTGCTAGACGAGCTTAAGGCCTCCAAGCCACCCTCCGAAACAGAGGCCTCCGCGACCGATGACCACTGACCATTCCGAAACTGCCATCTCAATCCAATCAACTCCCGTGATGGACTTTAGCCGAATCATCCCGGCGGCTCGATCCCTGATCGCCGCCGCGACCCGCGCGCTGATTATCACCCACGTCAATCCGGATGGCGACGCGGTTGGCTCGGCGCTTGGCCTGGGACTCGCGCTGCGCGGGTTGGGGAAGGAAGTTGTCTTCGCCTGCGCCGATTCTGTTCCAGAGACCTTTGATTTTCTTCCAGCGTTGAATGAGTTCACCAACACGCCGCAAGGGGATTTTGACCTGATCGGGGTGGTGGATGTTTCCGATGCCGCGCGCATGGGAGCCATCGGTGAGCGCTTGAGCCATCGCCCGCATTTGCTCTTCGATCACCATATCACCAATCCCGGTTTCGCCGAGATCAATTTCATTGAGGTGAACGCCGCCTCGACCGCGGAACTCATCACGGATTTACTGGAGCCGTTAGGCTTGCCGCTCACCCAACCGGTCGCGGCTGCGCTGCTTACCGGCCTCGTCAACGACACGCTCGGCTTTCGCACCTCGAACACCACGCCGAAATCATTAGCGCTGGCGCAGAAACTCATGGAGGCGGGCGCGCCGCTGCACACCATCTATGACCGCTCACTCTTCAAGCGCTCCTTCGCCGCTACTCGTTTATGGGCGGAGGGCCTGGCCACTTTGCATTTGACGGACGGTATCGTCTGGGCGGAGTTGTCGCTGGCAGCGCGTAAAGCCGCCGGTTACTTTGGGGCGGGCGACGCCGATCTTATTAACGTATTGATGTCGGTGCGCGAGGCGGAAGTGGCCGTCATCTTTGTCGAGCGGACGGATGGGACCGTGAAAATAAGCTGGCGTTCCGGGCCGGGATTCAGTGTCGCCCCGCTGGCCTCCGCTTTTGGAGGGGGGGGGCATCCGGCCGCCGCCGGCGCTGAAATCCCCGGCACACTGCTGGAGGTCGAAGAGAAAGTGTTGACGGCGACCAAAGCGTTGATGAAAGCGACGCGTGAGAAGTGAGGCGTGACGCGTGATCCGTGAACTTCACGCGTCACGCCTCACTCGTCACTTTTGGGATTTTGGATTTGGAATTTGGGATTTTACTCGTAGACAAACCCTCCGGCCCCACCTCGCATGACATCGTCCAAATCGTCCGGCGCGGGACGGGCGAAAAACGGGTGGGCCACGCTGGGACGCTCGATCCATTGGCGACCGGCTTGTTGGTCATGTGCCTCGGCCCGGCGACGCGCCTGAGTGAATACCTGCTCGACAATAGCAAACGCTATCAGGCACGCGTGCGGTTTGGGCAGAGCACAACAACATACGATGCCGATGGGGAAATTGTCGCCGAGAGTACCAACCTGCCGAGCCGGGAGGTGGTCGAAGAAGCGCTGGTCAAGTTTCGCGGCCGCATTCAACAACGCCCGCCGGCTTACTCGGCGATTAAGCATGAGGGCCAAAGAGCTTACGTTCTGGCCCGCCGAGGTGAGGCCGTCGAATTGCCGCCGCGTCCGGTTGAAATTTATTCGCTGGAACTAAGAGACTGGTCGCCGCCCGAATGCGGGCTGGATGTCGTATGTTCGGCCGGCACGTATATCCGTTCCCTCGCGCATGATCTGGGCCAATTGTTGGGCTGCGGCGCGCATCTGCGGGCGCTGCGCCGGACGGCCTCCGGTAACTTTCACGTCAATGAGGCGGTCACCGTGGATGAACTGCACCGCGCCTTTAGCAGCGGCACTTGGCGGTCCTACCTGCGCCGCGCCGATTCCGCTTTGCCGGAGTGGCCGGAAGTTGGGCTTTCGGCGGAGGCCACGGCTCGGATTCAACAGGGCCAAGCTATTCCGTTGGAAGACGCGCAGCGTGCGGATGAGTGGGCGCGTGCCTATAATCCGGCCGGCGAATTTATCGCCATCCTGCACGCGGACAGCGCGGCGCAAGTTTGGCGGCCACATAAAGTTTTACTTCCAGGAGCCGCCTGAAGTTCCTTCAGTTCCTTTAGTTCCAGGAACTCAGGGAACTTAGGGGAACTGAAGGAACTTGGTCTATGCAACACATTACTTCGCTTGAAGACCTTCGCCTGACTCAACCCGCTTGTCTGACCATCGGCACGTTTGATGGTGTGCATCGCGGGCATCAGGCGCTGATTGGGGAAATGGTGCAGCACGCGCACGCGACCGGACAGGCGGCGGTAGTCGTCACCTTTTATCCGCATCCCTCGGTGGTGTTGCGTGGCCAGCGGCCCTCGTTTTATATCTCGCTGCCGGACGAAAAAGCGGCGTATCTGGCTGAACTCGGCGTGGAGGCCGTCGTGACCCATCCCTTCAACGCCGATGTCTCCCAAATCAGCGCTGAAGATTTTGTAGCCCGGCTGGTCGCGCAAGCGCGCCTGAGTGAACTGTGGTGCGGCGAGAATTTTGCGCTGGGACACGACCGCGCCGGCGATGTGACCTTCCTGCGCGCGGCGGGCGCGCGGCATGGCTTTACGATTCATACTATCTCTCCGGTTCTGATTGACGGTGAGGTGATCTCCAGCACGCGCATCCGCCAGGCGTTGCGGGATGGCGCTGTTGAACAAGCCGCCCGTTATCTCGGTCGGCCATTTCGTTTGTCCGGTAAAGTGGTCGAAGGTGCGAAGCGTGGACGGACCATTGGCATCCCGACCGCCAACCTGGAGATTGATGAGGAACGCGCCTTTCCCGCTATTGGCGTGTATGCCTGTCGCGCACAGCACGCGGCCGGAACGTCGCTGGCGGTGGTCAACATCGGTTTCCGGCCCACGTTTGATTCAAGCGATGGTCAACCAAAGGTTGAAGCTCACTTGCTGGACTTCTCCGGCGATCTCTACGGGAGTACGCTCACCCTCGACTTTATCGCCCGCCTGCGCCCCGAGATGAAATTCCCCAACATCGAAGCGCTGCTCACGCAAATTCAGCGGGACATTGCGTCGGCGCGACAAATTTTGGAAAAGAAGGGAATACGGAATACGCAATACGGAATACGCTGATATTCCGTATTGCGTATTCCGTATTGCTCTCATCAAGGAAACACATTCATGCCCGAACCTCGTGAAATCTACTTACTTAGCCCTAAGCAACTCAGCCCGGAGACTATCGCCGTCGCGTTTGCCAAAACCTCCCGCAGCCCGGAGTCTTTCCGTGCTATCGCGGCGGAGTTGACGGACGAGAAGTCGGCGCAGTTCCATGAGAAGTGGGTCGTGGGATATGGGCACGCCTCCGTCGCCGAGCATGCTGTTCTACACATCGCCGTCGAAAACGTCTCACGGCTGGCGATTGAATGCCTGGAATCAAACCGGTTAGCGTCTTATACGGAAAAGTCCACCCGTTACCAAATGTGGGGGCCGGAGAGCTACTACACGCCGCGCGTCATCGCCGAAAGCCGTCACGCCGAACTTTACCGGCAGACGTGCGTCCGATTGTTCGACACGTATCAACGTTCGCTGGAACCGGTGCGCCGCGTGATGCGGGAAAAATATCCGCGTAAAGACGGCGAGAGCGATACCCGCTGGGATGGCCGCATCCGCGCCAAGTACGTGGATAACTGTCGCTTCCTGCTGCCCTCGGCGGCGCTCGCGAATGTGGGCGTGACGGCGAACGCGCGCGTGCTCGAAAGCGCCATCCGCAAAATGCTTTCGCATCCACTGGAGGAAGTGCGCGAGATCGGTGAGGAAGTGAAACGTGTCTCTCAGGGCGAAGTTCCCACATTAGTGAAGTACGCCGACGCCGTCGCTTATCAGTCCGAAACAACGCGGGCGCTGACGCAGGCGGCCAGTCAAGTTCCAACGTCGAAAATCTGCGGCGCGCCGGTGGAGTTAGTGGATTACGATCCCGCCGCCGAGGACAAGTTTCTCGCTGCCTGTTTATATCGCTTCGGTGGTAGTTCGCTCGCCGATTGCCGAGCCGCGGTCGCGGCGATGAACGATGAACAAAAAGCGGCGCTGGCGCGTGAAGCCTTGGGCCGCTTAGAAAAATATGATGTGCCGCTGCGGGAACTGGAGCATATCACTTATACGTTTGAGGCGGTGATGGATCAGGGCGGCTACTTTGAGATCAAACGCCACCGGATGATGACGCAAAGCCCGCAGCGTCTAACCTATGAGTTAGGCTACGCCGTGCCGCGCGCGTTTGAAGCGGCCGGCTTCCGCGAGGAATATGAAGCGGCGCTGAACGCCGCCGCCGAGGCCTATCACATTCTCGCCACTGATTTTCCCGAAGAGGCGAGTTACGTCGTGCCGAACGGCTTCAATCGCCGGATGCTAATGACGTTCAACTTGCGCGAGGCGTTTCACTTGTGTGAACTGCGTGGCACCTTGACGGCGCATTTCTCCGTCCGCCGCACCGCCGGACAAATTTACGAAGCGCTGGCGCGCGTCCATCCCACGCTGATGGGTTACATGCGCTGCCGGAATAACCCGCCGTGGCGGGAGATTGAAAAAGAATTTTTTGTCGCTGTGGCTTGAAGTATAACTCTACTGGTTCCCCATTAAACTTAGAAGAGCGAAAGCTGAGCGTCAGTCGTCGAGGAGGGCCAGGTCGAGCTGGCGAAGGCGCGCGGGGTCGGCGAGCACTTCGATTTCGACGATCTTCCCGCGTGTCACCCTGAAGCTCATTACTACAAACAGCCGTCCCCGCGGCGCTACGATGATTCCCACGGCTCCATTCACCAGCGCCGGTTGTGCGAACCGGGCCAGCCGCGCGAAGGTGAGCGCCTGCTCGGCTACGGCCGACGCACCGCGGACCTCCCGCGCTGTGCTCAAAGAGGCGGCGGCTTGGTCGGCTCGAACCACAATGTCTGGGTCGAGCACCGCCAGCAGTGCGTCAAAGTCACCACCGCGCGAGGCAGCCAGGAAGGCCTCAACCACTTCTCGCTGGCGAGCGCGAACGACGTCAGGCAGAGTGGCCGTTCCCCGCACTCGGCGGCGAGCACGGCTCGCGAGTTGTCGGGCCGCGGTCGGGGAGCGCCCAACGATGGGAGCGATTTCGTCGAAGGGCACGGCGAACAGATCGTGCAGCACGAAGGCGAGCCGTTCGGCAGGAGCTAATGTTTCGAGCACCACGAGCAGCGCGAGACCAACTGAGTCGGCCAGCAGTGCTTCGTGCTCGGGGTTGATCCCAGCCTCACGACTCAGAATTAGCTCGGGTCTATCTGCGTCCAGGGGATCCTCTCGCCGTGACCTGCGCGAGCGCAGCCTGTCGAGGCACACGCGCGCGACGACCGTCGTCAGCCATCCACCCAGGTTCTCAATGCCGCTTGGGTCGGAGCGGCTGAGGCGCAGCCAGGTTTCCTGGACCGCGTCGTCTGCCTCGCCCAACGAACCAAGCATCCGGTAGGCCACCGCCTGCAGGTGGTCCCGGTTGGCCTCAAAGCGTTCTGCCAGCCTTGCGGGTTCATCCATCGGTCACATTTCCTCTTTGGATTCCGTCTCTATTATAGTGACGAATAAAACCTAACGGTTGTGACGAGGTGACACAATGCAACTGGTCGTATTTGGGGCAACAGGTGGCATCGGTTCTCGGGTCGTGGAGCAAGCGCTCACAGCGGGTCATGGGGTGACGGCGGTTGCCCGCCAGCCCTCGGCCATCACACTCCGGCATGAGCGCCTCGAAGTGATTCAAGGCGATGTGCTTGAGCCGGAGACGATCCGAGAGTCAATCATTCGGAAGGAGGCCGTCATTTCAGCGCTGGGAGCGCGGAATCGCGCGCCGACCACCGTCTATTCCGAGGGAGTCGCGAACATTATGCAGGCGATGCAGGCGGCCGGGGTACGCCGGATTCTGTGCGTCTCGGCCAGTGGCCTTGACCCCGGCCCGCTCTGGCAACGCTGGATCGCGAAACCGCTGCTGTGGCTCATCCTGAAAAATATGTACACCGACCTGGTGCGGATGGAGACGGTAGTAAAGGCGAGCGGCCTGGACTGGACCATCCTGCGCCCGCCCGCTTTCACGAACGGGCCGCGAACCGGACGCTACCAAGCGGTTGTCAACCAACACCTGGCGCGCAGTCTTTCTATATCGCGCGCTGATATTGCTGATTATATTCTCAACCATCTGACTGATCGGGCGACCTACGGCGGTATCGTCGAGCAGGCTTACTAGTCGGATCAAGCCGCCTGAGCTTAGAGCCGATTCCGGTTTGCTCGGCGTTGGCGCAGCGGGTTTCAGTGAGGGTATGATAGGTGCCATGTCCACCATAGCGACCGAATCGTGGGCGGCTAGCGAACTGTTGGGAGAAGCAAAATGAAAAATCAGGGGCAGAAGCCGGCAGACTTGGTCGTGGACTTGAGACAAGTCAGCCAGGGAGACTTGAGCCGCGCGGGCGGCAAGGGCGCGAACCTCGGCGAGTTGATGCGGGCCGGTTTGCCGGTACCGCCCGGTTTTGTTGTAACCACGGCGGCCTACGACTCCTTTGTAGCGCACAACCATCTGAGTGATACGATTGCCGCGACGCTCCGCGAGGGGCAGGGCAATGGCACTGCTATCCGAGAAGCCTTCGAGCGCGCTTCAATCCCGCCAGAAGTTGAGCAAACTATTTTGGAGGCCTACCGGCAGCTCGGGCAAGATGCGGTGGCGGTGCGCTCAAGCGCGACGGCCGAGGACTTGCCGGGAATGGCGTTCGCCGGTCAGCAGGATACTTTTCTCAATGTGGTTGGCGTAGAGGCCTTACTAAACGCCGTGCGGCGCTGTTGGGCCTCGCTGTGGACGGACCGCGCCATTTCTTATCGTGACCGTCAACACGTAGATCAACTCACCGTCAAACTCGCGGTCGTCGTCCAGCGTATGGTCGCGGCCGAAGTCGCGGGCGTCATGTTCACCGCCAACCCGGTCACCGGCGCACGAGATGAAATCGTCGTGGATGCGAATCCCGGACTCGGCGAGGCCGTGGTCTCCGGTCAAGTCACTCCGGATCACTTCGTGCTTGATCAGCGCGCGGGGCGGGTGAAAGAGCGACAACCGGGACGGCGCGAGGTCATCATCCGCGCGCGGTCGGGCGGAGGGACGGAACAGGTCGCAGGGCAAGCAGAAATTCCATCGCTTCCGGACGATGGATTGCGTCAACTCGCGCGCCTCGGCGTGAAAATCCAAAGTCATTTTGGTACGCCGCAGGACATCGAGTGGGCCTGGACGGGTGGCGAGTTCTTCATCGTCCAAGCGCGCCCCATCACGGCCCTGCCGGAGCCTGCGCCGCGCGCGAGCAAGCTAGAGGGGATGTTGGCCGGTGTGTTTGCGGAGATGTTTATGATCCGGCCGTACCCGCTGGATGTGACCGTCTGGCTGCCTGGGATAACCGGCGCAATCACGCCGCTCTTTGCGCTGCTTGGCTTCGCCTCGCCTTTTGACGAGATGTTGATCGAAGAGGACGGTATCGTCTCCCGGCTTCGAGTCGAGTCAGGCCCGCGCCCGAAGGTGCGTGTCCTGCTGGCCCCCATTCGAATATTCCAAATGATCCGGCGCTACAATCCCCTCGACTGGCAGGCGGACCCGCTGGTAGCTGAGACCCAGGCGCGCGCCCGTGACTTGGAAGCCCGAGACTTGAAGGTGCTCTCGTGGGAGGAACTGCTCACGACTCTGCGCGAGGCGATGGGCATCCCGCGCTTGATCGCCGGAGAGATTCGCTGCCGTTATTTTCCTGGAGCCGCGCTGGCTATGGGTCTGCTTCGGCTAGAGCTTGGATTGTTGGGGCGCGCGGATCGCTTTGGCGTGCTGCTCTCAGGCGTTGAGAACAAAACGTTGGAGGCGAATCAGGCCCTCGAGTCGCTGGCCGCACGGATTCGCTCTAACTCCGGCTTGGCTGAAACTTTTACAGATCACGAGGCGCGTGAACTCTGGGCCGCGTTGGAGACACAACCAGCGGGCAAAGACTTCTTGGTCAAACTGCGCGCGTTCTTGGATCGCTATGGTCACCGTGAGGCGACGCTGAGCACCGCGTTTCTTCCGGCGTGGAAAGATGCGCCCGAGGTGGTGCTGGGCATCCTCAAAGGTCTGGCTCAGTCGGAGGGGCGGCCCGCAATCGAGCATCCAGCCTGGGAAGTCGCGCGAGACGAACTGCTGGCACATCCCCGCCTGCGGTTCCGCCCCCTGCGGTCCGCGTTCCTGAAATTCCTGGCCCGGGCGCGTTGCTTGCTACAAATCCGCGAGTCCACTCACTTCTACGCGACCTTGCCTTTGCCGGTCATTCGGCGGACGGCGCTCGAACTTGGCCGGCGTCTCGTCAGCGTTGGAGTGCTCGATACTCCTGAGGATGTTTTTCATCTCAAGCTAGATGAACTGGAACGGCTCACCGGGACGTGGCCGCCATCGTCACAACTTGTCGAGGCACTGCGTGCCCGAGCGTTACAGCGTGAGGAAAAGCGCGCCGCGCTCGAAGGCACCCCACTCGTAGACCCTCGCCTTTACCGTCAGCTTAAACCGGCGGGTGATGCTCTCTTGCGCGGGACGCCGGGCAGCCCCGGTGTGGCCGAAGGGCCGGTGCGCATCGTCCATAATGGCGCGGAGTTCGGCAAGCTATCTCCAGGCGATGTGCTGGTGGCCCCCTTTACGAATCCGGCCTGGACGCCGCTCTTCCACCGAGCTGTCGCCGTGGTGGTGGACACCGGCGGCGCAGCGTCGCATGCGGCGATTGTGGCGCGCGAGTATGGCATCCCAGCGGTGATGGCGACGACCGACGGCACTCAGCGGTTGGTGGACGGTCAGCGCGTGCGCGTGGATGGCGACCAGGGATTGGTCTTCGACGTAGTTGGGATGACTAAGTCAGAAAGTCAGTAGCTTCTTCAATCCATTTGAAGATCAACCACCAAGACACCAAGGCTCTAAGAAAATCCTTGGTGTCTTTGTGTCTTGGTGGTTAGTTCTTAGTCTCAGTGCTCTCATCTAACTCAGTGCTTCAGTGCTTCCAAATGTATCTCCTGCGCCGCGCGCAGACCAGATTCAATCGCGCCTTGAATCCAGGCGTGCGCCAGCGAGGCATGTTCCCCGGCAAAGTGAATCCGGCCTTCAGGCGCGATGATGTGCGGATAAAGCAAGGTCTGTTGGCCGGGATCGAATAACGCGAACGCGCCGCCGGCAAACTCGTCGTCGTGCCACATCTTGGACGTGCCGACTTCAAACTCATCTTTAATTTGTGGGTGCATCTCCGCTAAGTTTTCCAATGCTTGTGCAATGCGATCGGCGGAGGAGAGTGATCCCCAACGCTGCGCATCTTCCGACCACGTGTAACTCGCCAAAATGACGCCGCGTCCGGTCTCGCGTCCGTGATCGGGATAATAAATCACGCGGATCGGGAGGTCAGTCGCGGAGCCGCCGCCGAAGATGCCATCATCTTCCTCCCAAAAGCGGCGACGACACTGAAACAGAATCTTGGCCGAAGCATCGTAATGCAATTGCCGGATCGCGCGCTGCTTGGCGTGCGAGAACGGTTTTAGCGCCTCGACATGCCGCAGCACGGCGAAGGGTGCCGTGATGATCGCGTAATCGCCCATTACCTCAGCGCGGCCGGCAGCGGTATGGTAGTGGATGGTTACGCCATCCGGCAATTGATCTATCGCCACCATTTTCGCGCCGAACCGAATCCGGTTTTTGAGTTCAGGCAAGAACGCGCGCGGCAGGTGATCCATGCCGCCCTCGATCTCCCACATGTCTGTGTAGTAATTTCCTGCTTCTTCCCGCAGCAACTCCAGAAAAGAAGAGTTCATCAGCGCTTCCTGATCCGCAAGCAGGCCGAACATTTCAATCGCGCCCTCCGACCATTTGTTAGTTTCCAGAAACTCGCGCGTCGAGTATTGGTCATATTTGGAGACGATGTCTGGCCAAGCCGCTTGACCCTGTGCTTGCAGTTGCTGGACGATGGGCCGCAACGCTGCTTCCCACAACTGGAATGCCGTCTTGCCGTGCTCGTGCGGCGCGGTATCGAAGCCCAGTGCGTCCGGGTTGGTGTTGGCTTCTTCGATCCGGTAGCGGCGGCCGCGCAGGTAATAGAGCGCTTTGGGATTGCCCATCGTGAATGGCGCAAGCTTCAGCTTGAACTTTTCGACGTAAGCCATCGATAGATCGTGGACTTTGGGAATGCGCATCGCTCCGGCTTCGGCGTACAGACCGTCGGTGAACGGTTCGCGCAGGGTGTAGACTCGCCCGCCAACGCGCTGTTGGGCTTCGAGGATCAACGGATCGTGTCCCGCGCGCAGCAATTCATAAGCGGCGGTGAGGCCAGCCATCCCCGCACCGATGACGATGATCTTTTTTGGTTTGGGCGCTTTCGGCGTGAGGCCGGATTGAATAATGGAGAGCCAAGGAGAAGCAGAGGATGTGTTCATATTTTTGTCCCTTAATGGGACGCAGATGAACGCAGATTTTCGCAGATCAAGAAAAAAAAATCTGCGTTCATCTGCGCCGAAGGTCTGCGTCCGCTATTAACGCCTCCAAGCTAAGAGAACAGCCAGGATGGCAAGATTCTGCTGAAAGTCCGTATCCCGGTGATTGGTCAGTTCAATGTCCAACGCCGCGATGCCGTTATCGGAAGCCCAGTCAATCAATTGGCCGGTGAAATGGCAGCCGGTATCAATCGGCGGATAGGGATAATTGCTCACCGCATCCACCGCCGCGGCAAGGCTCAACGACCCTGCGTCCGGCGGTTGGCCGCCGGGAAAAATTCCGAGCGCGGCGCTGTGGTAATTGATCAGCGCATCCACATGATGCGCGAGCAGGAAGCTCATCAACGCGACCGTCTCCGGCTCGGAGCCGGCGTACGCGCCGGTCGTCAACTGTTTGCGCGCCCAGCAGCCGGAGCGCGGCCCACCGGCTACCCAATGCGAGGGCCAGTTGCGGTTGAGGTCAACGCCGTTCGCGTTAGCGCGACCGTCCAGGCTGTTGTGTTCATATATCTCCGCGTCCGGGTTGAGCGAGCGCAGAATGAAAAGCGTCTTGTCCGGCGGGATGAGTTCGGGATGATGTGGCAGGTAGGCAAGGAGTTGATCCGCGAGCGCGATGGTGTTCCACTCATAGTTGCCGTGGATACCGGAGATCAACATCCGTTCGATGGGGCCAGTCCCGAACCGAAAAACTTGGAGCGGCCTCCCCTGAACCGAATAGCCGATGATGGTCAGGTTGTCCGGAACAGGCGTGGCGGTGGCCGGAGGGCGCGTGGGCGTCCGGGTGGCGTGGGGTGTCCAGGTTGGGGTGGGCGAGGGGGTGATGGTTTTGGTGCGTGTGGCCGAGGGTGTAAGAGTAGGCGTAGTCGTCACGGTGGGCGTGGGTGTGGCGGAAAGCGCGACTTCGGTCATCCTCGCCGCTTCCGTCTCCTGCGCCGCGATGGCCGTGAGTGCGAATACAAGTGTGGGATTGGGATCACTCACTTCCGCCAATTCGCTCGCCTCCAAGCGACCTCCGCGTTCGATGATCCACGAGCCAATCATCACTGCGCTCACAAGTAGCGCTAATCCCAAAACTGCGAGAAGAATCCAGGGCAGGCGGCCACGGAGGCACATATTTCAATCGGCAGCGGATTTTTTATCGGATGTAGCGGATGCAGCCTCATCCGTTACATCTGTTACCTCATCCGTTGCTAACTTGCGACCTTTCATCTCGCGCTCAATCTGGAAAGCAATGACGCGCTTGACCGCCACGGCTTCGGCGGCATCCAGTAATTTCTCTTCCCGCAGGAAATCGTCAAAGTTGCTGCCTAGGTGTTTCTTGTTCATCGTGTTAATCCTTGTATAAATCTGCCGATCCCCAGGCTCCAGAAAGAATCCACGACAGGCGGCTGGCGAGGTACATTCTTCAAAAAGAAGTCTAACTTAAGGGTTGGGGCGCCATAAATAAGCGGATGTACCATCCATAAAGCTCTCTAGAATAAATTTGACTTTACCCATTCCTTCCTTGGAGACCAGCTCGGGGTTAATGAGTAAGCGAAAACCGCTCCCGTCTAAATTTATCAGTCCACTCATTGGATAACAGCTATAATCTTCGCCGAGCATGCGGCATTCAAAATGAATAATGACCGAATGCTCATCAGGTGAAATCTTGTATGTTACGATGGTATTTCCTTTCAGTTCTGGGAGGCCCTCGGTCGGACAAAATATTTCTTTGCTATTCAAAGTAAAGATGCAAAAATTTCCTAAGTAATCATCTTCGATTGATAGATCGTAGTAAGAGTAAGTATAAAAGACGCGCTTTTTGTCGCTACTCCACGTCGGATGACTAATCTCTTCTTCGACGTATTTGCCGGTCAAATGGGCTTCAGCAATTTCAGGAAGACAGACTGTTTCGGCGGTATCCCAATCAAAAACACAAGGCCACTGGTCGCTTGAATTTTCAAATTTGTCTGTATAGCCGATGAACTGCCCGGTGTTCACATCGTATATTTTCACTCTGTCAGTCTCTACCCCTGCCGTTTCAGGTGAAGGTTTTCCTTGAAACACAACTAAATGATTCGAATTGCCTGGAGACCATCCAAACCCTGTATTCCATAGACCACTGTTAAGACTATTAAATTTAGTGGTTTCTCCAGTCTGGAGAGTGGTTACTGTAATAGGATACCCGTCTTGGGTCATATCGCTTGTAGCCAAGTATCTGCCATTCGGTGAAAAAACAGGTGAAAGAAGAGAACCTCGGGCCAGAGAATTAATCAGGAAGAAACCGCTTTTATCTGGAAACCCACCGACCGCAACGAAAGCCTGGGGCGTATTCGTATCCCACCCGGTAAAGCCCTTCATGACGTTTTTGCTCACCGGGTATTCGGTGACTTCTCCCTTTAAAAGGCTTATGGAATAAATGCTTTGCCCATCCTGGGTGATAAAAGCAAAATGATCGTTATCGAGCCAAAAGAATCCAATGACCTCTTGGGGTAATGGCAAGTCAAAGCGCTCAGTTGTCTGGGCATTGAAAAATGACAACTGAAAAACGCCTTCTAGCCAATCGGAGATACCCATTAATAGTTTTGTTTCAGGCCTTGTCATCCAAAGCGGGAATTTATATGCTTGGGGTATAGCGACAAGCGTATTCGTTGGTAACAAGGTCGGGGCATTTGCCTCTGTAGGCAGAGGGGTATCGGTTGTCGTAGCTGAAGGTGGGGCAGGAGTAAAAGTCAGGGGCGGAGTCACCGAAATCTTTTGAGTCGGCGGCGATTTACTTTCCTTGATGCCCGAGCAAGCGGTTAGCATCGCTAAGCTGTATAGCATTAAACAAAGATAGCGATTCATTTCTCGTGTTCGCAATTAATCGCAGCTATTGTGTCGCCTTCTTAACCTCCACCACCAGCGCCTCGGCGCGCTCGACGGCGGTTCCGATGTGGTCGCTCGCGTCCATCAGTTCGCGCAGGCGGGCTGGAGACCGACGCGGTTTTTAAAACCGCGTCGGTCTTGAAATAGTTGCTCCATGAGATCTACTTCGCCTGCTCGGGTAGAACAAAAGTAAAAAACCGGACACCCCTCCGATAAGTCTCCGGCTCGCGAACCATCTGAGCCACACCCACGCCATATGGCTCCGGCGCGCCATCAAAGCTGATTTCCTTGAAGCCGGCGTCTTCAACCCACCCACGAACCGTATCGCGCAGATCGGTCTCGAACTTCGCGCGCGTCCAAATCACGGTCGCGCCGGGAGCGCATAGCATGGGCCAGGCGTTGATCGTCGCGCGGATGTGCTCGTCGCTAATGTTCCCGAACACGCCACAGCACAGAACGAGATCGGCGGGAACTGCGCCCTCATAGGCATCACTTTCACCTGCATCGCGGCAGGCAATCTCAATGTGCGGCGGCTCCTTCGACTGCGCCGCTGCGCGGCTCCGCTCAGGATGCGCCGCAGCGCGCGCTCGTTCTGCCAAGTCTGGATTCAATTCAACCAAGCGGCCACTGACATCAGCGGAGCGTGGGTGGGTTTGGAGCACATGGAGCAAATCGCGCCCATCGCCCGCGCACATGCTCACGACCCGGATCGGGCCGGGCGGGCAGCGGTCAAGCGCCTCCGCGATCCGTGCGCGAACAACCGCGAGCCGTCGCGGTAGATGCGAATCGGGGTCATCGTATTTTTTGTGCCACTGAATCCAATGGGTTGTCATTCCTTATGCAGGTCAATGCTTGACTATCACGAATGCCACGAATAGAAGAATAGCACGAATTTTTCTTTTGTTTTATTCGTGCTATTCGCGCGAAGCGGTTCGTGCTATTCGTGATAAGAATGGTTCTGAACTGCGTAAGTCCAGTATGGATAAAAGCTACGCTGTCGCCTTCTTGATCTCCACCACCAGCGCCTCGGCGCGCTCGACGGCGGTTCCGATGTGGTCGCTCGCATCCATCAGTTCGCGCAGGCGGGCGGGCTGGAGGTGGCGCAGCAGGTCGGTATCGGCGCACAGCGCGTTGGCGAGCGGGTTCGGCTTGCCGGTCTTAACCGCGCTCCACGCCTTCAGGCTCTGCTCACGCAGCCGCTCGTGCATGTGCTGGCGGTCAGCGCCCGCGCGCACCAGCGCCATCAGCACGCGCTCGGTCGCAGCGAACGGGCCGAACTTCGCCAGGTTCGCGGCGCAGGCCGTCGCGTCCACGACCAGCCCACGCACAATCTTGATCGCGGTTAGCAGCATCTCGTCGCCGGCGATGAAGGCCTCGGGAAAGATCGCGCGGCGATTAGCCGAATCGTCGAGCGTCCGTTCGAGGAGCGACTCGGCCGCGTTTTCCCAAGCGACGGAAGGGAGGGCGGCGACGAGGCGCGCGAGCGAGCAGATTTTCTCGGCGTTGACGGGATTCCGTTTAAAGGGCATCGCACTCGACCCGACTTGTTTCTCCCCGAACGGTTCGGCCATTTCCCCAAACCCCGCCGACTGCATTATCCGCAGATCAAACGCAAATTTGTGTAACGAAGCCGCCAAGCCCGCGATTAGGCTGAGGACGCGATAATCCTGACCGCGCGGATACGTTTGGGTCGCAATCGGAAACGCCGCGAGCTTGAGCGCTTTCATGATGTGCGCTTCAAGCTGCGTGGGCGTCGTGCCGGTTCCGGCGAGCAGTTCGTTGTACGAGGCCGCCGTGCCAACCGCGCCCTTGAAGCCTTTGCCGCGCAATTCTGTTTTCAATTGATCGAGTGCGGCTAAATGGCCGAGCAAATCCTGCGCGTACATCGCCAGCCGATAGCCCATCGTCGTCGGTTCGGCGGGCTGCAAGTGCGTGTACGCCATGCACACAAGTGCGCGGTGCGTCGTGATCTGCTCGCCAAAGGCTCGCAAAAGTTCAACCAACTTGGCGCGCAGCAGTTCCAGCGCCTGCTTCTGGCGCAGGACATCGGCGTTGTCGGTCACGTCCGCGCTCGTCGCGCCCCAATGGATGATGCCGCCGCCCACCGGGCACTGCTCGGCGAAGGCGCGTACCTCGGCCATCACATCGTGCCCGATCTCTTTTTCGATTTCGAGCGCGCGCGCTGTATTCAATTGATCCGCATGTTGCTTGAGGTCGGCAACCTGTTCCGGGGTCACGACTCCGGCTTGGGCCTCGGCGTCGGCGAGCGCCACCCAAATCCGTCGCCAGAGTTTGCGCTTGTTCGCGTCCGACCAAATCGCGCGCATCTCAGCGGAACCGTATCTTGACGCAAATGGTGAATCTAGAGAAGTATTGGTCATGCGTGCATCCTGTTTAGAGTGACAAGGTGACAAGGTGATGCGTAGGTAAAAGAGATCACCTTGTCACCCCTTCACCCTGTCACCTTGTCAGGTTTTCAAATTAGCGTTTGTCTGAGTAACCTAACCGTCTCACTTCCCCCTCATCTTTGCGCCAGTTGGGGTTGACTTTGACGTGGAGTTCAAGGTAGACCTTCTGCTCCAGCAGTTTTTCGATTTCGCCGCGCGCCGCGGTCCCGATCTGCTTCAACATACGCCCCTCCTTGCCGATGACAATTTTCTTGTGCGCTTCGCGCTCGATGAAAATATTCGCGCTGATGTACGTGGGGCCTTGAGCGCGTTCCTGGAACTCATCCACTTCGACCGCGATGCCGTGCGGCACTTCCTGTTCGAGCGCGTTCAGCGCGGCCTCGCGGATAAACTCGGCCGCCAAATCGCGGAGGTGCGTTTGCGTAACTTCATCCTCCGGATAAAGCGCCGGGCTTTCCGGTAACGTTTGGACGATCAGGTTGAGCAACTCATCCAGGTTATCGCCGCGCGTCGCCGAAACCAGCAGCCACGGCGCGTTGGGCGCGAGGGCGCGGTAAGTGTCCGAATGTGGGAGCACGTCTTCGGGCTTGAGGCGGTCGCTTTTGTTGAGCGCCAGGATCACCGGCGCGGTTCCCGGTTTCTCGGCGATGAGTTGGGCCAGACGCTTATCGCCGGGGCCGGGCGGCTCGGACACATCCACGATGAATAAAACAGCGTCGGCGTCCATCAGCGCGCGGGTGGCCGTGTCCACCATATACTTGCCCAGCGCGTTCTGCGGCTTGTGCATGCCGGGCGTGTCCACGAAAATAATTTGCACGTCGTCGCGCGTGAGAATCCCCAACTGTTTATGCCGCGTGGTCTGCGGTTTGTCCGAGACGATGGCGACCTTCTGACCGAGGAAGCCATTCATCAACGTGGACTTGCCCACGTTTGGGCGGCCCACGACGGCGACGAAACCAGAGTGATAAGGAGTAGGCATCAGGCTCCAGGTTTAAGGCTCAAGGGCCAGCGGGTTGAAATTGGTCTGTCGGTCATAGTAGTCTTCGTTCTCAGCGCGCTTAAGGAAGTTGACGACCACGTAAGTCAGGGGAGTCGCCAGCGCTTCATAAGCCGATTTGAATAACCATTGGGTGAGGATAGCCTGAATCAGATTCGGATTAGGTAGGATGCCGATAAAGGCGACCACGATGAAGATACTTGAGTCCGCGAGTTGTCCGATGACCGTGGAGCCGATGGTGCGCGCCCACAAGTGTTTGCCGGCGGTGGCGATTTTAAGTTTGGCAAGCACGAACGAGTTGAGAAATTCTCCGACCAGATAAGCGATGAAAGATGCCAGCAGCAGGCGGGGCGTGAAGCCCAGAATGGCGTCGTAGGCTTGCTGCGCGGCGGTGGGTGAATCGTAAACGTTCGCGTTCCAAAACGGTGCAGCGGGGAGTTGGCCTCCGATCCAAATGGCAATCACGGCCAGCAGGTTACAGCCAAAGCCGATCCAAATGACTTGCCGCGCGCGGGTGTAGCCGTAGACTTCGGTCAGCACATCGCCGAAGATGTACGAGAGCGGAAAGATGATGACCGCCGCGGGCAGAAACCACGGACCGATGGCCGCGAATTTTACGGCGATGATGTTGGAGATGATTAAGCAGGTGACGAAGATAGCGGTGACGAGGGTGAAGTAGCGGTAGGATTTCATGGGGCTTTAGTGAGATAGACGGAAGAAAATGGCGAATGAAAAAAATGACAAATGAAAAATGACAAAATCCCAACTCCCAACTTCCAAACTTCAATTCTCAACCAATCACTAGCAACCAGCCACCAACCACCAGCCCCTAGCCCCCAGTCCCCAATCCCTTCTCATGGCTCGCGGTCACATCAATGCTAATCCCTCCCCGCACTTTGAACGCGCCGGTGACTTCGATCCAGTGTGGGTTGAGCGCTTTGACGAGATCGTCGCAGATGGTATTGGTGACGTGCTCGTGGAAGACGCCTTCGTTGCGGTACGACCACAAGTAAAGCTTGAGTGATTTGGACTCCACGATCTTTTTATCCGGGATGTACTTAATCGTAATCGTCGCAAAATCCGGTTGGCCGGTGGCTGGGCAGACACAGGTGAACTCGTCGCAGGTGAGGGTGACAGTATAACGCCGATTGGGATGGCGGTTGGGAAACGTTTCCAGTTTCTTGCTCGGTTTCGCCTTGCGGCCTAGGAGCGTGAGGCCGGCGAGGTCGGATTTAGAAGTGGGCATTTTGATGATGACTCGTGATACGTGACTCGTGATGCGTGATCCATAAATCACGAGTCACGTATCACGCATCACTTTTTACGCTTCTACAATATTAGTGAGCATCGCTGCCGCCGGCAATCGCCCACCTTTGACCGCCCGGACCTTCTCCCACATCCGGCAGAACGAGCACTCGCCCGGGGCCGAGGTGGGCTGGCCGCACTTGGCACAGGCGTGCAATTCCACCTCGACAGATTGGGGCGCGAACAGCCCTTGTTCTTTGGCCTGCAAAAAGCTTAGGTAGAACTGAAGCTTAGAGCCCGGGCTTTTTTCTTCCAACTGATTCAGGATTTCTTTGTAATAGATCGTCGTCGAGCCGACCGCATGCGGACACTCATCGTAGATGTACTCAATCCCGCGTACGATCGCGTAGGCGGCCATCTCTCGTTCGTAGAAACGGCACAGTGGTTTCACTTTGCGCGCCAGGCCGGAGTGAGTAGCGGCCAGCACCGGCGCTTGCCGCACCAGATAACCGCCGGCCCAATGCAGCGTGTTTTGCATCAATACAGCGGCTTCATCGTCTAGATTATGGCCGGTGGCCAGGACGTTATAACCGCCGTCGTAGGCGGCGCGGTTCATAATGTAGCGCTTGCTCAGGCCGCAGACGGAACAGGGCTTGTCGCGCCCGCGATTGCTGATGACGGCCAGTTCGGGGATAGTCGCGCCGTAGGTCTCCTCGACTTCGACGACGCGTAGATTCAGTCCGCGCTCATCGGCGAACTTCTGGCTGAGACGATGGGACTCATCGGAGTAGTTTGCGCCACCATCAATACCCAATCCAATATATAGCCCGTCCGCGTGATAGCCTAACCGAATGAGAATATCCCACAGACTGAGTGAATCCTTGCCGCCGGAGATAGCCACCAGGATTTTATCCTCGGGTGTAAACATCGCATACTTTTCAATGAAGCGTTGCGTCTGCTCCGGGACCCACTCTAAAAAATGCGTTTCGCACAGCGCCAGTTTGTGCTGGCGCATATTGATGATGGCTTTCTCGCTACACTTGCGACATTTCATACCACACCGCCTCCCGACCCTTCGACTACGCGGCGCGCACGCGCAGCGTGAGCGGAACGAAGTGAAGTCGAAGGACGCGCGCCGCTCCGCTCAGGGTGCTCAGTCTGCCCCGAAAGTGAAATACATCCTCCCGAAATCACTGCGACCAGTTTTAGCTGCATCCCTTCTTTGAGAATCGTGTCATCCGTCAGCAGTTTCCCCTCGTGGACCGCCAGCGTCGTCTCCGGTTGCAATCCCACTTTCTTGAGCGCATCGCGCACCGTCATGCCGGCGGGGACTTCATATTCTTTATCACGATAGACCATCTTCACAGCCACGCTGCGATTGTACCTGCTTCGTTGGGGATCGGTCAATTAGAGGTTGGGGACTGGGGGCTAGGGGCTGGAGATTGTTGAATGTTGATTGCTGATTGTTGATTATTGGGATTTGGGGCTTGGGAGTTGGGATTTTCCCCTTTGTCCTTGGTCCTTTGCCCTTGAGCCTTGACTCTTATCCCTTTGCCCTTTGTCATTCTCCAGAACGGTTATATACTTTCACTCCTGCGCTAACTCCGACTTCATCCGCCAGGTGTGAAATGAGCGCCAAGGCAGGAAGGGGGACTAAGGTTGTGACCCACTCAAGTAAACAGACCCGCCCCACGATTGGGGTGCTCATGGGTTGGGAGACCTATGTTTGGACGCTGCATGGTTTTGCGCGGACCGTCTACCGAGGCCTCCAGGCGGCCGCGCGTGACCATGATTGTAATCTGCTCTTAAGTTGTGGGGTGAACTATTTGGTGGGCGCGGCCTACCGAACACTCCCGGCTTGGCCCATCCCCTCAGAAGATACCCGCTTTGTGCCCGTGGGACCCTGGAACACCGATGGGCTAATTATTATTACACCCCTCCTGAACATTGCGCGATCCGACTATATCCAGGAACTCGCTGCCTCCGGCTACCGGATGGTCTTCATTGGCCCCGGCGAGGGGCATCCGGCCATGATCCCCGATAATGCGGGGGGAGTTCGGGAAGCGATGGCGCATTTAGTACAGCATGGTCATCGGCGGATTGCCTTCATCGGCGACCAAGGCAAAGAAGGGGAGGACATGTACGAGCGCTTCCAGGCCTACCGGGCAGCCGTCCGCGAGTTTGGGTTGGCGTATGAAGCCGATTTGATCCTCGGCGGCGGGAGCGAACCTACAGCGATTGCGAGCATCAATCAATGTCTTGAGGTGGGTGTGTCATTTACCGCTGTCATGGCTACGAACGATGACGCCGCCATTGGCGTGCTCACCGCGTTGCGGGAGGCCGGTTACCGCGTTCCGGAGGACATTGCCCTGATTGGATTTGATGACCGGGTGGAAGCGGCCGGTTCTGTGCCTCCCCTCACCACCGTTCATTACCCTACTTACGAGGCCGGGTATCAGGGCCTGGAGTTGCTTTTAAATCAGATCGCTGGGCGGGCAACCCCCTCCAAAAATGTTGTCTTGCCCACGCACTTAGTGGTCCGGCGCTCGTGTGGTTGCCTGGCGGATACAGTTTCACTGACAACCCGGCCGGTGGAGCCAGAGGTGGCCTCCGCGCATGCGTGGTTGATCGAAGAAGTCAGCGCCTCCGTGCTGAATCGTTCGCAGGGCCTTTCCGCGCATGATGTCCATGAGATGGCTGGACAACTGGTGGAGGCTTTTATCGCCGAGCTGAAGGGTAACTCAACATCATTCTCGCTGGCCTTGATTCAGGTTCTGGAACGATTGGAACAGGCGAACGAGAGCGCCCATGCCTGGCAGGCCGCGCTCTCAACGCTCGAGGATCGGGCGCCGATGTTGGCCGATACAATCGGCAACGTTGAACGGGAGAAGGTACACCGGCTGCTGCGCGCGGCCCGGATAACCATTAGCGAGAATGCCGAACAGCGGTATACCCATATGATGTCTCGGCAGTTTTTAACCTCCTATTTCGAGGGGGTCTTGAGTTCGCGCCTCCTGGCAGTCCTGGATGAGGCGCAAGTCCCGAACGTTTTAGCGGCTTACCTCCCCGAGATATACATTCGATACGCCTGGGTCTTCTTCTTTGAGCCGGAACAGACTGACCCGGTGGCGCACAGTCGCCTGCTTCCCGGACCGGATCAACTGCCCGAACGCTTCCCCAGCCGAGAGTTTCCCCCGGCGGGTTTGTATCCGGCCTCGGAAGCTTTTCAATTGGCCGTGCTGCCATTGGTGATTGACGATGAGTTGGCGGGTTATGTGGCGTTTGAAGCCGGGAATCTGGAGCCGTGCGCCGCGATCGTCTGGCAACTGGCCGCCGCCGTGAAAAGCGCGCGGCTGCATGCCGATCAGAAAAGACACGCGCTCGAACTCCAGGAGGCGTACCAGGCTTTGCAGGCGAACCAGGCGCGGTTGCTGGCGGCCGAGAAGATGGCCTCGCTGGGGCGCTTGACCGCCGGGATTGCCCACGAGATGAATACGCCCCTCTCGGCGGTGCGGGCGGCGTTAGCCCAATTGGAAGAAGCCGCGCGCGAGTATCAACGCTCTATCGGCGATCCGAGCGTGACGAATACGGATCATCAGGAGATTGCGCAGGAGATGCTAGAGAATGCCCAACTGGCGAGCAAGGCCGCCGAACGAGCCGTCAGCTTTGTGCGCAGTATCAAAACGCAGACGCGTGATTTTGGACCGCGCGATCAGCAGCTTTTCGATGCCGGGCCGGTGGTGCGCGATGCGCTCCTGCTGTTAGGGCATGCGCTGCGTCACAGCCACTGCGTCGCTACGTTGGAAGCGCCTCAAACGTTGGTGGAGGTCTCCGGCTCACCCAGCCGGCTGGCGCAGGTGGTGACTAACTTGTTGACCAATGCGCTGGAAGCGAGCGTCGAGAAGGGCGGCGGGCCCATCACGGTCTGGTTGGGGCCGACGCGGACGGGCGTGGAGTTGCGGGTCAGCGATCAGGGGATGGGAATCGCGCCGGAGGTTCTGCCCAAAATCTTTGACCCGCTATTTACGACGAAAGCTTTTGGCGAGGGGACCGGCTTGGGGTTGACGATTGTCCACGATATTGTGACCGGGGAATTCGGTGGGCGGATTGAGGTGAGTACGCGGTTGGGAGAGGGGACGACGTTTACTATCATTTTCCCGGTGGCCCATCCGTAACTCGTGATCCGTGACTCGTGATTCACGGATCACGATCTCGTCCTTCGTCCTTCGTCATTGGTCACGCGAAGTCGCAGATCCCCTTCAGGGGGCGGTCATTATTTCATCCAAATCATCAAACGTCAGTCTCCAATCCCGGCGGCCGGTAGCGAGGAGCCGGTTGATGATTGCCGCGCCGAGGGCCCCGAAGACACCGGGGGCGAGGCGGTAACACGGTAGGGCGCGGGACAAAAGCCTCAGGGGCAGGTCGGTCGGGGTCAGGGCGTAACCATCGGGCTGGGCCAACGCTTCAAGGGCGAGGTCCAGCCGAACCACGGAGCCGCCCACGGGCCAATCGGTTTCCATCGAAAACGCCGAAGCAAACACCCGTATCTCCGCCAAATCCATTTCCTTCATAAAAACAGTTTTCTTTTCGCCCGAGGGCGTGAAGCCGATGAGATCGGCGCGCGGGAAGGCATCGCCGCGTTTTTCGATCCAGTCGTAGCACGCCGGTGCGGAAAAGCGTTGGCCGAGGTCGTCAATGACTTCGGTAGGCAGCAGGTATTCGTCGTGCTCGAAGAAGCGATAGCCGGGGCTGAGATAAACGGGCGGACCATAAAGCGGCGCGCCGAGCGCTTCGGCGTCCGGGCCGTAGACGAGCAGGTGATGGTGGTTGAAGGGGAGGACGAGGCCGGGGAATGTGAGAGACATTGAAAGAGTAAGGAATGGAACTGATAAGTCCAGGGCAATCGCATCTAATTTTGAAACAGCCATAATTCGTGGGCATTTTGACTTTAGCACATCCGGGCGGTTTTAGACGGCTATCGCAATAAGCCGTAAAACAAGCCCAAAAATCGCCCCCGAATTTAGATGCGATTGCCCTGCTGATAAGTCCGAGTTGGCTTCCCGGTTTCTGGAGCTGGGTTATAATTTATCCAGAAAGGAGGTAAACGCATTATAGAGCAAGGTTTCAGATTCTTCTATTTAGTTTTGGTTGAGTTCGATATCCCACCTGATTAAAGGAGAAACACTATGTCAACGATGCAAGACTTTCATAAGATTCTGAACCGAACTAAAGAAGAAAAAACCAAATTGACGATGCAAGCCTTTCACAGTCGCCTTTTTCAGGCGATTGAGGTGTATGACCCAGAACTCCAAGGTCTGTCTCAATTGACTCAGGCCACCTCGACGCAGATGACATCCATGTCCAGCGACCTCGGCTGGAACGATTGGGACTCGAAAGTCGCCTAATCAGTCATTTCGTCTAAAAGCGGATCAGATGCAGGCTGGGGAATTCAATTCCCCAGCCTGCGTATTTAAGGATGATTTAACGATGGATACCTATACGCTCGCGCTCAAGGCGTTATCCGCATTGAAATTGGGGCAGGGGTACGCTTGGCCCGAGATGGAAAGCCTATTTAAACGGGCTGCGTCTAGCCAGCCTCGTGACTGGCAGTTACCTCAGTTGGCTTGTGAAGCGGTGGGCGGGGAACTTGAGCAAGCAGCGCCCGCCATCGCCGCCATTGCCTGTGCACAAATCAGTATCATTCTAATTGACGATTTGCTGGATGCCGACCCGCGAGGTGAGCATCAAACCCTTGGCCTACCAGCCGCCGCCAATTTGGCAGCCGCTTTTCAAGCGGCCGCGCTGGAAGTCATCAGCGCCAAAGAAGGGATTGATGATCCTGCTGCCAAGCAGGCGGCTTGGCGTAGTCTCAATCAGATGATGCTGACGACGGCTTTTGGCCAATATCTGGATATTCAAAATCCGGCTGATGAAGCAGCTTATTGGAAAGTGGTCGAAACGAAAAGCGCCCCTTTCTACGGAGCAGCGTTTCATATTGGCGCGCTCGTGGGAGACGCTTCCATTGAAATTGCTGAACAACTCAAACAATTGGGTGCTCTCTATGGAGAGATTATCCAGATCCACGATGATATGAATGATGTAATGGCGAAGCCCGCTAATCCGGATTGGATGTTGGGACGATCTCCACTACCAATCCTGTTTGCCCAGAGCGTGGATTACCCCGAGCGAGACAAGTTTCTGCAGTTGCGGCGCGTGCTTCAATCCGTACCGGACCCCGAGGCGCTGGCCGAAGCGCAACTGATCCTGATTCGATGTGGTGCGATCAGTTATAGCCTCTACGAGTTGACCCGTCGCCACTCTGCTGCCCAAGAAATGCTTAACGGCCTAGCTCTCTGCCGTCGCACGGGTCTGGAGCTTTTGTTTGAAGACCTAATTGAGCCGGTGAAGAAGTTGTTGTCCACGACCGCAGTGGCCTGACCAGTTCTTTTTCGACGAGAACTCTGTTCGGAGAAACGGATACGTCATCATGTCCTGGCGCTTCTACTCAAAGAGTAGCTCTAGGTGAAGAGCTTGCGTTCCTATCCAAATTAACGATTAATTTTTCGCGCCAGCCGAGAGATGACTGATAGACCTGGGAGTTCTCTAAAAACAACTTGTTGGAAACGCATTCTCGATGAAAAAACAGGCCGTCGGGCTAATACCCGACGGCCTTCTGTTACTATACATATTGCTCTCGTGTAGGCGCTTCTGCGATTGCGAAAGGTGTGTCAGCGAGGGAGAACAGTTCAGACCTTCGGGCCAGCGTTCAAGATCTTGGGGTCAACCTTGTCCGCATAGAGTTTAAAGTTTTCTGCGAAGCGTTGAGCCAAGTCTTTGGCTTTGGCGTCGTAGGCCTCTTTGTCTGCCCAGGTGTTGCGCGGCTTGAGCACTTTGGTCGGCACGCCCGGTACGCTGACCGGAATCTGCAAGCCGAAGACCGGATCGGGGTTCGTCTCAACGCGCGCGAGCGAACCATCCAGGATGGCGCGGACGATGGCACGGGTGAAGCCGATCTTCATCCGTGCGCCCACGCCGTACGGCCCGCCACTCCAACCGGTGTTCAGCAGCCAAACTTTCGGCTTGTATTTGTCAATCATCTCGCCCAACAACTTGGAGTAGACCGTGGGGTGATGCACCAGGAACACGGAGCCGAAGCAAGCGGAGAAGGTGGCTTGCGGTTCGGTCACGCCGCGCTCGGTACCCGCTAGCCGGGCCGTGTAGCCGGAGAGGAAATAATAACGCGCTTGCGCGCTCGTCAGGCGGCTCACTGGCGGCAGCACGCCGAATGCATCCGCCGAGAGGAAGATGATGTTCTTGGGATGCTTGCCCAACCCGTCCGGTACGTGGTTGGCGATGAAGTTAATCGGATAAGCCACGCGCGTGTTCTCGGTGATCGCATCCGAGTCCAGATCAAGTTGGCGCGTCTCTGGGTCCATGACCACGTTCTCGAGCACACTGCCGAATTGGCTGAGCGTGGAATAAATCTCCGGCTCGGCTTCCGCCGAGAGCTTGATGCACTTGGCGTAGCAGCCACCTTCATAATTGAAGATGCCGTTGTCGCTCCAACCGTGTTCGTCATCGCCGATCAAGCCGCGCGTAGAATCCGCAGAAAGCGTGGTCTTGCCGGTCCCCGACAGGCCGAAGAACAACGCGGTGTTGCCCTTGGCGTCACTGTTGGCCGAGCAGTGCATGGACATGACGCCCTTGTTTGGCATCAGGTAGTTGAGTGTGGTGAAGATGGATTTCTTGATTTCCCCGGCGTAGCGTGTTCCGGCGATGATGATCGTGTTCGTCGCCAGGTTGAGGATGATTGCGGCGGTTGGGCCGGAGGGGGGTTGGCGCGTTCCATGCCGCGCGGGATCGGGATGAAACTCCGGGGCGTGCAGGATGGTGAAGTTCGGTTGGAAGTCGGCCAATTCAGCGGCGGGGGGCCGGATGAACAGGTCGTTGGCGAAGAGTGTGTGCCAGGCGTTTTCTGAGATCAGGCGCACCTTCAGCCGATACTTCGGATCGGCGCAGGCGTAGAGGTCGCGGATGAACAGGTCTTTGGTGTTGAGGTAGGCTTTGACATCTGCCTCGAGCAGATTGAACTTTTCCTGCTCGAAGGGTTGGTTAACCTTGCCCCACCAGACTTTGTCCTGGCTCGAAGGTTCTTTGACCAGGAACTTGTCATTGGGCGAGCGGCCGGTGAAGGGCGAGGTGATCGCCAGGAAGTTGCCGCCGTTGGTGAGCTTGCCTTCACCACGCTGGAGGGCCAGCTCAATCGTCTCGGCCACGGGGGGATTCCAAGTCTGCTTAGTTCCGTTGAGACCAAGCGACTCGATACCGAACTGACTTTTGATCATCAATGGTTCTCCTTATAGATTAGTTATCTGTGCCGCCCGGCCCGACCATCGCGGTTGGGCACGGGCGTGCGCGGGGTGTGGAGCACGCGCCGCCCGGATTGAAAAAGTTTTAAGGAAACTAAAAAGCCGACATCGCCCCCTGGGATTGGGAGAGGATGCCGGCCTACCGAGCAACCGGCTCCCCCTTCCAGGCGAGGAACCCTTTGCTCTGTCCGCCGATGTAACGCCGACTGATTGACGAGACGCATTATAACATACCTACACTCTGAATTGCTTTTCCAGGTTGTCGGCGACCGTCAATACGATGATGCGCTCGCTGTTTTGGATGCTGATGTCGGTGTGCAGGCTGACCACCCGCGCGCCGGTGACTTGTTGAACGATCTCGTCCAGCAGCAAACGCGAACCTTCCAGCAGTCGCCGCCGCACCTCTTTGATCAGCGCATAGCCTTCGGGGTTCTGCGCCAGCTTGATTTCTGCCGGCGTGAGCACCCCGCGCAACCGGATGAGGATCATGTCCTCCAGGATGAACGCGCGGGCCTCCACCGGTCCCCGACCTAAGTGGTCTTTTTCGAATTGGATAATGGCGCGGACCAGCGCTGCTTCAATCTCGCCGCGGGTGACTTTTGGCATGGGAGGCGATGATCAGGCACAAGGCTCAAGGCAAACGAATGTCTTCCGCCTTGAGCCTTGCGCTCTGATTCCCGTATGGCTCGGATTACAAATCCTTGTGAAAATCCCCCAGCGCCGCGTGCGCCGCCGCTAAGCGAGCAATCGGGACCCGGAAAGGTGAGCAGGACACATAGTCCAGGCCGATCTTATGGCACAACTCGATGCTCTTGGGATCGCCGCCGTGCTCGCCGCAGATGCCCACGTCCAACTTGGGGCGGGTGCCGCGACCGAGCTTGGTCGCCATATCCATGAGCTTGCCCACGCCGTACTCATCAATGCTGGCGAACGGATTCTCCGGCAGGATGCCCTTCTCCAGGTATTCCATCAGGAAGCCGGTCTCGGCGTCGTCGCGCGAGATGCCGTAAGTGGTTTGGGTCAGGTCATTCGTCCCGAATGAGAAGAACTGCGCGTACTCGGCAATTTGATCCGCCGTCAGCGCGGCGCGCGGGATCTCGATCATGGTGCCGAACTGATACTCAATTTCGATGCCCTGCTCTTGCATGACCTGCTTCGCTTCCTCTTCGAGCGCGGTCTGCTGGACCTTGAGTTCGTTGACGTGCGAGGTGAGCGGGATCATGATCTTGGGATGCACTTCCACGCCGTCCTTCTCGCACTGGCAGGCCGCCTCGAAGATGGCACGCACCTGCATCCGAGTCAGTTCGGGGATGTGGATGCCCAGGCGCACACCGCGCAAGCCCAACATGGGATTCGCCTCGTGCATGGATTCAACCGCCGTCAACAGCTTCTGCTTCTCGGCGAGTTGCTCCGAATCCTTGCCGGTCAGACGCAGTTCGGTGACTTCCTGAATGAGCGAAGTATGGGAGGGGAGGAATTCGTGCAAGGGCGGGTCAATCAAGCGAATGGTGACGGGCAGGCCATCCATCGCGCGGAACAAACCATCAAAGTCCGAACGCTGGAAGGGGAGCAGCTTCGCCAGTGCTTCGTTGCGCTCGGTTTCGGATTTGGCCAGGATCATCTGCTGCACGTGCGGCAAACGTTCGGTCTCGAAGAACATGTGCTCGGTGCGGCACAGGCCAATCCCCTCGGCGCCGTACTCGCGGGCGCGCTCTGCATCGCGGGGATAGTCCGCATTGGCCCACACGCCCAGCGTGCGGATCTCATCCGCCCAGGTCAGCAGCTTGAGCAGATACGGGTCTTTGATGTCCGGGTCTACGGTCCCGATTTTTCCGGCAAACACCTCGCCGGTGGTGCCGTCAATCGAAACGTAATCGCCTTCTTTGAAGACGCGACCCTCCACCGTGAACTGGCGCTGCTCCACATCCACATGGATGGACGAGGCGCCGACGACTGCCGGTTTGCCGAACTGCCGCGCGACAAGCGCCGCGTGGCTGGTGCGTCCGCCCCGACTGGTGAGAATGCCTTGCGCCGCCAACATGCCGTGCACATCGTCCGGTTTAGTTTCCGGCCGAACCATAATCACGTCTAAATGTTTTTCCTTGGCCCACTGTTCGGCGGTGTCGGCGTCAAAGGTGAGTTGGCCCACGGCGGCGCCGGGGGAAACATTCAGGGCTTTGGCGATCAGGTCGCCGCGGCCTTTGGCGGCCTTCTTCTCGTCTTCATTAAACTGCGGATGCAGATAGAAATCCACGTGTTCGGGCTTGACGCGCTCAACGGCTTTGGCTTTGGTGATTAACTTCTCGCCCGCCAGGTCCACCGCGATCCGCACCGCGGCCTGCGCCGTGCGCTTGGCATCGCGCGTTTGCAACATCCACAACTTGCCGTGCTCGATGGTGAATTCCACGTCCTGCACGTCGCGGTAATGCTTTTCCAGTTGCTTCCCGATTTTATCGAATTGGGCATAGACCTTGGGCATTTCTTCTTTGAGCTGGGAGATGGGGAAGGTGGCCCGGGTTCCCGCGACCACGTCTTCGCCTTGGGCGTTGGTCAGGTAATCGCCTTCCATCTCCTTCTCGCCGGTCGAGACGTTGCGGGTGGTGGCGACGCCGGTTCCGCAGGCGCTCCCCATGTTGCCGAAGACCATGGTAACGATGTTGACGCCGGTGCCCAGGTCGTGCGCGATCTTGGCGGCGTTGCGGTAGTCAAATGCCCGCTTGCCGTTCCAGGACTTGAACACGGCTTCCGTCGCCAGCTTGAGCTGCTGAATGGGGTCGGAGGGAAAATCGCGTCCAGTCTTGTGTCGGACGATTTCCTTGAACTTGAGCGTGATCAGTTTCAAATCATCGGCGCTCATATCGGCATCGTTCGTCACCTCGCGCTTGGCGCGGAACTCGGAGAGCACGTCCTCGAACGGCTCGTCGGGCACGTTCAACACCACGGTCGCATACATTTGCACCAGGCGGCGGTACGCGTCGTAGACGAAGCGCGGATCTTGGCTGAGCGTGATCAGGCCCGCGGCGCTTTCGTCGTTCAAGCCGATGTTGAGGACCGTATCCATCATGCCGGGCATGGAGAACTTGGCGCCGGAACGGCAGGAGACGAGCAACGGGTTCTTGGCATCGCCGAACTTCTTGCCGGTCAGCTTCTCCACTTGGCGGAGCGCGGCGATTTCTTGTTCCCACATGCCGGACGGGAATTTCTCACCGGCGGCCAGGTAGGCGTTGCAGGCTTCGGTGGTGACGGTGAAGCCGGGGGGAACGGGCAAGCCGGCGCGGGTCATATCCGCCAGGTTGGCGCCTTTGCCGCCCAACAGCGAACGCACGCCTTCCCAGGATTTGGCGTACTTCTCTGCCGCCGCGACTTCGCCGAACAGGTAGACCCATTTCTTGGCGGCGCCGCGACTGTGACCGTTGGCTTTGACGCGGGCAACGACCTTGGACTTTTTATTGCCCTTGGCGTTGCGTGAAGCCGGCTTGGATTTGCGGGTTGCAGTGACCATTTGAATTACTCCTCCTTAGAGCGTTTTCCTGATCAATCACTTTTTAATCACGAATATCACGAATGATCGAATTTCACGAATGAAAACAAAAGAAAAATTCGTGTTATTCGTCCATTCGAGTCATTCGTGATTAAAAACATTCTGAACTACGTAAGCCTATTACAGTTTTAACGCCCCCATCGTTTCACGGATGATCTTGACCGACTTCTCCGCCATTGCCTTTTCTTCATCCGTCAGCTTGAACTCGATAATTTCCTCGATGCCTTTCGCACCCAACTTGACCGGCACACCGAAGCAAATATCTTTCAAGCCATATTCGCCTTCCAAGTACGTGGAGCCGGGGACGATGAGCTTCGAGTCCAACAGGATGGCCTCGGCCATTTTAGCCAGCGCCGCCCCAGGCGCATAGTAGGCCGAGGTACCTAACAGGTTGACGATTTCACCGCCGCCCTTGCGCGTGCGCTCAACGATGGCGTTCAACTTGTCCGGCGCGAGCCATTCGGTCAGCGGGCGGCCAAACACGGTGGAGTAGCGGGTCAGGGGAACCATCTCGTCGCCGTGGCCGCCGAGCACGACCGTGTGCACGTTCTCAATGGAGACGTTCAACTCTTGCGCGACGAAGGCCGCCATCCGGGCCGAATCTAAAATCCCGGCCTGACCGACGACGCGGTTCCGGGGAAGTTTGGAGTGTTTCAGAGCGAGGTAGGTCATCGTGTCGAGGGGATTGGTGACGACGATGAGGGTGGCGGCGGGCGAGAGGGGCAAAGCTTTGTCAATCACATCGGTGATGACGGCCTGATTGGCGCCAACCAAGTCCTCGCGGCTCATGCCCGGTTTGCGCGGGAGGCCCCCAGTGATGATGAGGATGTCCGAGTTCTCAGTGCCTTCGTATGAGCCGTCGGCATTGCCGCGCACCCGCGTGTTGTAGCCGACAATTGGCCCGGCCTGGAGCAGGTCCAGGCCTTTGCCGACCGGCATGGTCTTGGCGGCGGGGATGTCCACCAGTACCAAATCGGCGATATTTCGTTGGGCTAACCACAGGGCGCAAGACGCACCCACATTACCCACCCCGATGATGGCAATTTTATTTCGCATATCTCTCCCAATCACTTGATCAGCGCTGAAGCTGAAGTTGCGGGGACAGCCTAATTGATGGTTAACGTGCCGGGGCGCATTTTATCACAGGAAGGGAGAAGGAGGAAGAAAAAGGATGAATTATGAAGGATGAAATTGGTCGCTGGTCGCTAGTTGTTGGCCGAAGGTGGGGCTTGGGAATTGGGAATTGGGATTTGACCTTTTGTCCTTTGTCCTTGATCCTTTATTCTTCAAACAAGCTGGCGACCGGCACGCTGAAGCCCGGCAGCACATCATCGCCGGTCAGGGTGTCGGCTTCGGTGAACTCGCGCAGATCGGTGAGGGAGCGGTAGGCCTCCACCGTTCGATCCGTCGGGTCGGCGACCCAGACCAGCTTGACCCCAATCGAGAAATATTCGCGCAGTTTTTGTTTGACATCGCTCCAGCGATCACTCGGCGACATCACTTCCACGATGAGTTCGGGGGCGACTTCCAAAAACCCTTCTTCTTGTTTTTGCTGTGCGAGACGTTCGGTGGAGATGAAGGCCACATCAGCGGCACGGATGGTGTCCGGGTTACGGCGAATGTAGATTCCAACCTCGCCGATGAAGACTTCGCCAAGTTTTTTGGGTTCCACAAAGGCCTCTAGATATTTATAGAAACGGCCCTCATAGCGTCCATGCTTGTAGCCGGTTGGACTCATAAGAACGATTCTCCCTTCGACCAGTTCGGCTGGGCCAATGTTACCCATTCCCAGCAGTTCATCACCGGTCACGAGGGTTTCAGTTTGTGGGTGGGAGGTGGTTTCGACGGCCATAGCAATTACCTCTCTGCTTGGTAATATAGCATAGCCTGAGTGTTGGCTGCAATCAAAGCAAGTGGAAGGTGGAACGTGGCAAGTTATCTTTCACTTGCCACGTTCCACCTTCCACTAAGGGCATGCCTCCCCCTGCAAATACTTCTGGCACTCCTCGGGGGTCAAAGCGCGCGTTGTCTGTGTCTTCGCAAGTGCCATCAGGTCTTCAAGCTTGAGTGGATAGAAGGACACGGTTCCATCTGAATGAGCAATGGCGAGGTGCGTCCCGCTTGGACTGAAGGCCAGGCTGGACACCGTGCCGGCCGGGGTGGGGAGGGTGTACAGCCGCTCGCCCGATGAGGCCGCCCAAACCTGGATACTGCCCTCCGAGTTGACCGTCATCAGGCGTGTCCCGTCCGAGTTGAAGGCCAAGCCAGAAACCTGGCCGACCTTGGTCAGAGTCCACACCATCTCATCTGATGAAATGTCCCAAATTTTCACGGTCTGATCGGCGCTGGCGATGGCGAGTTGCTTGCCATCCGGGCTATAAGTGACTGCTACCACTTGATCAGTATGACCGGAGAGAGTCCGTAGATTTTGACCGGAAACTGAGTCCCAAACTTTCACTGACTGGTCAGCGCTGGCCGTGGTGAGTTGCTTGCCATCTGGGCTGAAGGCGACAGCTAATATCTGATCGGTGTGACCGGTGAGCGTAAGCACATCCTCGCCGGAAATCGAGCCTGCATTGAGCGCAGTCGAAATGTCCCAAACTTTTGCCGTTTCGTCAGCGCTGCCAGTCGCAACCAGTTTTCCGTCCGGGCTGAAAGCGACGGTGAGCACCTGACCGGTGTGCCCGGTTAGAGTGAGCCCTTCGGCTCCGCTCAGGACTTCGCTGGAGGTGATGTCCCAAATCTTCGTAGTCTTGGGCGAAGCCGTGCTCGCAGTGGCTAAGCGACTTTTATCTGAACTATAGGCCAGACTCTTAATCTGTCCGGAGAAACCGGATAAGGTGAGCGTCTCCGGTTGCACGGTCTGGTAAAGCGCAATTTCTGCTTCAACCGTGTCCGCGGTCGCCGCCGCTTGTAGCGCGAGCAGCAGACTAAGCTCTGGGTCTATTTTTAAATTTTCTATGGCCGCCGCGGCCAATTTCCGCGAGTCGGCGAGTTGGGTTTGCGCTTGGGCGGCGACGATCTGCGTCGCCGCGAGATCGGCTTGGGTCTGCGCTTGGATTTTTTCGGCGGAGACTTGAGTCAGCGTCGCGTCGGCGCGCTGTTGATTTTGTATGGCTTGCTGCCGCGCTTGCAGGCCAAACCCAAAAGCGACGAGCGCTAAAAGACCGGTAACCACCAAAGCGCCGACGAGAGCTAACGTGCGGAGCCTGAGCCGGCGCGTGAGCTGATGAGTGGCCTGGGTCTGCTCGTCAGCGCGCTGTTTTTCCGCCTCGGCGGATTTCTGCGCCGCCAAAATTTCGCGCTGGCGCTCGGCTTCCGATTCCGTCTCTTCGCGTTCGCGGCGCGCCAGACTGGCCTGGATGAGTTTCTGCTCGGCCGCGGTTAAATCCCAACTGCGATGCGTAAACCAATCTTCCGCTTCCACCAGCGCCGCGCCATTGAGCAGCGTGTTCGAATCGGCGGGATGCGTTTCCCAGCGAATCAAAGTTGGCTCCAGCCGTGCTCGCCAACGCTGGAAGGCCTGATCGGCGTTGATCCAGCCGCGCAACCGCCGCCAGTTGGGGATCAACGTTTCATGGACGATTTCGGCGATGGCCTGGCCTTCCGCATTTTCGCCGGTGACGATGAGTTTGGCCGCGGCCCAGGTGTGCGCCAGCGCCCAACCGGCCTCGCCCAGTTCGGCGCGGGTGGCCACCCGGCGAGTGTCGCCGGTGGAGGTGTGCTCGCCCAGGTGAACCAACTGCATAAAAATCTGGCGAGATCGCTCTTTCTCGATCTCGTTCAAACTGTCATAGGTCTCTTCAGCATATTGCTCCAACGCTTCGTCCACCCGGCCAACGGCCTCATAGGCGGCCTGCGTCAACGTCTGCTGGCCCTGCGCAGCCTGCCAGTCATACAGGCAAGTCAGCGCGAATTCAAGTCGAGGCAGTCCGTCCGGCTTGTTCAGCGCCTCATCTAACAAGCGTTCCGTCAGACCGGCTTCCAGGGTGAGACCCTGTTTCAGGGCCGGGTTCTCAATCGCATGCTCCATTTCATGGCGGTTCATTGGTCCGAGGACGAAGGCCGCGTTCTGCACCGCATCTGCAAAATTTCGGTGTGTAAGCAGGTGCTCCAGGAAATCGGCGCGGAGGGTAAAGACCAGCGTCAGCGCCGGTTCGCGCCGGTGGCTTTGGGCGTTGACCGCCTCGAGCAGCATATCCAAAAAGCGGTGGCGAACGTCCGGGTCGGGGCAGAGGGTATACAGTTCCTCGAACTGATCGGCGAAGAGCAGCAGGCGGCCCGCCTCCGCATTCTTTCGCAGGACGCGCTCGACGATGTCATGCAGTCCGATTTCCCCCCGCTGCAAGGCTTCCGCCAGTTTTCGGGTTTCAACCAGGAAGGTCGGCTTGTCCAATTGGGATTCGAGCTTGGGGATGAGCGCCGCCGCCAGCGACCGGAAAGGCTGAGCGCCAGGGCGAAAATCGGTGGCTAACCAGTTGTTGCCTTGGTCTTTCAATACGGCGCTGACCGGCGAGGGCCGCAGCGTCGCCTGGCGCAGCCGGGGCAGCAGCCCCGCCGAGACGACCGAAGACTTGCCGCTGCCGGAGGGGCCGATGACGGCGACCATGAGTTTATGGGAGACGTTCACCGCCTCGACGAGCCGCTCGATAAATGTCTCGCGGCCAAAGAAGAACGGCGCATCTTCTTCCCGGAAGGCGAGCAGACCGCGATAAGGCGCAGACGAAGTTTTCGCGGAAGCGGACGCGGTTTTTGGTTGAGCGGAGGTGACGTTAATCGGTAGGCTGGCCGGCTTGGAGTCAATCGTCGCGCCGGCGGCCTCGCGCAGCGCCTTGGCCATTTCTCCGGCGGTTGAGTAACGATCTTCCGGCTTTTTGCTCAACGCTTTGAGAATGACGCGCTCAACCGCCTCCGAGACGTTCGGGTTCACCGTCCGGGCCAAAGGCAGCGGATCGTTCATGTGCTTGATCATGATCGCCACCGGCGTATCGGCATCAAACGGAATCCGTCCGGTGACCAGTTCGTACAGGATCACGCCCAAGGAGTAGATGTCGCTGCGCTCATCACCCGATTGGCCCTGGCCTTGCTCGGGCGACATGTACGCCGGCGTGCCCGACAAGGCGCCGGTCAGCGTGTAGTGCATCGCGCCCAGGATTAGCGCAACGCCGAAGTCGGTGAGTACCACGTGCCCATCGGCGTTGAACATGATGTTGGCCGGTTTCAAATCGCGGTGGATCATCCCGTGCGAGTGGGCGTAATCCACGGCCGCCGCCAGCCCGCCGAAGAGGCGCGCGGTTTCTCGCAAGGTGAAGGCTCGGCTATTCGCTCGGCGCTGCTGGAGTTCGGCTTTAAGGGTGGGGCCGTCTACGAACTCCATGACCATGTAATGGAGGTCGCCCTCGGAGTCGAAGTCATAGACTTGGACGATGTTGGCGTGACGCAGGCGCGCGACGGCGGCGGCCTCGCGCTCGAACCGTTTGACGAAGTCCGCCTCATCTGCATCGTGGTAGCGCAGGACTTTGATGGCGACGTAGCGGTCGAGGCCGGCCTGATAAGCCTTGTAGACTTCAGCCATTCCGCCCCGGCCCAAGTGAGTGACGACGCGGTACTTCCCGAGGGTTTTGCCGATGAGTTCGTGCATGGGATGAAGTTTATATCAAAATCAAATTGAGTGATACATGAGGCGTGACTCGTGAGACGTGACGCGTGATGAGTGACGCGTGATCTATAAACACAAGTCACGCGTCACTCATCACGTATCACGGATTACGCCTCACCTGAACTTTTTGGACACCAACCAGCCGGTAAAGGATGAGACTCACGCTGCACTCTTCGATGTTTAACGTGAAAGTTCCCTACAGTGTTAGCGGCTACAAGAAACCAGGTTTCTGAGGTTACACGTGAGGCGTGACGCGTGACCCGTGACGCGTGATCCGTGAATTTCACGCGTCACGGGTCACGGATTACGCTTTCCTCGCGTCTTTGCGAGCTCGTCGCTTGCCTTTGTCCTTGTTCCGCTTTATCCCCCGTTGGCGCACGGGCGCGGACGATTCATCTCGCGCGCGCGGTGGGCGTTTGTCAGATGTGCGCCGGGTTTTGGTCGGCACATCGCGGGGCGTCGCCCGACGAATGGTGATTGCATGACTCCGCAGGGTGACGCCGGACATTCCCGTTAGGACCTGATCGAGGTATTCGGCCGGCACGTCCACCAGCGTGAAGTCGTCATAAATATCAATCGCGCCGATTGCCTTGCCCGGCACGTCGGCCTCGTTCGCAATCGCTCCGACGATGTCGGCCGGACGCACACCGCTGAAACGCCCGGCATTAATCAAGAGCCGGACCATGCCTTCTTCCCACTGCGGCATCTGTTGCGGCTCAGGCTCCAGCGGGACCACCAGGGGTTTGTCGCCCTGCGCCAGACAGGCGGTCGCCGCCGCGATTTCGGCCATGTCGCAGCCGCTCTCTTCCGCCAACTCCTCCACCAGGGACAGGTAAAGTTCCAGGGTCTCTTCCCGGAGTGTCTTGAGGATGCGCTCTTTGAAGAGCGCCAGCCGGCGCGCGGCGACATCGGCGTGGGTGGGGACCTTCACCGGCGTTAGCCGTTGGCGCGTGTAGCGCTCGATCTCACGCAGCATGCGTTCTTCGCGCGGGGTGATGAACAGGATGGCTTTGCCGGCCCGCCCGGCGCGGGCCGTGCGCCCGATGCGATGCACGTACGCCTCGGGGTCATTGGGGATGTCGTAATTGATCACGTGGCCGATGTGTTCCACATCCAGGCCGCGCGCGGCCACGTCCGTGGCCACCACCATTTCCACCTGCCCGCCGCGTAGGCGGCGCATGACCATTTCCCGCTGGGCCTGATTCATATCCCCATGCATGGCCTCGGCCGCGTAGCCGCGGGCTTGCAGGCTCTCCGCCAGGTCGGCGGTGCGGATCTTGGTCCGCGCGAAGATGAGGATGGCTTCGCCCGGCACCGCTTCGGTCTCCAGCAGATGTGTCAACGCCTCCAGTTTCTGCTTCTCCTGCACGTGGAGGTAGTGCTGCTCGACCGTGGGCACCGTCGCGGTCTTGTGTGTGATCTCGACCGTGACCGGCTCCCGAAGGTAGCGGTCGGCAATGCGCCGCACTTCGCGCGGCATGGTGGCCGAGAAGAGCGCCGTCTGGCGCTGCTCCGGCGCCTGCCCCAGAATCCACTCGACATCTTCCAAGAAGCCCATCCGCAGCATCTCGTCGGCCTCATCCAGCACGGCCACTTTGAGCGCGCTCAAATCTAGGCTGCCCCGCCGCAGGTGATCCATGATCCGGCCCGGGGTACCAACCACCACGTGCAGGCCGGTGCGCAGCCGGCCGAGTTGTTTCTGAATCGAATCGCCGCCGTAAATGGGGATGACCCGCACGCGCCCCGAGTGCTTGGCGTAGGTGTGAATGGCTTCCGCGACCTGAATCGCTAGCTCACGTGTGGGCGTTAGGACGAGCGCTTGGACGGCATTGAGACTGAGATCGAGCTTCTCCAGGATGGGGAGCGCGAAGGCCGCGGTTTTCCCCGTCCCGGTCTGCGCTTGCCCGATCACATCCTGACCGGCGAGCAAGAGCGGAATCGTCTGTTCTTGAATAGAAGTCGGCGCTTCATAGCCGACCTCGGCGAGAGCCGTGGTGAGTGGAGCGCTCAGCCCGAGTTGGGCAAAGGGGTTTGGGGGGAGTGGCTGTTCGGTATCCATAAGTATCTCCTTAAACAAAAAGCCCACGCTTCGTGAGCTTTTTCAGCAAGTCTGCATAAATTCCAGTAGTGAGGAGTGATGCGTGACCCGTGATGCGTGACTCGTGAAGTTCACGCATCACGGGTCACGCATCACGTATTACGAATCACATTTCAACTGGCTTTTAGCTGACCGGAATATTCTCTTTCTCCCGCATCGCTTTGAAGGCCAGGATGGCGACTTCGAGCATGTGCTCATCCGGCTCGCGGGTGGTCAGGCGCTGCAGCGCCAGGTTGGGGACGACGAGCGCGCGGACGAGCGGGTTCGTCAGGTGACGAGCGGTGAAGCGGATGTATTCAAAGGACACACCGGCAATCACCGGGATGAGCAACAGGCGGGAGATTAACCGCGCCCAGAGGGGCAGGGGGCCGAGCAGCGCAAAGAGCAGGATGGAGAAGATGGCGACGGTGAGCAGGAACGCCGTGCCACAGCGAGGATGTTCTAAAGGAAAGCGCGCGACCGACGCCGGTGTCAGTTCCGCGCCGGCTTCAAAGGCGTTGATGGTTTTGTGTTCCGCGCCGTGATACCCGAACAGCCGCCGGATGTCCGGCATGAAGCCGATCACCCACAGGTAGGCGATGATCAAGCCCAGGCGGATCAGCCCCTCGAACAGATTGCCCAGCCAGGTGCTCACTCCGAATGCTCTTTCGCCGAGATGCGCGACGGCGGCCGGCGCTAAAAGGAAGAGACTCATCCCAATCCCCAAGGAGACGATCATCGTTCCCCAGGCCAGCGGGCCTTCAAATTTAACTTCTTCGCCGGCGGCAACGGTTGCGGAGTAGCTCAGGCTTTTCCAGCCCAGGCCAAACGCATCCCACAGTCCCAACAGACCGCGCAGGAATGGCAAGCGGCTGACACGCCCGCGATACATCGGACTCAAATCCTCGGTATGCAGCGCGATTTCTTGACTTGGCGCGCGGACGGCAACGGCCATCGTCCGTGAGCCGCGCATCATCACCCCTTCAATCACTGCTTGGCCGCCATAAGCTGGAAGTTTATTAGTAGACATGCGTTGTATTGTAAGGGGCGGGAGGTGTAAGCGTCAAGTCAACCTTACAGGTGGCAAGTGGCAGGTGGCAAGTGGCAGGTGACTTGCCACTTGCCACCTGCTACCTACCATTCGCGCCCTCTGGATTAATCATCCCCGTATGCCCCTTGCGGACGCGTTCGGCTTGCAGCGCCCGCCGTTTGGAGACTTGTTCCATCACCTGCGCGCGGATATTCTCCCACTCGGCTTGCTCGATCGCGCAGAAAGCTTCCACTGCCCGCGGATCGAACTGCTTGCCGGATTCCGCCAGAATGATCTGACGCGCCAGCTCGTAAGACGAGCCTTGACGATAAGGCCGGTCGGAGGTCAGCGCATCAAACGTATCGGCGATGGCGAACAGCCGCGCTCCGAGCGGAATCAGCTCGCCGGTGAGTCCCAGCGGGTAACCCGTGCCGTCCCATTTTTCCTGGTGCGCTAGCACGATTTTGACTTCTTCCTGGAGTTGAGAAATTCCGAGCAGCATTTCGTAACCGGCTTGCGGGTGCTTCTCGATGATCTTGCGCTCGTCCGGCGAAAGCGGGCCGGGCTTGTGCAGCACCGCGTCCGGCACGCCGATCTTGCCGATATCGTGGATGAGCGCGCCGCGCCGGATGTCGGCGATGAGCGCCTCGCCCAAGCCAATCTCACGCGCCAGCCGCGCCGTGTATTCCACGACCCGGCGGGAATGGCCCTCCGTCTCGCGGTCGCGCAAGTCTAGCGCGGCCGCCAGCGCCTCGAGCGTGCTGTCGTAACTCGCGACCAAGTCGGCGTACAACCGCGCATTTTCAATCGCCAACGCGGCGCTATCGGCAATGCTGCGGAGTAGATCGAGATCATCCCGGGTGAACAGTGCCAGGTTGCGTTTGTTGATCGCTTCCATCGCGCCGATGGCTTTGCCTTCCCGCACCATCGGGACACACACTAACGAACGGGTGATGACGCCGGTCGCGTCATCCGCCCGGCGAAAGGTGCGGCGATCCGACTGAGCATCGGCAATAATGATCGCTTCTTGATTCGCGACCGACGAACCGACAATTCCCTGGCCCATGGGAACTGTGACCTGTTTGATGCGTTCCGCGCCCGGCCCGGTCGCGAAGCGGCAGGTGATGACCCCGGTCTCGTTGTTCAGCAGCCAGATGGATTGGCCCTCGGCGTCAATCGCCTTGTTCACTTCTTCGAAGATACGAGGAATGAGCACTTCCAGGTCAAGAGTTTGCTGGAGATGCCGGCTGATCTGCTCCAGTAATTTTTGTCGCCCCGAGCTCTGGCGCTGCTGTTCATACAACTGGGCGTTTTGAATGGCCAGCGCGGCGTGACTGGCTAGCGCGGCCACCACTTCCAGGTCGGCGGTGGAAAATGTATCGGCCTCGAGTTTGTTGATCACGCCCATCACGCCGAGCAACTCGCCATGGGCGACGAGCGGGGCAATGATGCTGTTGCGCGCCCGCAGGCGCAGGTGACCGGAGAAGCGGGTAGCCCATTCGGGGTCGCTGGCGACATCGTCAATCTTGATCGTCTGCCAGGCATTGCCCCGGTAGAAAAATTTCATTTCGCCGGGGGCAATGGATTTGCCGAGCAAGTGCTTACCCTCCAGGCCGACGGCGTGGGTGCATTGCAAGATGGTTTGCTCCACGTTCAGTAACCAAATGGAGCCGCCTTCGCAGCGGACAACGCTTTGCAATTGTTTGAGAATCGAATCGAGCAGAGGATTCAACTCCAGGGTGGAGTGGAAGGCCTGGCCTAATTTCACAAAGCGGGCCAGCGGGCTGGAGGTGGGGGTGGAATCATCTATCGCCGCAATCGTCGATTCCATAGGAGCTCTCGAAGGACACCAACTATAATCAAACCTATGTTTGGCATTATACTGTCAAACATACTTCGTGTCTTTACCTTTGCACCTTTTAGGTTAAGCTGCTATCTTCGACAAGGGCGAAGCCTTCGCCCGAATAGTTCAAAAATACTACTTGTACGAGGAGGATGGTATGAAACTCGGTTTTCTCACGGGGTGTCTTAGCCCGCTGCCTTTGGACTCCATTGTGGTCTGGGCGGCGCAGAATGGATTTACGGCCCTGGAGCTTTCGGCCTGGCCGGTGGACAACGCCCGTGATTACGCCGGCACTCAACTCGATGCCGCCCGGCTGGATCAAGCCGAGGCGGCCCGGATTCGGGCGTTGTTTGATCAGCATCACCTGACGATCTCCTGCGTGACGTATTGCGATAACAACCTGGCGCACGATCCCGCCGAGCGCGCCCGCTATCTAAATCATTTGCAAGCCGTCATCCGCGCGGCCGCGCTCCTGGGCGTGCCGACGGTCAGTACCTTCATTGGACGGGATGTGACCCTCACCCTGGAGCAAAACTTGGAGGAAGCCAAGCAAGTCTTCACACCCATCGTCGCGGAGGCGAACCGCTTAGGGGTTCGGATTGGAATTGAAAACTGCCCGATGCCCGATTGGCAGTTTGAAGGGCTGGCCGGCAACGTCGCTTTTTCCCCAGCGTTGTGGACGCGCCTGTTTGAATTGATCCCCGCCGAGAACTTTGGCTTGAATTTTGATCCCTCGCATTTGGTTTGGCTGGGCGTGGATTACCTGGCCGCGGTGCGCGACTTTGCGCCGCGCATTTTCCACACGCACGCCAAAGATACGGAAATTTTTCCGGAGCGGCGCTCGCGGTACTCGATCATGGAACCGAGCCACGGCGTCTGGTGGCGTTACCGGATGCCCGGTTCGGGGATGATTGATTGGGGCGCTTTCATCGGAACGCTGCGCAAGATCGGCTATAACGGCGTGCTCAGCACCGAGCATGAAGACCCGGAATGGGAGGGGAGCGAGGAGAAGGTCAAACGCGGCCTCGTCCTGGGCCGGGAACATTTGCAAAAATTTGCGCAGGGGTAAGTAAAGATGATCATGAAGATTTTTCACCGCAGAGAACGCAAAGTTCGCAGAGAAACCCAAAAAACTCTGCGTTCTCTGCGATCTCCGCGGTGAAATCTTTTCTGGTGGCTGGAAGACAACTTATGACAAAGAAAATCAAAGCCGGTGTGATCGGCCTCGGCGTGGGTGAGGTACACGCCAAAGGTTATCTCGCTTGCCCGGAGGCGGAACTCGTCGCGGTGTGTGACGCCAATCCGGAGCGACTAAAAGCGAGTGGTGACCGATTGGGCCTCAGTCCCAAGCAGTGCTTCACCGATGTGAAGCAGTTCCTCGCCGTGCGCGACCTCGAAGCGGTTAGCGTCACCGTGCCGAATCACCTCCACGCGCCTTTAGCGATCGCCGCGTTCCAAGCTGGCAAACATGTCCTGTGTGAAAAGCCGTTAGCCCGCACCGCAGCGGAAGCTCAATCCATTGTTCAGGCAGCCAAAGAAGCTGGGCGCACCTTGATGGTCGGTTTCAATTATCGGTTTCGTGAGGATGCGCGCTGGGTGAAGTCTTTGGAAACAGAAGGCAAACTGGGGCGCGTTTACTTCGCCAAAGCGGGCTGGATGCGCAATCGCGGGATACCCGGCTTGGGCACCTGGTTCACGCAAAAATCGCAATCCGGCGGCGGGCCGTTGATTGATCTGGGCGTGCACGTCCTCGATCTAACGCTCTGGCTGATGGGCTATCCTAAAGTTGTCTCCGTCAGCGGCGCAACGTTTGCCGAGTTCGGCCCGCGCGGCTTGAAGGGTTGGGATGGATGGAGAAACGCGTCCGGCACAGCATTTGATTTTGATGTGGAAGACTTGGCCGCCGGCTTTGTGCGCTTTGAAAACGGCGCAGTGCTGCTGCTGGAGACGAACTGGGCCTCGCACACTAAAGCCGGCCGCGATGATTATTTTGTGACGTTGTATGGCACGGAGGGCGGGACGGAATTGTATGTGCCCAATTATGCCGATCACGATACCGTGACCTATTTCACCGAACTGAACGGCGCGGCGGTAGATGTCCGCCCAGCGATTAAGACACGCAGCTCCGGTCATGGACTGGGGGTGAATCACTTCGTTCAGTGTGTGCTGGAAGGCCGTGAACCGGAAGCCTCCGGCGAGCAGGGCGTCGCCCTCCTCCGTCTGATTGATGCGCTGTATGAGTCGGCGCGGACGGGTGGGGAAGTGCGGTTGGGGTGAATTTATATGACGAATGAAAAAGATTGCATCTTCTGTAAAATCCTGGCGGGTGAGGCGGAGGTTAGCCTGGTTTATCGAGATGAGGTCTGTGCCGCCTTTATGGACATTCAACCGGTTAATCCCGGTCATCTGATTGTCATTCCCAATCGGCATGCGGCTTATCTTGCAGACTTAGAAGAGGAAGAAGGCGCGCAGATTTTTCGGGTGGCCCAGCGTCTGGCGGCTGCGCTGCGTCACAGTGGCGTAAAGTGCGAAGGCGTTAATTTCTTTTTGGCGGATGGTGAAGCGGCCATGCAAGAAGTTTTCCATGTTCACCTGCATGTAATCCCGCGCTATCCGGGTGATGGCTTTGGGTTTAACTTCGCGCCCGCCTACTTTCAGAAACCGGAAAGGCACGTGTTGGATGAAGTAGCAGGAAAGATTAGGAGTGTTCTCAAAAATGACGCTCTCTGACTTCACGCCTGTTTTAGTCGCGATCATCGCGGCGGCGCTTGGTTTAGGGACCTATGCCTGGCAAGAGAAACTCAAGCGCGAGACGACCTTGAATGAACGCAAGCAAGGCCTCTACGAAAATCTCATCCGTAATCTGTTTGAGTTGTTGGCGGCGGATACGGGCGCGGAGCGATCCAAATATATTACGGATATTGAAAAGAGCTGGCTGTTCGCTTCCGATGAAGTTCTCCGCGCCTGCTACGATTTCTTAGAAGTTTACGATGACCTGTGCGGTTCGCTCACCGAGCCGTCTAAGGTCTTGAAGGGCAAAGATATTCTCCAGCGGGTTAGAACCGATGCCGACCTTAAAGAGCAGTTGGGTAAAAGCCTCGCCTGCATTTTCCTGGCCATGCGGAAAGATATGCGGGCGTCAAAAATCTCGCGGGAGTGGGCGATGAGTAAATTCAAAATCTATTCGTGGGGAATCGTCTCGGCTTTTGAGAATGAGTCCCAGGGATTGGGTACGAGTCAAAAAACCTGAGGTAGAGGAGAAGGTCAAGGGGCCAAAAAGCTTGCCGGCTCCGGGCGCTAGAGCATAGAGTTGTTAGTTCTCAATCCCTGTTCTATCAACTGTTGCGCCATTCGCCTTCAATCAGTATCATAGCTGGCAGATCACAACTTTAACGAAGGCGACTACCCATGCTCAATCTTCCTTTGTTTGAATCTCCAAAACAAATATATCCACAATTCAACCCGGAGGCCAATTTAGTTCTCTATGAGGGCGACGTTGGTGATTTTGTTTCCACAATACCCGACAAATCGGTAAGCCTGATCATCACCTCTCCGCCTTATAACCTGGGCAAAGATTACGAGGGCCGTGTTTCTATTGAGGAATATTTGCATTCGCAAGAGCGAGTAATTTCTCAATTAATCCGAATACTGCGGGATGAAGGGAGTATCTGCTGGCAGGTCGGAAATTTTGTGGAGAAAGGTGAAATCTATCCCCTTGATATTCTTTATTACACTATTTTCAAGAAATTCGACTTGTACCTTCGCAACCGGATCATTTGGTACTTCGGACATGGCCTGCACGCCTCAAAACGGTTTTCAGGACGCTATGAAACTGTCCTATGGTTTACGAAAAGCGACGACTACACTTTCAATTTAGACTCTGTGCGTGTGCCCTCCAAATATCCCGGGAAGCGGCATTTCAAAGGGCCTAACATTGGAAAGCCTTCCGGCAATCCCAATGGCAAGAATCCATCAGATATTTGGGAAATGGTTGTCCAAGATTGGGAAACAGCCTTGTGGGATATTCCTAATGTAAAATCTAATCATCCGGAAAAGACTGATCATCCCTGCCAATATCCCGTTGAACTGGTTGAACGATGTGTTCTGGCTCTGACTAATGAAGGGGATTGGGTCTTCGATCCTTATGCGGGTGTAGGCACCTCATTGATTGCGGCTGCCATTCACAACCGCCGAGCGGCAGGCAGTGAGAAAGAAACGGCCTATGTAGAAATCGCTCGCGAAAGACTCCAAGCCTACCTCAATGGTAGTCTAAAGGTAAGACCATTAGGAAAACCCGTCCATCAACCCACCGGCAAGGAAAAAGTGGCGCAAATTCCGAAAGAATGGCAAACCGAGCCGCAGAAGAAACTTTTAGAGAAACGACGGAGATACGGATGATCATCGCGGGTATCTATTCGTTCAATGGTGGGAGAGAAATCGTTGAGTCTAAATACGCTTCTGAATTGCGTGAGGTTGAGCAGGTTATCAGTATCGTGGACAGCATAAAATATAAAACAAAGGCCAGTCGCGAAAAGACTAAATCTGGCAGAACGCTTTACAGTCCCCCATCCCTGAACAAAGCTTTCAAGATAGAGTTTGAGAAGCGCGATTGGCATACTCACCGCGTGAAATGCGATTATCCGACAGAGTATTACACGGAAAGTTATGCCTCTACCCGGTCTTCAGCGGGAGCTTTCCGTGAAATAGATTTTGTGAAGAACCGGCTAGGTGTCGAAATTCAGTTCGGAAAGTATGCGTTCATGGTCTATAACGTCTGCGCTAAGATGACTATCTTTCATAATCTCGGCTTCATTGATGTTGGCATTGAGATTGTACCGGTCAAGGATTTTGTATTTGAAATGTCATCGGGCGTATCGTACTTCGAGCAGTTTGTCTGGGATTTGAAGCAACGAGGCATTGCCGATATTGACATCCCGGTTTTGATATTGGGAATTGCAGCATAGACTGGAATCAAAATACAGGAAGCAGCAATTCTTTTTCGTGTAGCCCGTAGTTGCCAGTTCTTAGTCCCTGTTCTATCATAGTTCCAAAGTGTTCTTAAGGAAGGTATCGAACCATGTCTGAATTGTTACTCCCAGCCGAGTCTTCGGCTTCGTTCAAGCCTCATTCACCCATCATCATCGGCGTGCGGTTTATGCGCGTGGGGAAACTCTATCACTTTGACGCCACCGGCCATCCCGGGGTCAAACCGGGCGACCGGGTCATCGTCGAAACCACGCGCGGGCGGCAGTTAGGCGAGGTCGTCAATTTTGTGGAGCGCGCCAAAGCTGCGCCGCCTGAAAGCGGGTATAAGGCGATTGAAGGCATCGCTTCCTCGCGCGATCTGGCGATGCAGCAAATGTGGCAGTCCAAAGAGACGGAAGCGCTCATCAACTGCCGCGAACGCGCCCACCAGCTCAATCTGGAAGGCGTGAAAATCGTCAAGGAGGCGGAATATAGCTACGGCGCGCGTTTGACCTTTCTCATCAGCGGCTCAAGCGATGACGGCGGCAAGGTAGAGACGAAATCGCTCCGCGATGATATGCAGCGTCTGTATCCGGCGCAGCACCTCACCCTGCGACAGATTAGCCCGCGCGATGTCGCCAAGATCATCGGTGGGATGGGGGCCTGCGGCCTGGAGACGCGCTGCTGCTCAATGTTCCTGACCGAGTTCAGCCCGATCAGCATCAAGATGGCCAAGGAGCAGGGAATTTCCCTTAACCCAGACGAGATCACCGGGATGTGCGGACGCTTGCGCTGCTGCCTGGTCTACGAATATGAGCAGTACGTCGCCGCGCGCAAGACACTCCCCAAACGCGGAAAGCTGGTGATGACGCCCAAAGGCCAGGGGAAAGTCACGGATGTCAATCCACTCAAAGAAGCTGTCTTTGTCCAGGTCGTGGAGGGAGAGAGTCTGCGCGTCTTTGAATTCATGAAAGACGAGTTGCAGCCGGTGGAAGAACTGGAAGCGCTGAAGAAGAAAGCGAACAGCCCATGCGACCGGCATGAGGGCGGGGGATGTGATTGTGGGAAGGCGAAGAAGTGAGAAGTGACGCGTGAGGCGTGACGCGTGAAAAGTGGCAGGTAGCAAGTAGCAAGTTGAATGCCCACTTCCCTGAAGACAATCAAGCGAGTCTTTGATCAAAAATATGCAGCGTGGGGGATTACCTTGCCGATTGAATCTCTGAAAGCCCAATCGCGCGGCTCCATTGCCCACAATGGCTGGACCATCAATTATCAGTTTGGCACGGAACAGGGCGCGAGCTATCTGGAGTACTTCGCCAGCCATCGCATGACGAATGATACGTTGAATCGAATTTACGCTGATGGGCGGGCAGAAGTGCTCGGGTATTGTCAGGAATTTTATTTGGCGGGAAATCCCAAGGCCGAGCAGGATTATACGGCGCACAATCGCGAATTCTACGAGACTGTCAAAAGCAAAGGACTTTGGTGATTAGCACGATGGCGGGGGCTGCGATTGTGGGAAGGGGAAGAAGTGAAACGTGACGCGTAACGCGTGAAAAAGTGGCAGGTCGAATTGGCTTGAGGTAGTGTAGTCGTGATAAGCCGTTCTTCTTTGCAGCGGACAGTGGCTTCACCGTTGAGGTAACTCGCCGACTTAAACCCCATCTCTTCCCTCAAGTCATGTGATTGACGAAGTTACCCACCGTAGTTACAATCTAAAGCGTGAAATTTGACTGGGACGAAGCCAAAAGACTTGCAAACATCGAGAAACATGGGGTTGATTTTGCAGATGTTCCGCCGATGTTTAACGGCGATGTCTTCACCATCGAAGATCAACGTTTTGACTACGGCGAAACCCGTTACCTCACTTTTGGCCTCTTGAAATTCCGCGTCATTGTTGTGGCGCATACGGAGGAAGATAACGTAATTCGGATTATCTCGGCTAGAAAGGCGACTAAAAATGAAGAAAAACACTACTTCAAAGAAATTGGGTACTAATCTGAAGCGCATGGATGCTATGACGGATGCCGATATTGATTTCTCGGATATTCCTGAAGTCACGCCTGAAATGTTCGCCAAAGGTGTAGTTCGGCGGGGCCTCCAGCCCATCACCAAACGTCAACTCACATTACGGCTTGATAGCGATGTGGTCGAGTGGTTTAAGCGACAAGGAACCGGATATCAAACACGGATGAATGCTTTGCTGCGCGCCTATATGGAGGAACACAAAAAGGCCGTGGGTTCTTCACGCACAAAACCCGTAACACGTCGAGGTTAGCCTACACCCAACTCTAGCATCTAAATTCAAATGGCTGAAAAAAATCTCCACCGGCATTGAGAATCTCAGTGAACTAAACTTCACCTCGGCGCTAGTCCCAGTTGCTTCGTTATCCCTTCAGTCATAGAAAGTTTATTGCCTCGCCTCTGAGGCCGGCCTTTAGGCGGTCTTGTACAGAAACTAGAATCGAAAACGGAATAGGTTCGGATGGCAACCCTAAAACTAGCCCAGGCCAGCACAATCATTGACACGGCCATCGCGGAGGCGCGGAGACGGAACTTGGCGCCTCTCGCCATCGCCGTGCTCGACGCCGGTGGTCACCTCATCGCCTTCAAGCGCGAAGATGGGACCGGAATTGTCCGCTTTGACATTGCTTATGGAAAAGCGTGGGGGGCCTTGGGGATGGGCTTCGGCACCCGCGAGTTGGCGGAACGCGCGGCAAAATCTCCGACGTTCGTGGCCGCCCTCTCCGCCCTCAGTCAGGGGCGCATGGTTCCCTCGCCGGGCGGGGTGTTGATCGTTGGCGCTGACGAGGAAGTTGTGGGGGCGGTCGGCATTTCTGGAGATACGGGCGACAACGATGAAGGCTGTGCCGTTGCCGGAATCGAAGCGGTTGGCTTATCCGCCCTGCCCGGCCGCAAAGGAGACTAGTCGCTAGCAGACGGATCTTGAGTAGACTCTCTGAATGAACAAAATTGAAAGAGATAAACACCAAGAAACGGGCCGGGTCTGGAATGTGACGGCCGCAATCTATGAACGGGACGAGGAACGTGATAGTGCTCTTCTGCGTTCAGGCGGCACGAGCTTGTTTGCCCATGAACTCCGGTTTTTGGGCGACCTGAAGCATGGGTGTGAACGGGCGATTCACCTGCAATGTGCGGGCGGAACGGATACCCTCTCATTGTGGAAAATAGGCGCGGCCGAGGTGTGGGGAGTTGATATTAGCGAAAAAATGATCTCGGTCGCCCGGCGCAAATCTATGGCGCTGGGTGCGCCCGCCCGTTGGGAATGCTGCGATGTTCTCGATACGCCTCCGGAATTGAACAACACCGCCGACCTCGTTTACACCGGAAAAGGCGCGCTCCCGTGGATCATGGATCTGCCAGCCTGGGCTGGGGTCGTGGCGCGTCTCCTCAAACCCGGTGGCCGGCTGTATGTTTTTGAGGGGCATCCGCTGGATTGGGTGTGGGATATGGAAGCCGCCACTTATCAGTTGAGTTCTCGAACCGGCAGCTACTTTTCGGAGACCGTGGTGACCGACCGGGGCTGGCCTTTATCTTCAGTCCCCCTCCAGGAACATGCGGCCAAAGACCAGTTTCATGTGCATGAACGCCAATGGACGCTGGGTGAGATTATGAACAGTCTGGTCGCCGTGGGTCTGAGCTTGGAGCGGTTCGAGGAGCATCCGGATTTATTCTGGAATCAATTTCCACATCTACCTGCAGAGCTCTCGGGTCGTTTACCGCACACGTTTTCCTTGCTTCTGCGGAAGAGGTAGCTAAGCGCCGGGATAAGATGGCGGCGCTCTTAACCAAGTAATGAATAGGCGAACAACGGCTTTTCACAGTACATCGCTTGGTCTATTGGGCCGTGCCCTTGAGTGGGCTGCATTACTTCTTGCTCGAACGTGATATCAAGGATTGGGTGTTCGTGTACGCCGTCTACGTCGCGTTGCTCTTCGTGCTTCGATTACCTGCCATCCGGCAAGCCATCGCCCGCAGACGCCAGCGGTCACAACCAACCGTTGGCGACACGCAGAATGAAGTTGATTCGGCCGGATGATGAATCCATCGGTCCGGCGCGTCTCTGCATTTTGGATTGCGGTCTTATTGGCCGGAATGACACTCTCAGCTTGTTCTCTCGCCCAGGCGTTTACTCAAGTCCCCACTGCTTCAGCGCCGAACACATCTCTCCCGACTGAAACTTCAACGGCCTCCGCCACGCCTACTCCAACCCCTACCCAGACCCTCGCGCCGCTGACTCCGACGGTGACCGCCACGTCCCCAATCACCGTCACCATTCGATCTATCCAAATGATGGACCTAACGACCGGTTGGGCTCATGGGCAAGTCGGGGCGGACAAGGCCTATCGTCTGTTGCGCACCACCGATGGAGGAACGACGTGGCGAGATGTCAGTCCATCGGCCTACAGTCTCTATGATCAACGCGCCTTCTTTCTGGATTCACAGTCAGCCTGGATTGTGGTGGTGGATGCCACTCAACTCTGGCACACCGCGGATGGTGGGCAGACCTGGACCTCCGTTGAGCAAACCGGTGGGAGTCACCTCTGGTTCAATGACAGTCAACATGGCTGGAAGATGGAAGCAACCGCGTGGGGACTTTCCTTTGTCCAATTTGACATTGACTCCTTCTCAACCACTCAAGATGGTGGGCAGACGTGGGACGAAAAGAATCCGCCTCCCGACTGGGGGGTGGCGTTCCTGGCATTTCCGGATGTGCAACTTGGATGGGGTGTCCGCGCGGGCTTCGCCAAAGTCATCGAAGGCTTCCCGAATTTGGGGGTTCCCTTCTTCCTTGAAACGACGACCGATGGCGCGCAGACCTGGCAATCCCGCGCCATCCCGCTTCCCCCCGGAACTGAACGTGTGGGCCGCGAGGAAACCTACTACTTAGATGCGGGGAATTGCGATTTTGACTCGCCAGTCTATTCTTCAACCAAAATCTGGAAATTGGCTTTGATGTGTGAAGAGCAGGGCTGGGTGTATACCACCCTCAATCGAGGTCAAACGTGGATCATCAGTCCGTTGCCGGCCGGTCAGGTTATAGATGTCCAATTCATCAACCCAACGTTGGGGTGGTTGTTTAGAAAGACGAAGCTTGATCGCTCACCCGGTCAGTTATACCAGACCACGGATGGCGGGCAGACGTGGACGCTGCTGGGTGATACCCCATGGATAGATGCTCGACTAAACTTTCTGGACGCGCAGACCGGGTGGGCGGTGGCCTGCCTCAAGGCCTACTGCAATTCGTCTCATCCGCCGACGCTGGTCAAGACGACCGACGGCGGCCAAACGTGGCAGACACTTCAACCGGGCCTCGCGCCCTGAGCGCCACTTATAGGATACGATATGCAAACACCTGGTCTCAATCACATTATCTTGACCGTCTCCGATGTCGCCCTGTCCCGCGCCTTTTACGGCGGCTTACTGAGTTTTGACCTGAACGATATCGCCGATGGCTTTTATTTCGTCTCAGGGAGTGTAGCGTTTTTTCTCTTTCCCTCCCGCCAGCCGATTCTCAATGATCGCTTTGACGAGTTCCGGATTGGCCTCGACCATTTAGCGTTTGCGGCTCCTAATGAAGATGCCTTACAGTCACTGGCGGAAAAACTAAAAGCGGCTGGGGTAGAAACGCGGGGCGTGGAACTTTATCATACCGGCAACCAGTACGTTGCCTTTCGCGATCCGGACAATATCCAGTTGGAATATTGGTTGCCAAAGTAATCGCGCTTAACAAAAATCAGGCTATGCCGGAGGGCATAGCCTGATTTTTTATTCCGGCCTCATCCTGCGGTAGGTTTACTGGCCCAGCGCCTCCGCCACTTGCAGCATTTCGTCGAGCGATAAGGCATTGCTGATCAAGCTGTAGGTCTTATCGTTTTCTTCCCAGACCAACGCTTGATTGCCATTGGGCGAGGCGGTCTCTGGGAGCCAAACTCCACTTTGACCGCGCACGGTCACCTCAACGATTGCCTCGCGGTTGTACGGCTTGAGGTCGCCCGCGCCAACTTGCCATTGGTTGATAAACAAGAAGTTTTTGCCGGCATCGTGATAATCACTCGTCACAACGGTGCCCTGTCCCTCGGCGATGACAAACCAGTCGCTCCCGGTGACGTAACCGGAGGGCAAATAGGCTGGGACGAGGACCGTGAACCCGGCCAGGTTGCCGGCCTCGGCGGGGTCGTTGGCCGTGGAGACCGTATTGCCCGTTATGTGGATGCTGACGGAGTCAGGCGTCCGAACAATGGTGAGGGGGCCTGGTACCTGGCTGGGGTCAATAGGGCCGACGCTGAAAACAAAACCGCCCACTTGCTCCAGCACGCCCTGGGCAAAAGTCCGGGCCGAGGGGAATACCAGAACGGTCAAGGGCACGCTGGCAAAGATGGAAAGGATCAGCGCCATGCGGCGCAGGGCTGGGTATTTCATTGGGGTTTGCATGGGTTTAGAAATCCTTTGGTAGAGGGCCGCCGCAAACTCAGGGCGCGGCGGCTTACGAAAGCGAGTGAGAAAATCATCGTTCATGGTTGAGCCTCCCATTTGGCGCGCAATGTTTGCAGCGCGCGATGGAGAATGACGCCGACGTTCGATTCAGACAGCCCGGTGAGACCGGCGATGGTGCGGTTGGTGAGACCGGCGCCGTATTTGAGAGCCACCAACTCTCGGTCGCGATCTGCAAGCTGGGCCAGGAGGACGGACAGGCGTTCAAAGTCGGCTTGGCGCTGGGTCAAGTCCTCCAGAGTTTGATCAGTCGTTAAATGGGCCGCGTCATGGAGCGGGGCCTCGGCGTGATGTTGGCGATAGTGGTCAACCAGCACCCGCCGGGCAATCGTGAACAGCCAGGTAGAAAAAGCGGCTAAGTCACGGCGGTAACGGTCACGCTTCCGCCAGGCCCTTTCAAAGGTGGCCGACGTCAAGTCTTCGGCCAGTTGGCCCTCACCGACCCGGTAACGGAAAAAGTTGTAGATGCGCGGAAGTTCGGCGCGGTAGAGTGCTTCAAAGTCTACTTCCGTGGCGGGCGCTCCCAGCCAGGTCAGCAGGCGAGGTTTCGTTATCATCACTTCATTATACGGAGCGAGCGCAGAAGTATTACAAAGGGCTTTACTCGGGGGCGATCAGCCGGACCGCGCGTTCGTAAAGAAAATAATCCCACGCCCAATTGATGAGCACGACCAAGCGATTACGAAAACCGATCAGTTGCACGATGTGAACGACCAGCCACATCACCCAGGCCGGAAACCCTGACCAATGCAGCCGGCCCACTCGTGCCACAGCCGCATTGCGGCCAATCGTCGCGAGCGAACCCGGATCACTGTAAACAAACTCAACGGGTGATTGTCCCTGGAGCAAACGGCGGATGTTCTGCGTTACACTCTCGGCCTGTTGCAGCGCCACCGGCGCAAGCATCGGCAGCGGCGCGCCATTCACCTCCAGGTAAGCGGCATCGCCGATGACGAATACTTCGGGGTGCTCCAGGACTTGCAGCGTGGGACTGACGACGATCCGGCCTTGCCGGGCTTGGGGCAATCCCAATTTATCCGCCAGGCTCGCCGCCTGAACGCCGGCCGCCCAGATCAACGTTCGCGCCGGAATTTTCTCGCCGCTTTTCAATGTGACGATGTCACTCTCATAACTCTGGACGGCTGCGCCGAAGCGCACCTCTACCTGCTTGCGCTCTAAAGTGCGAAGGGCGGCGCTTTGGAGTGTGGGAGGCATCGTCGCCAGAATACTCTCCAACGCTTCCAGCAAAATGATCCGCACCGGTTTCATCGCCGCGTGATGAGCGTAGTCTTTCGCCAGCACCAGCCGCGTCAGTTCAGACAGCGCGCCGGCCATCTCCACGCCGGTTGGCCCACCGCCGACGACCACAAACGTCAATTCCGCCGCGCGTTTCTGGGAATCGGTTTCCTGCGCGGCGAGTTCAAACATATTCAAGACATGATTGCGAATGCGGACGGCGTCCTCGATCTCTTTCAGGCCGAAGCCATGCTGTTGCACCGAGTCCAGATTGAAATAATTCATTTCGCTGCCAAAGGCCAGGATCAAATAATCGTAATCCAGCTCGCCGGTGGACAGGGATAGCCGTCGCTCGGCCAAGTTGACTCCGGTCACCTCCGCCAAGCGGAACTCCACGTTGTCGTGGCGCAAGATCGCGCGCACTGGGTAAGCAATCTCGTCCGGGGAGAGACCGGCGGTGGCCACTTGATAGAGCAGGGGTTGGAACAAATGGTAATTATGCCGGTAAACCACGACCACATTGACCGGCAGAGCGCGGAGGGCGCGGGCGGCGCGCAAGCCACCAAACCCCGCGCCGACGATGACAACTCGAGGCTGGCTGTTCTTCATAGGAGTCATGGGAGGTGTAGAGAGCGCTGTTGTGCTTTATTTAGGGTATTATATCGCTGGATAGGGGCTAGCGTCTTTCATAACCTATTATCATGATAGAAAATAACTTACACGACCGATACAAATTGCGAATCAATATCCGTCCAATTAAGCACGCTTATTTCATTCGTGATGATGACTGGACAGCGTTGAAAGATGTCATTCAGCTTACGGGTACCCAATGGGGGGGTATTCGGAGTCTAATCCTGCCAGTAAGATCCGATTTATCAATGGCACCTATATTTGAGCAGTTGCTCAGCCTTCATGAGCCTGATTACTTTATTGGTTATATGACTCAAATGAGTCGATCAGCAGACCTATACTACGAGGAGCATAACCAATTACAACGCCAATTAATCAATCTTTTTCCCAAGAGGCGTATTTCACTCCAGGAGGGGCGGTCTTATGCGTTGCATGATATGACAGCACATGCTTTGCGAGTTATCGTTGATGAAGATCTTCGAAATAAGCAGTTAACTATTCAAAGATGGGACATTAATCCTGACAGCGAACATGTACTCTTGGCAATTTATGGAACTGTTTATCCTGGTCAGGAGGAATACTATGCAACAACAATTCACCTGACTGACGAAGAAATTGCAGTAGGAAGTAGAGAATTTTGGGCAAGTCAGATTAAAAGTGATCCATTCTCATCGGTTATCAATCTCACTGCTTATCACACGTTTGCATATGAAGTGTCGGATTGGTTCGAGTCAAACGAGTTTGATATTGTGGTAGGAGAAGATATCAGTAGTATCTGTATGTATTGGAATTTCCGCGCTACGCGAGAAGCAACGCGTTTTTCGTCTGGAGACAAACGGCGCACTCTTCTTGCGCCTATGAGTGCGATAGAGAATCGTAGTAGTCTGGATAACCTGATTGATGTGGTTAGAACTAACTTTCCTTCGCCTCGTATGTCATCTAACCTCAACATTAATTTTAATGTGTGGGAAGAAAAAGCTCTGAATAGGTTATTACAGACCCTATCACAAACAACTGATCAATTAGAAAAGCTAACAGTAGGAGTTCAAGCAAGTCGTCATTGGGGCCGCCAAACCTCACAGGCTGACGATTTGACAGGAAAGAAGCTGACTTATCTTGTTGGTCTTCCACTCAGGCTACCAGGATCATATCGCGAAGGCGTAGGGACTCACCCTCCGTTAACGACACCACTTACTTTAGGAAGAAACGAGGTATTGTATGAGCCTCCAGCTAATTTTCGAAATCGCTCTAGAGAGGGAGTTGCAGTAGACTTTGAGAGTGAAGTCTGGAACCGTTTCCCGCAGGATAAGCATGTAGCTGAACTTGTTGGGCGGAATAGTTGGTTCTCTAGATATGGCCTTACGGCTATTTATGGACTTGCTGACCGTCCCCATCACCTTGCATTCAACTTGCCTTCCGAATGGGAAACTCTAGAGGCGTATTTCCGTGGGCGTGGTGTGACTATTAGGCGATCCCCCTCCGATGATTATTCAAATGGTGTCATAAAGGTTCTCGGTGGGTGGCAAAAGATAGCAGTTCTTGCAACTAAGCCGGTTTTTCTGTTGTTGGATATTTTGGCCCTTCGAAGTACAAAAAAGGTTGCACAACGAATCATACAAGCCTTAGACCTGAAAGAAAGTGACATTGATACTATAAAGCCACTTCTGCAAGATATCGAAGCTTTGCCAGAGTTAAAAGGTATTCCTAATACTACAACGAGATTTCTCATTACTACGAGACTTCACTTATGACTACGAGACTTTAAGGTTTACACTCATGGGCGAACCTACCTGAAGGGAGGAA
>Ga0209382_10000372_pt1 | contig 73512 bp, 76 predicted proteins | sample SoiMetdeltSBSDD5_FD_187599 | JGI IMG/M metagenome (GOLD analysis project Ga0209382, IMG submission 187599) | Bulk soil microbial communities from a Populus tree surrounding site in Tennessee, USA - Soil MetaG P. deltoides SBSDD5 (SPAdes) (version 2) | ecosystem: Environmental > Terrestrial >... | reverse complement strand
CGACGAGGAGCACAGGCGCCTCGGCCAGCCGGGCCACGTGCATGTTGACGAGGTCGGCGTCGCGCAGGTTGATCTCGGCGGGACTGCCGGCGCCCTCGATGATCACCAGATCGTGGGCGGCCCGCAGCCGTTCGAGGCTCTCGGCCACGATCGGCGCCAGCGTCGGGTGGCGGGCGCGGTACTCCCGGAAGCTGACGCGCGCGACGGCCCGGCCGTGCACGACGAGCTGCGAGCAGTCGTCGCCCTCGGGCTTCAACAAGATCGGGTTCATGTCGCGCGTGGGCTCGATCCCGGCGGCCTCCGCCTGCGCGGCCTGGGCGCGACCGATCTCGCCGCCGCACGGAGTGACGGCCGCGTTGAGCGACATGTTCTGCGCCTTGAACGGCGCCACCCGCCAGCCCGCCCGCGCGAAGAGCCGACAGAGCGCGGTGGCGAGCAGGCTCTTGCCCACGCCCGACGCCGTGCCCTGCACCATGAGGCACGGCGCGCGCATCAGCGACCGAAGCGCACGCTCACCCCGCCGCGGAGCGCCCAGTCGGGCCCGCGACCGGCGAGCGAGGTCACGACCGAGGCGTCGAGGGCGACGTCGGGGGTCGGGCGCCAGATGACGCCCGCGTCGAGGAGCAGGCCGTCACGGCCGTCCCGCTCGTCCCGCGTCGCATAGAAGAGGTCGGTGAAGAGGGTGAGCCGCTCGCCGAGATCGCGCGAGAGCCCCGCCGCGAGGATGGCCTCCAGCAGGTAACCGCTGGGCCGCGACTGCCCGACGGCGGCGAGACCGCCGTTGAAATCGAGATTGAACTGCGCCGGCAGGCCGAGACTGACCAGCAGGAGCGCGCCGACGTCGGTCTTCCCGGAGCCGAGCGGCTCCTCGCTCACCGGCAGCTTCACGAAGGGCAGGAGGCCGAGCGAGGGGAGCCACGAGCCCTCCGGCGCGTCGAGGAAGCGATACTTCGCGGCGAGGACGAAATCGCCGTGGTCGGTGACGTCGACCGCGCCGCGCTGGACGACGATCGGATCCCCGAAGAAGCCGACCTCCAGGCGCTCGGCCACGCCGATGCGGAGCAGCAGGTCGACGTTGAAGCGCCGATCGGACGACGCCCCTCCGGTGCGCTCGTACCGGTAAGCGACACCGGTCTCGATCTGGACCACGCCGCGCCCGACGGTGGCGGTGCTCGTCGACAGGCCGGCGCGGTCGGGGACGATCGGCTCGGCGTCTTCCACCGCCCCCGCCCCGAGCGGCAGGAGGGCCAGCGAGAGCGTGAGGCCGAGCGACGTCAGCCGACGCGGGCGTACCGGCGTCGCAGGTCCTCCCAGAGGGCGGTGCGATTCCACGACGGCTCGCGCACCCGGTCGCCGGCGTCGTCGAGCCACGGATTGGGGAAGAAGACGGTGACCATCTGCTCGCCGAGCCCATTCCAGAGCCGCAGCCCCCAGGCGCCGGGCACGCAGGTGCCGCCGTCGGTGTGGAAGAACGCGGCGCGGGCGACGCGGCGGACGCGCGCCTGCTCGGCCGAGGCGGCGCCCCGATGGTCGTTCACGCAGAGGTGGAAGTGCCAGGCGCCCGTGTCGACCGTGAGGTAGCCGTCGAGCATCGACACGGTGGGCGGCGACGTGAAGCGGACCTCCCAGGCGGAGCCCTCGATGACGGGGCCCGCGAAGATGCGGGCCCAGTGCTCGCGGAAGACCTCGAGCATCAGGCGCTCGACGGTGTCGCCCGCGACCGGGACGTCGTCGTAGCGAGTCGTCGTGCCGTCCGCCTCCTGCACGACGGCGCCGGGGGCCGAGGCCATGGCGCGCATCGTACCCGAAAGCGGCCACGGCCGTCAGCGGAGGTCGAACACGACCGGCAGGCGGACCCGCAAGGGTCGCGGGCGGACGTTCGGCGGGAACGGCACGTGACGCACCCCACGGGCCGCGTCGAGCGCCGCGTCGTCGAGCACGCGGTGCGACGACGAGGCGGCGAGTGACACGCGGCCGACCGCGCCCGTCGCGGCGATCTCGACCTCGATGTGCACGGTGCCGCTGACCCCCCGATGGCGCGCCACCGAGGGATAGGTGAGCAGCTCGTGGATCCTCCGTCGCACGAGCGCCAGGTACGCCGCGTACTCGGCGCCCTCGCCACCCCCCTCGCCCGGCACCGCCAGGGCCAGCGGCCCTCCCGTTCCCGCGCCCGCGCCGCCACTCGCGCTGACGCCCTCGCCGGTGCCGCGGCCCCCGTCGGTCGATCCCGCCCCCGGCGCGAGCGATCCAGCGCCGCTCCCGCCTCCCGCCGTCGGCCCCGGAGAGGCCGAGCCGGAGACGGCACCGCCAGCGGAGGGCGAACCGCCCACGATCGTCGAGTGAGACGGGGACTCGGCCGGACGCGGTGCGGCCGTCGCGGGCTCGGACGACGGGACGGCTTCCGTCACCGGCGCAGGCTCGGAGACCACGGGAGCGGGAGGCGGTGGTGGCTGCGCCGGCTCGGGCGGACGAACGATCTCGGCCGGTGGTGCCGCGGGCTCCGGCGCTCGTCGCTCGGGAGCAGGCGTCGGTGCGACGGCGGGTGCGCGGCTGGACCTCCGTGAGGCCGACGACGACGCCTGCCCGCCGGGCGGTGCGCTGCCGGGAGTCCAAGTCCTGTCGCCGCCGTCCCGTTGCCCCGCCGAGCCCGGCGAGTCGGGGGCGAACAGACCGTGCACGAGATCGACGAACAGCATCGGCGGCGACGTGACGAGCCCGATCAGGGCGAACGCCGCCACGACCAGGCCGGCGTGGACGCCGATCGAGAGGAGCATCCACACCGAGAGTCGCCGTCTCATCCGCGATCGGCCACCCAGCGACGGATGCCAGCGCCCAGCGCCGTTCGGGTCGCGCGTGCGACCACCCAGCCGGCGTCGCTGATCGGTCCGCCGAACCGTACCGTGGGCCCACGGCCGGTCGCGGCGACGACCACGGCGTCGGTGGACGTGCCGCTGGCGGCGCCGCCGTCGGCACAGGTGAGCCCGGCTGCGATCATCGCCAGTGTCTTCACCTCGGTCACCGTGAGGGCCAGATTCACGAGCGCCGCCGGCTCCACGTCCGCGTCGAGCACGACGATCGTGTTGATGGTGCCGGGCGTGGCGGCCGCGGGCGGGCTCACGCCCGCGGCGATCATGTTGCCGAGGCCGACCGTCGCGACGACGAGCGCGGTCAGCCCTCGCGCGCTCTCCGCGGCGACCTCGGCCCGCTCCGTCCAGGCCGCGGTCAGCAGCCCGACGCGCGGGGTGGGCAGCCCGCGCCGGGCCGCGAAGGCGTCGAGCCGGAGGGCGGCGTCGCCCCAGGGGCAGTGCCGGTCCACGTGGAGATTGACGAGGGCCCGGGCATGCCCGGGCCCTCCGCCCACCACCGCCGACGAGAGGACCGTCAGCGGGCTCGCGGCCGTCACCACGACGGCCTCCGCATCGATCCCCACCTCGACGCCGTCGATCGTCGCCATCACTGGAACGTGGCGCGCAATCCCACGAGGGCCTGGATCCCCGGCGCCGGGAACCCCTGGACCTCGACGTAGCCCTCGTCGGTGACGTTCTGGATTCGCGTCGTGAAGTCGAGCGCCTTGAGGACGCCGCGGCGCTCGAGGATCCGCCACGTCCCGCCCACGTCGACGCGGACGTACCCGGAGGTGTAGACGTTGCCGAGGGGCTCGAAGGCCCGCGTCTGGATGTACAGCTCCGTGAACAGCGACAGCCGGGGGATCGGCTCCCACGTGATGAGGCCGTTCCAGCGGTGGCGCGGCTCGCGCGGCAGGGGCTGGTCGGTCACGAGGTTCTCGGTGTCCGTGTAGGTGTAGTTGAGCGCAGTGACGAGGTTGTGGAGGACGACGACCTCCGCGGCGAACTCGATGCCGCTGCTGCGCGAGCGGCCGATGTTGGCCGTGGTCGCGAACGGCGGGGTGGCCAGCGGCACGCAGCAGAGGATCTGGTTGGTGAAGTCGTTGCGGAAGAACGTCAGCCCCAGCTTCACGCGATCCTTCCAGAACCGCTGATCGACCCCGACGTCCCACGAGAACGACTCCTCGGGCAGGATCGCGGGATTGGAGAACCCCGGGAAGAAGAGGTCGTTGAAGGTCGGCGCCCGGAAGCCGCTGCCGGCGCTGCCGTGCAGGCGCGTGCCCCACTCCTTTACCACGTAGGCCAGCGAGCCGCGCTCGGTGGTGGCCCGCCCGAAGACGTCGTTGTCGTCCACCCGCACGCCCGCCGTCATGAAGAGGCGGTCGAAGAACCGGAACGTCTGCTGGAAGAACCCGGACACCGTCTCGGTGTTCGGCGAGAAGGCGCTCGTCCCCTGCACGTTGGCCGACTCCTCGCGCCACTCGACGCCGAAGGTCGAGGTGGACCACGTCCCGATGTGGAAGTGGCTCAGGCCCTCGACCTCGTTGCGGCGCACCTTGAACCGGCCCGGGAAGTTGCAGACGCCGAACGTGGCCGGCGGGCACGGGAACGGGTCGGGAGGATCGATGAACGCCTGATTGTTGTAGAAGCGCGACAGCCGCAGCTCGCCCTCCCACCAGCTCACCGGCCGCGTGCGGACGTCGATCGTGGCGGTGTAGGTCTCGCTCTCCTGGCGCGTGTTCGGGTCGAAGAGCGTGGGGCGGTTCGGGCTGGGATTGCCGACGAACTCGATCGGCAGGCCGGTGTCGGTCTTGTTGTAGCGCACCGCCGCGCCCACGCGCGTGTTGCCCCACGGCAGCGTGACCCCGAACCGCCCGGCGGCCGCATTCTGGTCCACGCCGTCGTTGGGGAACTGTCCGTTGGACTCCAGGTGATAGAAGCCGAGCGCGTAGTCGAACTCTCTCCAGGCGCCGCTCAGGCCCGCCCGGGTGCGGAGGGTGTCGTTGTTGCCGACCTCCTGCGAGGCCGTCACGGTCGGCGGTCCGCTCCCCCGCTTGGTGATGATGTGGACGACGCCGCCGATGGCGTCGGAGCCGTAGATCGTCGACTGCGGGCCGCGGATGACTTCGATCCGCTCGATCATGTCGGGCGCGACGTCCGCCAGCTCTCCCTGGCCGAGCGTGGGGCTCTTGAAGCGGACGCCGTCCACGAGGATCTGCACCTGGTTGGGGTTCGCGCCCCGGATGCTGACGCTCGTCGTCTTGCCGAACGAGCCCGAGCGGCGGATCTCCACGCCGGGCACGTGGCGGAGCGCCTCGTCGACGGTCGGATAGAGCCGTGTGTCGAACAGCTCGCCGTCGACGATCGTCACCGAGGCGCCCACCTGCTCGGCCGGCGTCTCGATCCGGGTGCCCGTCACGACCACCGGCTCCAGCGTCTTCGTCTCCTGCGCCGCCGCGGGCCCCACCAGCCCCGCCAGCAGCACCACCGCGATCAACGTCCAGGTCATCTGCTCCACTCCTTCATTCGCGAAAGGGTTGGATGCCGTGGCCCCGGGGGCAGGTCTCCTGACTCGTGGATCGACGCCGCCGCCCATGCCTTCCCACCCGGTGCTCGTCGGCCGAACACGTCGGGCAGTGGCTCCCGCGCTCGCGGGACCTGGACGGTGCTCCCCACTCACAGTGGCGCGACCGTGCCGGCTTGAGGCGCCCACGACCCGGCACCCGACCGGCTTCCCTCGACCCCTGGGACCGGTTACGTGAGAGGCGGCCGGGGCCTCCTTCCCGCCGGCGCCGTCGGCCACTCCACGTGGACGACCGGACGCCCGCTCTTGGGATTGACGTCGACCTCGACGGCGCAGCCGAACACCGATTCCAGCACCGCGCGCTGCAGCACGTCGGCCGGCGGGCCCACGCGGGCCACGCGGCCGGCCCCGAGCAGCAGCAGGCGGTCGCACACCTCGGCGGCGAGGTTGAGATCGTGCGAGACCAGCAGCACGGTCACCCCGCTCTCGACGTTGAGGCGCTGCAGCAGCGCGGCCGTCTCCGCCTGGTAGCGCAGGTCCAGGTGCGAGGTCGGCTCATCGAGCACGAGCAGCCGCGGCTGCTGGGCGAGCGCGCGGGCGAGCATCGCCCGCTGGCGCTCGCCGCCCGAGAGCTGCTCGAGCGGCAGCGCCGCCAGGTGGCGCACGCCGGTCGCGTCCATCGCCGCCAGCCCCTGCTCCCGGTCCGAGTCGCTCTCGAAGAACCGCGCCGGCCCGTGCGGGTAGCGGCCCATCAGCACGAGCTGCTCCACCGAGAACGGGAACGGGCGCGGCGCCTCCTGGGGCACCACGGCGACGTGGCGGGCGACGTCGGCGTGGGCCAGACCCGCGAGCGGGCGACCGTCGAGGCGCACCTCGCCGCGCGTAGGGACCACCACGCGGGTCAGCAGCCGCAGGAGCGTGGTCTTCCCCGCGCTGTTGGGACCGATCACGCCGAACACCTCGCCCGGTTCGATCGCGAACGACACCCCGGCCAGGCTGAAGCCACTCCCCCGCCGCCGCTCGGGCTGGGGGTACGCGAAGGCGACGTCGTCGAACTCGACGAGCGCGGAGCTCACAAGGTCGCCCGGTAGCGCGTGCGGAGCAGGTAGACGAAGAACGGCGCGCCGCAGAACGAGGTGAGGACGCCGACGGACAGCTCGGCCGGGGCCACGACGTTGCGCGCGAGCGTGTCGGCGCCGAGCAGGAACACGCCGCCGGCGACGAGCGCGGTCGGCACCAGCAGGCGGTTGTCCTGGCCGAGGACGCCGCGCAGCATGTGCGGCACCACCAGGCCGACGAAGCCGATCGGCCCCGTGAACGCCACGACGGTGCCGGTCAAGAGCGCGGCGGCCACGAAGACGCGCCGTTTGAGGCGCGCGGCGTCGACGCCGAGCTGGGTGGCGGCCTCCTCGCCGAGGGCGAGCAGGTTCAGCTCACGTGCCGAGCGCAGGACGAGCCAGAAGCCGACCAGCGCGAGCAGCGCGAAGAGACCGAGCGCGGCGGGCGGGATGGGCGCCAGGTTGCCGAGCAGCCAGTGCACGACGCCGCCCAGGCGGTTGAAGTCGATGACCGAGATGAGCACGGTGATCGCGGAGGTGAAGAAGATGCCGACGATCACCCCGCCCAGCAGCAGCGTCTGCACCGACAGCCCGCCGGGGACCCGCGCGATCAGGTAGACGGCGCCGGCGGCCAGCAGCGCGCCCGCGAACGCGAAGACCGCGACGCCGAGCGCCTGCAGCGTCGAGATGCCGAGGCCGAAGATCTGGGCGAGGACCACGCCGAAGGCGGCGCCGCTCGTCACCCCCAGCACCGAGGGCTCGGCCAGCGGATTGCGCGTGAGCGCCTGGAACGCGACGCCCGCCACGGCCAGCGCGCCGCCGGCCAGCGCCGCCGCCACCACGCGCGGCAGTCGGAGCTGCAGCGTGACGACCGACTCCACCGACTCGGCGCCCGCCCGCCCGGCCAGCGCGCGCACGACGGAGCCCGGCGAGAGCCCGGCGCTGCCGACGAACAGCGCGAGCGCGGCGACGACGACCAGCGCCACGCCCAGCACCCCCAGCGCGAGGGCCAACCGGCGCGCCTGGCTCACCGGAACGCCTCGGGATGGATGAGGCGCGCCAGCATCTCGAGCCCCTCGGGCACGCGCGGGCCGTAGCGGTGTAGGAGCGAGAGGTCGGCGGAGTGCAGCCGCCCGGCGCGGATGGCCGGCACGCTCGCCAGCCGCTGCCACTTCTCTGGCGACGGGCGGCCCGCCGTCGAGCTGCCCGTGGAGTGGTCGGCGAGGATGATCACCTCGGGCGCGCGGGCGACCGCCGCCTCGAGGCTGAAGCGCGGATAGGCGTCGCCGTCCGTGGCGGTGATGGAGGCGCCGCCGGCGACGTCGATGAGCTCGGTCAGCATCGAGGCGCGCCCCGGCACGATCAGCGGATCGGGCCACAGCACGTAGAGCACGCGCGGCCGCGGGAACGGCGCCACCGCGCGGCGGACGGCCTCGATGCGGCGCATCATCTCGCCGGTGAGCCGGGGCACCTCGGCCTGACGGCCGGTGAGCACGCCCACGCGCTGGATCAGGTCCACGGTCTCGGTGATCCGGTTGGCGTGCACGAGGTACGTCGGGATGCGCAGCCGCTCGAGCTGCCGGACCGTCTCCTCGCGGTTGCCCTCGTCGGTGGCGACGACCAGGTCGGGCTTGAGCGCGACGAGGGTCTCGAGGCTCGGGTTGACCATGCCGCCGACGCTGGGCTTGGCCTTGACCCCCGCCGGGTAGTCGCAGAAGTCCGTGCGGCCGACGAGCCGGTCCTCGGCGCCGAGCGAGAACACGATCTCGGTGACGCTCGGCACGAGCGACACGATCCGCGCGGGTGGCGCCGGCAGCGTGACCTCGCGCCCGAGCATGTCGCGCAGCGTGAGCGCGCCGGCGGGCGTCGCCACGAGCCCCACGAGCAGCGCCACGACGGCCGCGGTCGCGCGCGTCATCGGGCGGCCGCGCAGGCGTCGACGAACGACGCCGCCAGCGACGGGTTCGAGGCGAAGTGCAGGTGCACGTAGCTCATGAGCGCCCGGTCGACCAGGTAGCCCTCGGCGCGCTCGGCGCCGCCGGGCACCCGCACGCGGTACGCGCGCGGCACGCCCGCGGGCACCGGGCCGAGCGTCGAGGCGTGGAACTCCTGGCCGCGCGCGACCACGCCCGGCGCGCCGAGCCCGCACGGCGCGGCCAGCGTCACCTCCGCGTAGCCGATCGTGAGCCCGTGCGCGCGCATCCGCACCGCCGCCGGCAGGACGCCGACCATCGGGTGGACGTGGCCGTCCACGTCCTCGAGCGACTCGGCCAGGAACATGAGGCCGCCGCACTCGGCGTAGACGGGCCGGCCTGACGCCGCGAAGCCCCGCACCGCCGCCCGGACCGCCGTGTTGTCGGCGAGCGCGCGCGCGTGCACCTCGGGGTAGCCGCCGCCCAGGTAGAGCCCATCCACGTCCGGGACGTCGGCGTCTGCCAGCGGGCTCCACGACACCAGCTCGGCCCCGGCGGCGCGGAGCGCCCCGAGGTTCTCGGCGTAGTAGAACTGGAACGCGGCGTCGTGCGCGACGCCGATCCGCGCACGCGGCGGACGCGACGTGACCGTCGGTGGCGCTGAGGCCGGCGCGGGCTCCGCCAGCGCCAGCAGGCGCTCGAGATCGACGTGCCGCTCGACGGTGTCGCCCAGGCGGGCGATCAGGTCCGACGTGAGCGCGCCCTCGGCGGCGGTCAGCAGGCCGAGGTGGCGCTCGCCGACGGTGAGCGCGGGATCGTACGGCACGCCGCCGAGCCACTCGGCGCGGCACGCCGCCCGGACCGCATCGGCGATCCAGCCCGCGTGGGTGGCGCCGCCGACCCGGTTGGCGACGACGCCGACGACGCGCAGCCTGGGATCGAAGCGCTCGAAGCCGAGCGCCGATGCCGCCGCGCTGCGGGCCGCCGCCGCGGCGTCGAGCACGAGGACGACGGGCGCGCCGAGCCACTTGGCGACCTGGGCGGTCGAGCCGTCCTCGCTCGCGCCGTCCACGCCGTCGAAGCAGCCCATCACGCCCTCGACGACCGCCACGTCGGCGTCGGCCGCCGCGCGCGCGACGGTCTGCAGCACCGCGGCCCGGCCGCACATCCAGCCGTCGAGGTTGTAGGACGGCCGGCCCGTGACGACGGCGTGCAGCCCGGGGTCGATGAAGTCGGGCCCGACCTTGAACGCTTGCACGGTGAGGCCGCGCCGTCGCAGCGCAGCCAGCAGGCCCAGCGTGATCGAGGTCTTCCCGACCCCGCTCGCGACCCCGGCGATTACAAGGACCCGCGCGCTCATACCGGCCCGTCGACCCCGGCCGACTTGAAGGTGGCCATCTCGGCGTAGATCGCCGCAGCGGCCCGTGCGAGTGGGACGAACAGGGCCGCGCCGGTGCCCTCACCCAGCCGCATGTCGAGCGCGAGGTACGGGTCGAGCCCGAGGTGGCGGAGCGCGGCCGCGTGACCCGGCTCGGCCGAGCGGTGGGAGGCGAAGAGCGCATGGCGCGCGTCGGGCGCCAGCGCGACCGCCACGAGCGCCGCGGCGCCGGCGATGAAGCCGTCCAGGACGACCGGCACCCGCCGGGCGGCGCCGGCCAGGATCACGCCGACGAGGCCGGCGATCTCGAAGCCGCCGACCTTGGCGAGGACGTCGAGCCCGTCGGCGGCGTCGGGCATGTTCACGCGCAGCGCGCGCTCGATCACCGCCACCTTGCGCCGGCGGCCGGCCTCGTCAACGCCCGTCCCGTGACCGGTCGCCGCGTCGGGGGCGACGCCGGTCACCGCGGCGGTGATGGCGCTGGCCGCCGTCGTGTTGCCGATGCCCATCTCGCCCGTGCCGAGCAGGTCGGCGCCCTCGTCGATCGCCTCCTCGGCGAGCGCGGCGCCCGCCTCGAGCGCCTCGACGGCCTGCGCGCGCGTCATCGCGGGTCCGAGCGCCATGTTGGCCGTGCCCGGGCCCGCGCGCCGCACGACGAGGCCGGCCGGCGCACCGAGCGGCGTGGCGACACCGAAGTCGGCGACGATCACGCGCGCCCCGGCCTGGCGCGCCAGCACGTTGACCGCCGCGCCGCCCCGCAGGAAGTTCTCGACCATCTGCGCGGTCACCGACGAGGGATACGCGCTCACGCCCTCGGCCACCACGCCGTGGTCCGCCGCGAACGTGAAGATGACGGGCACCGTCACGCGCGGGGGCCGTCCGGTCAGCGCGGCCAGCCGGATCGCGAGTTCCTCGAGGCGTCCGAGGCTGCCGGGCGGCTTCGTCAGCGTATCGAGGTGGCGCTGGGCGGAGGCGGCGGCGGCCCCGAGGGGGCCCCCGATCGCCTCACGGAGCCTCGTGAGTCCGTGCACGAAGCGAGGTCCCGGTGGGGGCGTCCTTGACGACGAGGGGCAGACCCGCGACGAGCAAGACGACGCGGTGGGCGGCAGCCGCCACCCGCTGGTTGACGAGACCGAGAACGTCGCGGAAGCGCAGCCCCGCGGCCGTCGGCGGATGTACTCCGAGCCCGACCTCGTTGGAGACGAGCCGCAGGTCGGCGGCGGGCGCGGCAACGAGCGTGGCCAGGCCATCGGCCGCCTTGAGGATCGTCTCATCGTCGTCGCCGCGCGCCATGAGGTTGGCCACCCACAGCGTGAGGCAATCGACGACGACGGCGTCGGCGCCACGCAGCACCTCGTCGAGGCGGGGGACGAGCTCGCACGGCGCCTCGAGCGTGGTCCACGAGCGCGGGCGCTCGGCCTGGTGGCGCGCGATGCGCGCGGACATCTCGGCGTCGCCGGGCTCGGCCGTGGCGACGAACGTGACGCGCCCGCCCGAGGGCAGACCGGCGATCGCGAACCGGCTCTTGCCGCTCCGCGCGCCGCCGACGATGAAGAGTGAGGAAGCCACCGTTCCCGGATCCTCCCGCGAAGACCGGTCGTGATGAGTTCGCGCGCGGGCAGGTCTCCTGGCTCTCGGATCGTCCTACTCCCCGCGCCTTCCCGGCCTCTCGGCCAGTGGCCTCCGCGGGTTTCGTCCCCGATTACAGTGACGGGGTCGCGGCGGTTTCGCACCGCCTTCCCTGGGCCCGAAACGGGCACCCGGGCGCGTCCAGCGCGCAAACCCTAGCAGAACCGCCCGAGGGCTGCAACCGAGCCAGCCGGAGGTACGATGGCCCGTCATGCCCGGCACGACGCGTCTCTACCTGACCGACGATCACTGCGTGGAGGCCGAGGCGACCGTCGTCGCCGTCGCGGCCGACGCGCTCGCGTGCGACCGGACGTGCTTCTACCCCGGCGGGGGCGGCCAGCCGCCCGACCAGGGCTCGATGATCCTCACGGGCGGCGCCGTCGTGGAGATCGTCTCCGCGCGCGCCGACCCGGACGGCGTCGTGTGGCACGTGGCGTCCCCCGCCCCCTCGCCCGAGCTCGTGGGCCACACCGTGCGACTGCGCGTCGACGCGGCGCGGCGCCAGGCCCTCACCCGTCACCACACAGTCCTGCACGTCCTCAATACCGTGGCCCTCCGGGAGCACGGGGGCTGGATCACCGGCGTGCAGATCGGCGTCGACTACTCGCGGATCGACCTCACGCTGGAGGGGCTGACGCCCGCGATGTGCGCGGCCCTGGAGGCGCGGGTCAACGAGGTGCTGGCCGCCGATCGCGCGCTTCGGGCATACACGATCACCGAGGCCGAGTTCCGCGCCCGCGACGACCTGCGCCGCACGCGGGACGCCGAGCCGCCAGTCGTCGACGGCCACGTGCGTGTGGTGGAGATCGAGGGATTCGACGCCCAGGCATGCGGCGGAACCCACGTGCGCACGACCAGCGAGGTCGGCCGCCTCTCGATCTTCCGCACCGAAAACAAGGGCCGCCTCAACAAACGGCTCTACGTGCGGCTCGACTCGCCCTAGTGTCTCGAGTCGGAAGGTCGCGCAGCTCCACCCGACGTGGGTGGGGCGGGCCCGAGGTGGGCCCTCGGGCCCGCCCCGCCCACGTCGCTCCGGCGCATCGACGAACGCCTGACGCGGGACGCTAGACGCCCGAGGCGCCGGCCTGGTCCATCGCGGTGAGGAACGCCTCGCGCTTGGCCTGATCGTCGATGTGGGCCGCCAGGCGATCGGCCAGCGCCACCGTGTCGGCGGCCTCCTTCGCCGCCTTCGCCACGAGCAGTCGCGCGATCGGGCCGACGTGACGGGCCAGGATCTCCTCGGCCGTCGCCAGGACCGTGGACGTGATGGGCGCCGGCGCCCGCGGCGCCCGTCGCTCGGACGTCGGCGGAGCCGACCGTGCGGTCGGGGGCGCCGGCGCTGCGGGTGGGCGGGCCGCGGGCGCCGCCGACATCTCAGCGAGGAACCGGTCGCGCGCCGGCCCGGTCAGGCTCTCCGCCGCGAACGCGAGGAGCTGGGCGCGGTCACGGGCCTGGTGCGCCGCGCGCTGCACGACCACCTTGGCCATCGGGCCCAGGTGCGCGGTCAGCGCGCGCGTCATCCGCGTCACCAGCTCCGGCGGAAAGTCCACCGGGGGCGGGACGGGCACCGCCGGCGCGGCCGCGGGCTCGACGGCGACCTCCGGGGCGTCGCCCGTCGCCGCGCCTCCGTGCACCTCGTACAGCTCGTGCTCGCGCACGTGCTTGTCCTTGTGCAGGCCCGCGTACTGGAACAGCCGCGCGTACTCCTCGGACAGCCGCGAGACGACCTCGAAGAACGAGCGCGAAACGAGGATCTGGTTCGGCGCCGCGAAGCTCATCACCCGCTGGGCCACGTTGATGCCGTCGCCGATGAGGTTGCGGTTGCCGTTGAGGTCGCGCACGATCCGCGTGGGCCCGAGGTTGATGCCGATCCGCACCTGGAGGCCCGGTCCCGGGTCGGCCCGGACCGCCTGCCGCAGGTTGGCGGCGGCGAAGAGCGCGTCCTCCGGGTCGCCGAAGAAGCACAGGGCCGCGCCGTCGCCGGTGTCGAGGGCCAGCCGGTCGGACTCGGCGACGGTCGCGAGCGCCCGGTTGATCATCGCGTTGAGGTGCCGCTTGTACTGCACCTGCTGGGCCACCGCCTGCTGCGAGTAGGCGACGAGGTCGATGAAGACCACCGTGCAGATGACGGTCCGGTTCTCGGAGCCGTACGGTGGCTGCTCGTCGGGCATGGCGCTCGTCAGTCCCCGATCATCTTCATGGCGGTCTGGAGGCTGCGGCGCATGCGGTTGAAGGCGCGCGCCAGCTGACCGATCTCGTCCCGGCCCGTCTCGTCGAACTCCGGCACCTCGAAGTTGCCGACGCTGACGTCGGCGGCGGCCTTCGACATCCGCGCCACCGGGCGCACGATGATGCGCGTGAGCATGAGGTTGAGGGCGACGAAGGCCAGCGCGAAGACCGCGGTGAGCGAGCCCATGAAGGTCAGGAACGCCCGGCGCGCGTTGCCCACCGGCACCGCCATCGGCACCGAGACGATCTGGGCGCCGACGATCTCGTTGTGCTTCCAGCCGAAGCCGTTGGCGGGCCCGTAGAGCTTGATCATGGTGGCCGGCGCCGCCTCCGGGGTGCTGTGGCAGGTCAGGCAGGCCGGGTTCTTGATCTGGATCGGCCGCGCGATGTAGAGCGCCCGCCCGGTCGGGGTGTCCCGCTCGCCGACGATCTCGCTCCGGTCGGCGTTGTCACGGAACAGCCGGATGATGTCGTTCTCCCAGTCCCCCGCGCGGTTGCGGGGGTTCGTGGGATTGATGGTCGCTTCCTTGTAGGTGTAGTCGACGTACTTCTTGCGCAATACGTTCAGCGTCTCGGTCGCGGCGTAGGCCGGCACGCTCTGGGGCAGGAAGACGCGCATGAGCTGCAGGTCGAGCTGCGGCCGCACCTGCTCGATCGTGTAGCCGCGGATCGCCAGCGCCGCCTCCATCATGAGGCCGGCGTGGTGCTGCACCTCCTCGCGCGCGTTACGCTCGAGCAGCGTGTAGGAGAGATACCCGGAGATGAGGAGCCCGAGGCCGAACACCGCCAGGAGCACCAGGTTGAACTTCGTTCGCAAGCCCATGCCGCCCCTCCTCGTGACCGCCGGCTCACGGCGTGCGGCAATCGGCCAGGCGCGCGTGAGTCCGGGTGAAGCCGATCAGGCTGAACGTCGCCGAGTGGGTGCTCGTCTTCGGCCAGGTCGGCCAGAAGCGGAGCTGCACCCGAGCCTTCAGCCCGCGACGGAACTCCTCGACCAGCGACTCGTACCGCGACCGAAAGACCGCCGTCCGGCCGTCCACCACCTCGTCCATCGGCACGAACGCTCCGTCGTCGACGACCAGGCCGATGTCACCGTCGCCCGGGTCGAGCTGCGAGGCCGAGGTCACCCGCACCGCCTTGCCGTCGACGATGATCTGGGCCCACGTCTTCTGGTAGCCGTCCGGCAGCGACTGCCGCTCGGACTCCATGACACACCCGGCCGGAGCCACTGCCGGCGCCCCGGCGGCCGGCGGCTCGGGGCGCACCGCCCACTCGGCCGCGACGCCCGGCGGGATGGCGAGCATCCCCGCCGCCAGGCTCAGCGCGGCCAGACGCGGCCACCGGGAGCGACGTCGGGGCGCGGGCGAGCGGAGCATAGGCGTTCTCGGATTCTGACCACATGCCCGCCAGGTGTCAAACTCGGTGGGCCGAGGGGGCTAGGCCTTCTTCTCCTTGTCGGCGTAGGACACCGCCAGCCCGGCCCCCGCGTCCGACTGGATGCCATAGGGAGGGATCGGGTAGCGAAGCCCGTTCCTGGACAGCGCCGCCAGCCCGTCGATCACCTTGGGCAGGTAGCGTGGCGGGATGGCCATCAGCAGCTCGTCGTCGGCGACGCCGCCGTACCGGCGCTCGGCGTAGCACGGGATCGTCAGCGCGGGCTCGCCCGTGCGCAGCGCCTTGCCCCACGAGTCGGCGCAGGCCGACTCGCCGACCGACGTGAACGACATCTTCTTGTAGCCGGTCCACTGCAGACCGTTGATGAAGAAGATCATCTGGCCCGGGGTGCCGTAGATGAGGCAGATGTCGGGCGGATCCAGGCGCCCTGCGGTGAGCGGCGAGACGGCCATCGCCCGGAAGCGGCCGTGGGGTACGACGTCCATGGCGCGCTGGTGGGCCGCGGCGTCCTCGATCGTCTGGAACCACACGCCGGCCATGCGCTTGCCCGAGAGCCACTCCTCGTCCTGCGGGTGCAGACCGATCACCGCGCCGCACTGCGCCCCGACGAGGTCGGCCATGGTGATCCCCACCGTCCAGCCGAGCTGCCGCGCCTGCGCCACGATCTGATCCGTCGTGTGCTTCGCGCGCGGTCGTCGGATCTTCGGGATCGCCTCCATCTCCTCGACGGTCTCGAAGAGCTTCATGCCGATGGGGATCGAGCGCAGGCGCAGATGGCGGTTCAGGCCATCGACGATCGCATTCCAGTCGTACGTCTCCATAGAAGGCTCCTCCGCTACCAGTGCCGGAGCCGGTCGAGGTCGCGGCGCTCGCGCTTGGTCGGTCGTCCGGCGCCCGGCGCGCGCCGAGGCGGTGGGGTCCACAGCCCGCGCGGCGGCTCGGGCGGTGTCAGGTCCTCGAACAGCCCGCGGGCGACGGTGGGCGAGCCCCGACGGTCGTCGAGCGCGGTGATCTTGAGGATCCGTCGGCGCCCCTGGGGGAGGGTCACCTGCACCACGTCGCCGGGGCGGACCGCCTTGGCCGGCTTCGCCGCCTGCGCGTTCACGTCGACCTTGCCGCCGTCGCACGCGTGCGAGGCGAGGCTGCGCGTCTTGAACACGCGAGCCGCCCACAACCACTTGTCGACACGCACGGAATCGAACGGTTCCGCCACGACCAGACGGTATCATAAGCCCATCACACGCGTGAGGAGCCACCGCATGCTCGTTCGCTCGGTCGCGGTGCTGCTGCTGGTGCTCGCGACGACCGCCAGCGCGGCCGCCCAGGTCGTCGTCGAGGACTGGTCCGCACAGGCCGTCGGCACCAAGGGAATTCCGGCCGGATGGAAGGGCCAGAACTGGGGCGGCCCCAAGTACGACTTCACGATCGTCACGACCGACGGGCAGAAGGCGCTGCAGATGCGCAGCGCCAACGAGGGCTCGACGATCTCCAAGGAGATCAAGGGCAAGGTCAACCTCAAGGAAACGCCGATCCTCGAGTGGTCGTGGAAGGTGACGGAGCTGCCCAAGGACGGCAACTCGTGCCGCAAGGCCACCGACGACCAGGCGGGCCAGGTCTTCGTGGTGTGGCCGCGGTTCCCCGAGGCGGTCCGCTCGCAGATCATCGGCTACGTGTGGGACACGACCCAGCCGATCGGAACGGTCTGCAAGAGCGAGAAGACGGGCACGGTCACGTACATCGTCGTGCGCTCGGGGCCGGCCGAGCTCGGCAAGTGGCTCACCGAGCGGCGGAACGTCGCCGACGACTACAAGCGCATCTACGGCGCCGAGCCCGACGCGCCGAGCGCGGTCTCCATCGCGATCGATTCCAACGACACCAATTCCACCGCGGAGTCGTTCATGGGCGCGCTGCTCTTCCGCCGGCCGTAACCGCGTGTCGTCGCTGGGAAAATCTTTTCTCAGCCGCCGCGCAATCGTGCTTGCAGCGCCCGTGAGTCGTGCCTATGCTCGGACAGCGTGTCGAGCGATCCTGCGCCCGAGAGCCTGCTGCACGTCTTCGACGCTGCTCCCGTGCCCATTCACGTCGTCGGCCCGGACGGCATCATCCTCGGGGCCAACCGGGCGGAGCTCGCCTTGCTGGGCTACCGTCCCGACCAGTACGTCGGTCACCACGTCAGCGAATTCCACGTCGATCCGGACGACGGCGCCGCTCTCGTCGAGCGCGTGAGTCGCGGCGAGCCGCTGCGCGACCACGCCGCGCGTCTGCGCTGCGCGGACGGCTCGGTGAAGCAGGTGCGGATCAGCTCGGAGGTCCACGACGACGGCGGCCACCTCGTGCGCACGCGCTGCTTCACCCGCGACGTGACCGATACCGTCGCCGCCGAGCGCCGCCTGGCCGCGCAGTACCGCGTGGCCCAGGTCCTCGCGACCGCGGCCGACCCCGTCGAGGGACTCCGGCGCGTCCTGGTGGCGGTGTGCGACGAGCTCGGCTGGGACGTCGGCGAGGTGTGGCTGCGTCCGGACGGCGCCAACACCCTCCGCCTCGTCGCGTCGATGGCGCGGCCCGGCGTCGACGCGCAGGCCCTCGCGCTGCTGGGCCGCGACCTGGTCCTCGCCCGCGGCGAGGGCGTGCCGGGGCACGTGTGGGCCTGCGGCGAGCCGGCGTGGATCCCCGACCTCGCCAAGGCGCCGATGTTCCGGCGGGCGGCCGCCGCCGAGGCGGCGGGGCTCCGCGTCGCGTGCGGCGTTCCGATCGCCATGGCCGGCGACGAGACCGGCGTCATGCTCTGCCTGCGCCGGGCCGCGGAGGCCGGAGACGAGACGGGCGCGATGCGAACGCTGCGCCTGGTGGCCGCGCAGATCGAGCAGTTCCTCGCGCGCGCCCGGGTTGCCGCGGAGCGGGACAGCCTGCTGGCCCGTGAGCGCGCCGTGCGCGAGGAGGCCGAGGTCGCCAATCGCGCCAAGGACGAGTTCCTCGCCGCGCTCTCGCACGAGCTGCGGACACCGCTCAACGCGATCCTCGGCTGGAGCCGGCTGCTCCGCTCGGGCCACCTCGACGGCGAGACGGTCGGGCGCGGGCTCGCCGCCATCGAGCGCAACGCCGAGATCCAGGAGCAGCTCATCGCCGACTTGCTCGACGTGGCGCGCATCGTGACCGGCAAGGTCGAGCTCCGGCTCGGCGCCACCGATCTCGCCGGTGTCGTCGAGGCTGCGGCCGACGCCGTCCGTCACGCCGCGGCCGCCAAGGGCCAGGTCCTCGCGGTGCGCGTCGATCGATCGATCCCGCCGACGCTCGGCGATGCGCACCGGCTACAGCAGGTCGTGTGGAACCTGCTGACCAACGCCATTCGCTTCACGCCCGAGGGCGGGCACGTCCGCGTCGACCTCACCGCCCGGGACGGGCGGGCGACCATCCAGGTCGCGGACGACGGCGTCGGCATCGAGCCCACGTTCCTGCCCCACGTGTTCGACCGCTTCCGCCAGGGCGACACCGGGGCCACGCGTCGGACGGGCGGTCTCGGCCTCGGGCTGTCGATCGTGCGCCAGCTCGCCGAGCTGCACGGCGGCCTCGTCCGCGTCGAGAGCGCGGGCGAGGGCCGCGGCGCGACGTTCAGCGTCGACCTTCCCCTGCTGGCGCCCTCCGAGCCCGCTCAGGCACCAGTCACCACGCCGCCGGTCCCGGCGCCGGTCGCCACGGGAGCGCTCGCCGGTGCGCGCATCCTGCTGGTCGACGACGACGCCGACGCGCGCGACATGCTCGGCCTCGTACTCCGCCAGCACGGGGCGCGCGTGAGCGAGGCCGCCAGCGCCGAGGACGCCGTCGCTGCGTTTCGCGCCGAGGTCCCCGACGTGCTGGTGAGTGACATCGGCCTGCCCGACACCGATGGCTACGGGTTGATCCGCGAGCTCCGCGCGCTGACCGTGCCCCACGCGCAGGAGACGGTCGCGGTCGCGCTGACCGGGTGGGCGCGCTCCGAGGACCGGAGTGCGGCGCTCGAGGCGGGGTTCCAGGCGCACGTCGTTAAGCCCGTCGATCCCCGCGAGCTCGTCGCGCTGCTCGCCCGTCTGGTCCACGGCGCCCCCGAAGCCGCTGGCACCGGGATTGCCTCCGCCTGACGATATGCCTTGCGGAGGATTTTTCTCGGTCGACTCCTTGCGTGGCGTCTGGGTCCTCATCGTGGACAGCAACGCCCAGGGCCGCGCGACACTCGGTGAGATCCTGACCTACTGTGGCGCGCTGGTGACGCCGCTGGCGTCCGCGGGCGAGACGCTGGCCGTCATGCGCCAGGTGAAGCCGGACGTCCTCATCGTCGCCCTGAGCGACGACGAGGACTTTCACTTTATCCGGCAGGTCCGCGCGCTCAAGCCCGAGGCCGGCGGCGTCGTGCCCGCGATCGCGATCACCAGCGATGTGGAGGACGATCTCGCCCGCGCGCGCGGCTACCAGGCCGTGCTGCGCCCGCCCCTCGACCCCTGGGAGCTGTGTCGTCTGGTGTCGAATCTGATGACGGTACGTTGATGGGCGCGTCTCCGGTGTCGCTGAGCCGAGCCGGCCGTGGGAAGGCGATGGTATGTCTCGCAGTCAACCTGGCGCCGTAGCTCCCATGGGCCGACACGATCCGCTTCCGAGTGACGCCCTGGCGGGCGTCCACGTGTTGATCGTCGACGACGACCCGGAGGCGCGGGACCTCATCCGGACCGTGCTGCGCTACTGCGGCGCGCTCGTGAGCGTCGCCAGCAGCGCCGGCGAGGGCCTCGACACGCTACAGCGCGTGCTCCCGGACATCATCGTGTGCGACATCGCCATGCCGCAGCACGACGGCTACTGGTTCATCCGCTCGCTGCGCGCGCTGCCGAGCGAGCGTGGCGGTGGCCTCCCCGTCATCGCCATCACCGCCCACGGCGCCACCCACGGCCCCGACCGCACACTCCCCGCCGGTTTTCAGGCGCACATCCGCAAACCCGTCGATCCGTGGGAGCTCTGCAGGGTGGTAGCGTCGATGACCCGCAAGAGCTAGCGTCGACGATAAGGGGCCATCTGCGTCGTTGCCTCGTCGCTCCTCCCAGCGGCGTGGGCGGCCCACGCCTCAGTCGTCACTCCTCAGCGCCTAGCAGCTGACCCCTTCTCGTCGACGCGGAGCTCGTTGGAGCTGGCCGTCCGCGCCGGGTCTTCCCTAGATCGCTAACGCGTAGCCGTCCCTGCGGGGATCCGCACCGGCCATCAGCGCGCCGGAGTCGGGGTCGCGGGCAATGCCTTGGCCGCCGCCGACGACCCAGGACCAGTCGTCGAGGACGTTGACCTGGTGGCCGCGGGCGGTGAGGCCGGCGCGCGTCGGTTCGTCGAGGCGGGCCTCGGCGTCGATCAGGCGATCGCGATAGACGCGGACGCGGGGGGCCTCGATGGCCTCCTGCACGTTCATGTCGAACTCCAGGACGTTCAGCAGCATCTGGGGCTGCGTCTGGAGGATGCCGTACGAGCCCGGCGTGCCGATCGAGACGCGGAAGACGCCGTCGCGGAAGACCTGGGTCGGCGACATCATGGTGCCGGACTTGCGTCCGGGGCGCAGGACGTTGGGAGACGCAGGGTCGCGGTCCGCCCACTTGAGGATGTTGTTGAGCACGATACCGGTGCCGGGCACGGCGAAGCCCGAGCCGAACGGCGCTCCCAGCGTCTGGGTGACCGAGACCACCGTGCCCTCCGAGTCGGCGCAGGCGAAGTGCGTCGTCTGCTCGTTCTCGAACTTCGCCGGATGCCCCTCGCCGATCTGCCCCGGCAGCCGGGTCGGGTTGTAGCGCTCGCCCTCGCTCGCCGCGGCCCGCTTCGGGTCGATACGCGCGCGCTGCGAGTCGGCGTACGCCTTCGCGAGCAGACCGCGAATCGGCGCGGCGTCACCGTAGGCGTAGGCGAGACGATCGGCCGAGGCCAGCTTGATCGCCTCGATGAGGTGGTGCAGATAGTCGACCGAGTTGTGGCCCCACCCCCGCACGTCGAACCCTTCCATGATGTTGAGGGTCTCCAGCATCTGGAACGCCGAGAACGGGGCGGGCATGGAGCACACCTCCGCCCCGCGGTAACGAATCGTGGCCGGCTGACGCCAGACCGGCTCGAAGCGGGCGAGGTCCTCCTCGGCCAGCCAGCCGCCGGCCTCCTGCACGGCGCGGGCGATCGTCTTCGCGATGGGACCGCGGTAGAACGCCTCCAGCCCGCCCTCCGCGACCTGGCGCAGCGTCGCCGCCAGGTCCTTGTAGCTGCACACGGCACCCGCGCGCGGGCCGCCGTTGGGCCAGTACAGCCGCTCGGCCTCGCGCGAGACCTTGAGCGTCTCGCGGGCGCCGGTGAAGAAGTCGACGTTCTTGAACGTCAGCGGGACGCCCCGCTCCGCGTGGCCGATGGCGGGCTCGAGCACCGTCGCCCGCGGCAGGCGTCCGAACCGCGCGTGGGCGGTGAGCCAGCCCCCGAGGTTGCCGGGGATCGCGCACGCCTTGGGGCCCGCGCCCTGCTCGGCTTCGGTGCACCGCGCGACGTCGGCCGCCAGCGGCGCCGGCCCGACGAAGTCGAGCACGTGACGCTCGCCGTTCGGTCGCGAGATCAGCATGAGCCCGATGCCGCCGATGCCGGACATGAACGGCTCCACGACGTTGAGCGTGGAGCCGACGGCCACCGCCGCGTCCACCGCGTTGCCGCCGGCGAGCAGAGTCTGGATGCCGGCCATCGAGGCGAGCGGATGAGCGGAAGCGACGGCACCGCGGGTCCCCATGACGGTCGGGCGGTAGGCGCGACGATGCGGGGGCATGCTGGGTCTCCTAGGCGGCGCGCTGACGCTCGGTGGCCAGACCCCGGATCTTGGGGTCGAGCAGGTCGCGCAGTCCGTCGCCGAACAGGTTGAGGCCGAAGATCGTGAGCATGATGGCGACGCCGGGATAGAGCACGAGCCAGGGCGCCTGCTGGATGTACAGCCGCCCCTCGGCCAGGATGACGCCCCACGACGGCACGTACGGCGGCACGCCGACGCCGAGGAAGGACAGCGCGGCCTCGGTGAGCACGGCCGCGGCGAACACGAACGAGCCCTGCACGATCACCGGAGACATGCAGTTGGGGAGCACGTGCCGGGTGAGCAGCACGAGGTCGGAGACGCCGAGCGCGCGCGCCGCCTCGACGTACGTCGTCTCCCGGATGACCAGCACGGAGCCGCGCACGACCCGCGCGACCCGCGGCGAGTACACCACCGCAATCGCCACGATGACGTTGACGACGCTGGGGCCGAGCGCCGCCATCAGCGCGATGGCCAGCACGATGGCCGGGAACGCCATGAGGCCGTCCATCACGCGCATGACGACGTTGTCGAGCCGCCGATAGTAGCCGGCGACCACCCCGCACACGACGCCGACCGCGAACGACAGCGCCACCACCGCGACCCCGACCAGCAGCGACAGGCGGGCGCCGTAGACGACGCGGCTCCACACGTCGCGGCCGACGTCGTCGGTGCCGAACCAGTGCGCCCGGCCCGGCGCGGTCAGGCGCGCGGCGACGTCCATGTGCGCCGGGTTCCCCGCCAGCAGCGGGGCCAGGAGCCCGACGAGCACCATCACCAGCATCAGGACCGCGCCGACCAGCGTGGTCTTGCGCCGGGTCAGCAGCACCAGCCACCGCGGGGTCGCCCCCCGGTGCGCCGTCTCCGGCTGCGGCAGCGCGATGACGCTCATGCCCGTGGCCGGCTCACTGGTACTTCACCCGAGGGTCGAAGAGCATGTACGAGAGGTCGACGGCGAGGTTGATGAGCATGTAGGCCCCTGCGATGCAGAGCACCACGCCCTGGATGACCGGGTAGTCGCGCCGGAGGACGGCCGAGATGATGAGCCGGCCCAGCCCCGGGATGTTGAACACCGTCTCCACCACCACCGCGCCGGAGATCAGGATGGCGAACGAGATGCCGATGATCGTCACCGTGGGGATCATCGCGTTCTTGAGCGCGTGCTTGTAGATGACCGCGCGCTCGCCCAGCCCCTTGGCGCGCCCGGCGGTGATGAACTGCTCGCGCAGCACGTCGAGCATCGACGACCGCGCGATGCGGGCGATGAGCGCGGACTGCACGATCCCCAGCGCGAAGGCCGGGAGCACCAGCGAGCGCAACGTCTTGAGCCAGCCGTACTCGAGCGGCGAGTACCCCGCCACCGGGAACCAGCCGAGCCACACCGAGAAGAAGAGGATGAACAGGAGCCCCAGCAGGAAGTTGGGGATGGAGACGCCCAGCAACGCGACCACCATGAGGACCTGGTCGGTGGGAGTGTTGTGGTAGCGGGCCGACAGGACGCCGGCCGGCACGCCGATGAGGATCGAGATCGCGATGGCGAACAGCGTGAGGAGCAGCGTGGGCTCGACCCGGTCGAGGATAGCCTCGGTGACCGGCTTGCGCAGGAAGATCGACTGGCCGAGGTCGCCCTGGGCGAGCCGGCCGAACCAGCGCACCAGCTGCACCGGGAGCGGGGCGTCGAGGCCGAGCTGGCGCTCGATGCGCGCCACGTCGTCGCGCGTGGCGTCGGGGCCGGCGATCACCGAGGCCGGGTCGCCGGGCGCCAGGTGGATCAGCACGAACGCGACCGTCGCCACCACCAGCGCGACGGGGATGAGCGCGAGCAGCCGGCGCGCGATGTAGGTCTTCACGAGCGGGCGCCTCGGGGCGCCCTCACCTCAGCCAGACGTTCCAGAGGTTCATCTCGTTGGTCGGACGATACCCCTCGACCTCCTTGCGCACCGCCGTGAGCCCGAAGAAGTCGCCGAACTTCACCCGCCCCACGTCCTCGTGGAAGAGCAGCTGCACCTTCTCCCACATCGCCTTCCGCTTCTTGGGGTCGCTGTCCCGGGCGAGGGCCTCCATCCATTGCTCCTTCGCCTCGAGGCACCACCACCCCGGCCAGTTGCAGAGCGTCCCCGTGCTGAAGGCCGGCTCGGGGTTGAAGGTGATGCCGGTCGAGAAAACGTCCCACACCTCGGGCTTGTTGCGCCGCTGCACCAGCGTCGCCCAGTCGACGACCTGGAGGTCGACCTTGAACCCCGCCGCCTCGAGCTGCTGCGAGGCGACCAGCGCGTTCTTGTACATCCACTGATACTCGCGCGTGGTGATCCACCGCACGGGCTGGCCCGCGTAGCCCGCGTCCTGCAGGAGCTTGCGCGCCTTGGCCGGGTTCTTCTGGTTGTAGAGCTCGGCCGCGACGCGGCTGTGCCACTGGGGCTGCTCGGGGAACGACAGGCCGGGGTCGAGCCGGTAGAACGCCTTGTTGCCGAAGCCGGCCGCCATGATGGGCTCCATGTCGAGCGCGGCCTGGAACGCCTGGCGGATGCGCTTGTCGGTCATGACGCCCTGCTTGTGGTTGAGCACCGCCGTGCTCCACCCCTCCGGCTTGATGATGCCCGCGACCACGCCGGGCACGCCCTTCATGCGGTCGTACTGGTCCTGCTGGATCTGCAGGCCCACCTGGTACTCACCGGTTTCCACGCCGGCCAGCCGCACCGCGACGTCCGGCACCGGCACGAAGTGCAGCTCGTCGAGGTACGCGGTCCGCTTGCCCCCGAAGCCGTCGGGTGCCTCCGCGCGGGCGGCGTAGTCCTTGAAGCGGGCCAGTCGCACGTGACGATCGGGCTTGTGCTCGACGAACCGGTAGGGCCCGGTGCCGACGTACTCCTTCACGGGGTTGTCGCCGGCGGCGTCCACGATCTCCTTGGGATAGATGACCGCGCCGTTGTTCGGCCGCGCCAGCCCCATCAGCAGCGCCCCCGAGGGCTCCTTGAGGTACATGGCGACCGTGTACGGGTCCTTGGCCTCGATCCCCTCGACGTTGCGCCACAGCTGCTTGCCCGGCGTGGCCAGCTTCCCCCAGCGCCGCAGGGACGCCACGACGTCGGCAGAGGTCAGCTCCTTGCCGTTGTGGAACTTCACCCCGCGTCGCAGCTTGAACGTGTTCGTACGACCGTTGTCGGTGACCGCGTGGCTCTCGACGAGGAGCGGAGTGGCGTTGTAGCTCTTGTCGTAGGTGTAGAGCCCCTCGTAGACGTGCCAGGTGATCTGCTGCACGATCACCGCGGTCGTCGTGTGCAGGTCGAGCGTCGGCGGCTCGCCGATCGTGGCGATCTTGAGCACGCCCCCCGTCTTCGGCTGCTCCTGGGCGGCGGCCGGTGCGGCGACGGCCAGGCCGAGGACGACGGCGACGACGAGGACCGCGTGGATGCTCCGGGTGTGACGGCGCATGTCGCACTCCCTTCCTTGCCGTGGGGCGGCGGAATTATAGCATCGGCCTCTCGTTGAGCCGACGCAGCGCCCAGCCCTCTGCACGCGCTTCGAGCACCGTCAGCGCGCCGTAGTCCTGCCCGAAGGCCAGGAGCCGCCCGAGCGAGAGCCCGAAGACGTGGCAGAGCAGCGCGCGGTTGGTGCCGCCGTGGGCCACCACGGCCACCGCGCGGTCCGGGTGGGCCGCGGCGATGGCCTCGAACGCGGGCACCACACGCGCCACGAGGTCGGGCACGCTCTCGCCCTCGGGGAACGGGAACTCCCCCACCCGCGCCATCCAGTCGGCGAAGGCCTCGGGCTCGCGGGCGCGGATCTCGTTCGCCGTGAGTCCCTCCCAGCGCCCCATCGCCATCTCGCGCAGCGCCGGAATCCGTGTCGGCGTCAGGCCGTGCGGGGCGCCGATGATCTCCGCGCTGCGCCGCGAGCGGGCGAGGTCGCTCGAGAACACGGCGGCCAGCGCGACGTCCTGCAGGCGCGCGGCCTGCGCCAGGCACTGCCGCTCGCCGAGGCCGGAGAGCGGGACGTCGAGGTGGCCGATGAACCGGCGCGTCTCGGCGCCCTCGACCTCGCCGTGGCGCAGCAGGTAGATCAGGCTTGCGCGCCGAGCCACGCCAGCACCGTCAGGACCACCGTCAGTTCGGCCAGCTCCACGGCAGCGCCGAGCACGTCGCCGGTGATCCCGCCCAGCCGCCGGCTCACGAAGGCGACGGCGGCGCCGCTCACGAGCAGCGCGAGCAGCGTCGCGGCGACCCCCTCCGCGCCGAGCGCCAGGAACGCCACCACCACGGCCACGCCCAGCGCGAGCACGACGCCCGCCGCACGCACGCCGCCCGCGAAGGCGGCGCCGTGGCCCTCGGGCCGTGCGGGTCGGAAGCACCGGGCCAGCACGGGCGGCATCGCCCGCGCGATCACCGGTGCGGCCAGCAGCACCCGCCATCGCACCGGCGGCGGCAGTGCCGCCACCGCCACCACCGCGAGGAGGAGGAGCAGGACGAGGCTCACGGTCCCGAAGGTGCCGATGCGGCTGTCGCGCATGATGGCGAGCCTGTGCTCCGCGTCGTGCCCGGCCAGGCCGTCGACGGTGTCGGCCAGCCCGTCGAGATGCAGGCCGCCGGTCAGGACCTTCCACGCCGCCACCGTGAGCACGGCGGCCACGAGGGACGGGAACACGCCGGACATCACCCGGTCGACGACGACCAGCAACACGCCCAGGAACAGGCCCACGACGGGAAACCACCCGGCGGCCCGTCCCAGGCGGTCCGGACTGTCGTGACCACCAGCGGGCGCCGGCAGCACGGTCAGGTAGCGAAGGGCGAGCCCGAGGCCCGACATTCCGCGACTCTAGCACTGAGGTTGAGCAGTTCTGGCCCATTCATGGGCCTTTGGGGCCAACTGCTACCGTCGTGCTACTGCCGGCCGTGTCGGACTGCCAAAGCCCTCGGGTCCACGATACCGTCGTCCCTGTTGCTTCAGGCGGACCAGGTGATCGAGTAGCGTTGGATAGCGAAGGGAGCAGAAGATGACCATCGAAGTCACTCGCGCTTTTCTTCTCTGGTGCACGGTCATCAACTACGGAGTTTTGGTGGTGTGGTTCCTCGCCTTCGTGTTGGCGCACGATTGGGTTCAGGGCCTTCACGGCGGGTGGTTTCGCCTGTCCCGTGACCAGTTCGACGCCCTTCACTACGCCGGGATGAGCATTTTCAAGATCGGAATCATGCTGCTCAACCTGGTGCCTCTTATCGCTCTGTCTATCCTCCGCTGACGGGGCGAGGTCCCCCGGCCTTCCACGGCGTAGCCGCGGCGTCGGCAGCCGAAGGGATCACAGCCTCTTGGCTATGCGCGCATCACACGTCAGGCAGTCAAACCAACCGTACGCGGACCCGTCGTGCGTCTCGTCCATGCCGCCATCCCGGTCGTCACAGAGGCGGTGTTCCTGATAGAAGGCGCCCAGGGGAGAGAGCGCAGAGGGCGGGGGCGGTGTCACGTCATCGCTCCAACACGCACCGTCGCCAGAAGGTGTCCCCGCTATCACTGTCGGGTTTTTTGACCATGCCAACCGAACCCCGGACTTTAGGCTAAACGCGGCGTACCGGGACGCTGACGCCCGGGAACCCACCTACGGCGAGGCAGGGGCTACCACGCGCTGCGACCACTCTCCCCTCACCAGGCCGCACTAGGCAATGCGTTACCAGGCCTCAACCCCTCGTAGATCGGCGTTTCTTGGGCCTTCTGGACGTCGGCCGGCGCCTTGCACACCTCACACTGAGTTTGACAGCCCCGGGGGCGTTCGCGAGAATGGCTTCAAAGGCCGCAAATCCATTCACGGCGAGGTCTCTGCGCCATGAGCATCACCAGCGTGGCTGAACGGTGGGTCGACGAAGTCGCTGGGATGACCCAGCCCGCTCGCGTCATCTGGTGCGACGGCTCCAAACCGGAGTACGACGCCCTGATCCAGGCGATGCTCGCCGACGGCACGCTGCTGCCGCTCAATCCGCGGACCTATCCCGACTCCTACCTGCACCGCAGCCACCCGACCGACGTCGCCCGCACCGAGCAGCTCACGTTCATCTCGACCCGCCAGCGCGAGGACGCCGGCCCCACCAACAACTGGATCGCGCCGGCCGACGCCAAGAGCCGGGCGGGCGCGTGGTTCCGGGGGGCGATGCGCGGTCGCACGATGTACGTGATCCCCTATCTCATGGGCCCGAGCGGCTCGGCGATGAGCCGGGTCGGCATCATGGTGACCGACAGCGCCTACGTCGTGGCGAGCATGCACATCATGACGCGCGTGGGGCAGGTCGCGCTCGGTGCCATGCGCCGCGACGACGACTTCATCGCCGGCCTGCACTCGCTCGGCGACCTCTCGCCCGACCGCCGGCTGATCCTGCACTTCCCGGAGGAGAAGCTCATCTGGAGCGTCGGCTCCGGCTACGGCGGCAACGCGCTGCTCGGCAAGAAGTGCCACGCGCTCCGCCTCGCCTCGGCGCAGGCGCGCCAGGAGGGCTGGCTCGCCGAGCACATGCTGATCATCGGCGTCGAGGATCCCGAGGGCCGCGTGACCTACCTGGCCGCGGCGATGCCGAGCGCGTCCGGCAAGACCAACCTCGCCATGGCCGTCTCGAAGCTCCCGGGCTGGCGCGTGTGGACCGTCGGCGACGATATCGCGTGGATCCACGTCGACGCCAACGGCCAGCTGCGCGCGATCAACCCCGAGCGGGGGTTCTTCGGCGTGGCGCCGAACACGAGTCCCAAGACCAACCCCAACGCCACCGCCATGGTCCGCTCGAACACGATCTTCACCAACGTCGCGCTGACGCCCGAGCGCGAGCCGTGGTGGGAGGGCCTCACGCCGGAGGCGCCGCGCGGCCTCGAGGACTGGCAGGGTCGCCCGTGGGATCCGAAGGCCGGCCCCGCCGCCCATCCGAACTCGCGCTTCACGGTGCCCGTCGCGCAGTGCCCGTCGGTCTCGCCGCACTGGGAGGATCCGCAGGGCGTGCCGATCTCGGGCTTGATCTTCGGCTCCCGCCGCACCAGCGTCATCCCGCTCGTGTTCGAGGCCTTCGACTGGAACCACGGCGTCTTCCTCGGCTCGGCGATGAGCACGGAGACGACGGCGGCCATCACCGGCCAGGTCGGCGTCGTGCGGCGCGACCCGATGGCGATGATCCCGTTCTGCGGCTACAACATGGCCGACTACTTCGCCCACTGGCTGTCGATGCAGCCGCGCCTCACCCGGCCGCCGCGCCTGTTCCGCGTGAACTGGTTCCGCAAGGACGCCGACGGCAAGTTCCTCTGGCCCGGCTACGGCGAGAACGTGCGTGTGCTCAAGTGGATGGTCGAGCGCATCCGCGGGGGCGGCCAGATCACGGAGACGCCGGTCGGCTACGTGCCCGCCGAGGGCGCGCTCGACCTCTCCGGCCTCAGCGTCACCCCGGCCCAGATGCGCGAGGCACTCCGCTGCGACGCCGGTGAGTGGCTGGCGGCGCTGCAGGACCTCGACGAGTTCTACGGCTCGTTCGGGTCCCGGCTGCCGGCGACGATCGTCCGCCAGCTCGCGGACACCCGGAGGAAGTTCGGCGCCTGACCCTTACCGGGAGGCGCGCGTCGCCAGGGGGCGAAGGCGCTTCAGCTCGCGCTCGGCGTCGGACAGGCCGGGCCGCAGCTCCACCGCCTTCTGGAAGGCCGTCACGGCGCGCGCGTACTCCCCGCTCCCGCCGTACGCCCACCCGAGCGCGTAGTGCGGCCACCAGCTCCGCGGCTGAAGCGTGCGTGCCCGCTCGAGGAGCGCGATGCCCTCCGGCCGCCGTCCCTGCGCGGCCAGGGCGTGGCCCAGTAACCCGTAGACCTCGGCGTCCTCGCGCCGCGGCGCGACGTCCTCCAGCACCGTCACCACGTCGGCGAAACGGTCACGCGCGGTGAGGAGCCGGGCGATGCGCACGGGAACGTGACGGTCGTCGGGCACACGCCGCGCGTACTCACGGGTCGTGATGGCCGCCTCGCTATAACGGCCCAACCGCACGTAGAACTCCGCCAGGTCCCGGCGAGTCTGCGCCGCGTCAGGCGCCACCGCCAGGATCTCGCGGCTCTGCTTCTCGACGTCACCCTCGATCCGTGCGACCCAAGGCACGCCGTGGAACCCGGCCCGGACCGAGACCACCACCGACTGGCCGCTCCACAGGCGCGCGCGCTCCTCCGGTCTCACGAGGACGCGCTCCAGCTCGCCCGGCCGACGCCAGGAGCGGACGTCGGCCCACACGAACGGGAGCCGCAGACCGAGCTCCGTCTCGTCCAGTCCGATGCGCACGATGGCGGTGGGATGGTGGGAAGGCTCGGACAGGTCGAACGTGCCGTTGCTCACCAGGAACACACCGTAGAAGCACGAGACGAGGATGACGAGCGCGCACAGCCGCTGGCCGATCGCGATCGGCGACCACCGCCGGTCGCGGACGGCGGCACCACGCACGAGCGCGTGCAGCCAGAGCGCGATCGCGAGCCCCATCGCGACGGTGGCGACCCCGGCCGCCACCACGGCGGCCCACCGGCCCGGTGCCCGATAGACGAGCTGCGCCCACACGGCCCAGGCGGCGAGCGCGGCGAGCGTGAGGTCGACCACCGTAATGCGGACGAGGCGGAGCAGGCGGGTCATGGGGTGGCGCTCGCGCTGCGCGGCGTCCCGCGCAGCTGCTCCTGGAGCGCGAGCGCGTGCGCGTCGTACGGGTCGAGGGCCAGCGCCTCGGTGAGACACCGAGCCGCCTCCGCCTTCCGTCCCTGCTCCACGTAGAGCCCGCACAGCGCGACGACGTGCGCCAGGTCGCGGCCGCCGAGCGCCAGGCCCATCTGGGCCTCGCGGGTCGCGTCGTTCCACCGCCGGGCCTTGGCGTGCAGGGCCGCCAGGCCGTGATGCGGCCCGGGCCGCAAGGGATCGAGCGCGACCGCGCGCTGGTACGTCGTGAACGCCTCCGCGTCCCGACCGAGCAGCAGCAGCACGTGGCCGGTGCGATCCTCGAGCTCTGCCGTGCGCGGCCCCAGAGCCGCCGCGTGCTGGTAGCTCTGCAGCGCACCCCGCGAATCGCCGAGCCGCGCCTGCGCGTGCCCGTGACGGCCCCACGCCTCCGCGTCGCGCGGGTTGCGCGCGATCACGCCGGCGGCGAGGGCGAGCGCCTGCCGATCGTCGCCCAGCCGCTGGACGAGCAAGCGGTGCAGCGCCCCGACGACGAACGGATCGTCGGGGTCCGCCTCGAAGGCCGTCCGCAGCAGGCGGTACTCCTCCGCCACCTCGCCGCGGCTCGCCCGGTACCGCGCCGAGGCCAGCAGCGCCGCCGTATTGCGGGGGTTCACGGTCAGCGCCTGCTGCAGTCTCCCGAAGCCGCGAGTGGGCCGGCCCTGCGCGGCGTCGATCAGCGCCAGCACCACGTGCGCATCGTCGGACCGATCCTCGACGTGGATGGCGCGTTGGGCGTAGCGGATCGCCGGCTCGGCGTGGGACGGGTCGGACAGGCGGAGGTAGTGATGCAGGTGGGCGAGCAGGCAGTTCGGCCGCGCGTCGAGCGGCCGGTCGTCGAGCTCGCCGACGACCTCGAGCACGGCGAGGAAGACGGTCGCGCGACGCTCGACGCGCTCGGTGCGGTGCGCGCGCTTCATGGCCTCGATGGCGGCGTCGGCGGCGCCCTGGCGCGCGTGGGCGACCGCCGTCACGAGCAGGGCGTCGGCGTCGTCGCGGCGCAGGCCCAGCACCCGGCCCGCCTCCTGGACCGCGCCCGCCGAATCGCGTCGTGCGAGCGCGACCTCGGCCAGGGTCAGCAGCGGCTCGACGTCCGTCGGCATCGCCCGCGCCTCGACCCGCGCGCGCCGCTCCGCGCCGTCGAGGTCACCCGTGGCGAGCAGCACCCACGACGGCGTCGCGTCGGCCGGCCCCCGCACGACCGAGCGCTTGAGGTCCTCCCGGTAGAGACGCGCCGCGCCCGCGTAGTCGCCGGCGAGGTAGTGCGCGAACGCGCGCGCCGCCGTCGTCGAGGCGCCGAAGAAGCGCAGGCTCATCCCCGCGAGCTGATTGAACACGACGATCACCAGGAGGGCGAGGGCTCCGAGGGACAGGAGGGTGCGGTGGCGCGCTCGCATGATTCAGGCCCCGTGGTGCAAGGCGCACACCAATCGCTCCTCTCGCCACGGCAGGGAGTTGGAGCACGGTCGCGTCGTCGATGTGACGGCGCGCCGTCAGGGCCGTGACGGGCCGGGGACCGGGCCGGCCCGTGGCTTCCCTAGACCGGCAGCACCGGGTTGCGGCGCGGAGGGAACGTGTGGGCCTTGCTCTCGGCGTAGGCCAGGCGCTTGATCAGCTCGGCGCGCAGGGCCGAGCCGGGGACGATGTCGTCGACCAGCATCTCCGAGGCGAGCTTGTAGACGTCGACGTCCTGCGCGTACTCGTCGCGCTTGGCCTTCACGTAGGCGGCGCGCTCCGCCTCGGGCAGCTCCATGATCTTGTTGTAGTAGACGGCGTTGACGGCGGGCTCCGGTCCCATGATCGCGATCTGCCCCTGCGGCAGCGCCAGCACCGCGTCGGGCTCGAAGGCCGGCCCACACATCGCGTAGAGTCCTGCGCCGTAGCACTTGCGCACGATGATGCAGAACTTCGGCACCGTCGCCTGCGAGGTCGCGAAGACCATCTTGGCGCCGTGGCGGATGATGCCCTGCCGCTCGACCTTGGTGCCGACCATGAAGCCCGCGATGTCCGACAGGTACACGAGCGGGATGTTGAACGCGTTGCAGAGCCAGATGAAGCGCGCCGCCTTGTCCGAGGAGTCGACCATGAGGACGCCGCCCTTCACCTTGGGCTGGTTGGCGACGACCCCGACCACGCGGCCGCCCAGCCGCGCGAGGCCCACGATGACCTCCGGCGCGAAGCGGCGCTTGATCTCGAACCACGAGTCCGCGTCGACCAGCCGGTCGATCAGCTCGTACATGTCGAACCACTTGCGCTGGTCGTAGGGCACGATCTCGTCGATCGAGCGGCCCGGCGCGGGCTCGGGGGCGGCGCTCCGCACCGCCGGCGTCTCCCGGTACGACCCCGGCATGTAGGCCAGGTAGCGCTTCGCCAGCTCGATGGCCTCCTCGTCGGAGGCGGCGAGCACGTCGCCGCAGCCGGAGACCTCGGTGTGCATGCGCGCGCCGCCGAGCTCCTCGAGCGTCGTCTTCTCGCCGATCGCCATCTCGACCATGCGCGGGCTGCCCACGTAGAGCGAGGCCTTGCCGTCGACCATGATGACCAGGTCGGTGAGCGCCGGCAGGTAAGCCGAGCCCGCCGGCGAGGGCCCGAATAGGATGCAGACCTGGGGCACGACGCCCGAGAGCTGCACCTCGTTGTAGAAGATGCGCCCGGCGTGGAAGCGGCCCGGGAAGATCTTGATCTGCTCCGAGATGCGACCGCCGGCGGCATCGACGAGGTAGAGCATCGGCACCTGCAGCCGGGCGGCCTTCTCCTGGATGCGCACGATCTTCTGCACCGTCTTCTCGCCCCACGACCCGGCCTTGACGGTGTAGTCGTTGGCCATGATGCAGACCGTGCGACCGCCCACGCGCCCCACGCCGGTGACGACGCCGTCGGCCGGCGTGTCCGCCTCCTGGTTGCGGGCGAAGAGCCAGTCCTCCTGCAGCTCGGTGCCCGGATCGAGCAGCAGCTTGAGCCGGTCGCGCACGAAGAGCTTGCCCTCGGCACGCAGCTTGTCGCGGTAGCGCGCGTGTCCCTGCTCGATGCGCGCGCGTTCCTGGAAGTACCGGTCCTCACCCTGGCTCATGGCGGTCTATTATAGAGGTCCGTCACGGGAGGACACGATGACCGACCAGGAGGCGGCGGCCCTCGGCGCCGCGGCGCTCGCCGAGGTGCAGCCCGGGCACGTGGTCGGGCTCGGCACCGGCCAGGCCGCCACCGCCTTCATCCACGCGCTCGGCACGGCGGTGGCGTCGGGTCTCACGGTCACCGGCGTGCCCACCTCCGAGGTCAGCGCCACCCTCGCCCGCCGCCTCGGCATTCCGCTCGTCGACGAGCCGGTCGCGCTCGACGTCGCCGTCGACGGCGCCGACGAGGTCGATCCCCACCTCGACGTCATCAAGGGCTACGGCGGCGCGCTCGTGCGCGAGAAGGTCGTCGCCGCCGCCGCTCGGCGCTTCATCGTGCTCGTCGGCGCCGAGAAGCTGGTGCCGACGCTGGGGAGCCGCGGCCGGCTCCCGGTCGAGGTCGTGCCGTTCGCGGCGCCGTTCTGCCGTCACCGCCTCGCCGACCTGGGACATCCGCCGACGGTGCGCACGAAGGACGGCCGGCCGTTCGTCAGCGACAACGGCAACCTGATCCTCGACTGCGCCGTGGGCCCGATCTCCGACCCCGCCGCGCTCGACGCCGCGGTGCGCGCGATCCCGGGCGTGGTCGGCACCGGGCTCTTCGTCGGCATGGCCCACGCCGTCATGGTCTGGGAGGGCGGGCGCGCTCGCACCTTGGGGCGGGAGAAGTGAGGGCCGGCCCGTGCCCACGTCACCCGAGCCGCTGACTCAACGGCCCGCCTGGCAGGCGCTCGCGGCGCACCACCGGCAGGTGAAGGACGTCCACCTGCGAGCGCTCTTCGCGCAGGACCCCACGCGCGGGGAGCGACTGGTCGCCGAGGGGGCCGGGCTCGCGCTCGACTACTCGAAGAACCGGGTGACCGACGAGACACTCCGGCTGCTGCTGCAGCTCGCAGAGGCGTCGGACGTAGCCGGGCGGCGCGACGCGATGTTCCGGGGCGAGACGATCAACGTCACCGAGCGGCGCGCCGTGCTGCACGTGGCGCTGCGCGCGCCCCGCGGCGAGTCGATCGTGGTCGACGGCGAGAACGCGGTGCCGGCCGTCCACGCGGTACTCGACCGGATGGCCGACTTCGCCGAGCGCGTGCGCGGCGGCGTCTGGCGGGGTCACACCGGTCAGCGTATCCGCAACGTCGTCAACATCGGCATCGGTGGCTCCGACCTGGGGCCGGCCATGGCCTACGACGCACTCCGCCCCTACGCGGAGCGCGCCCTCACCGTGCGCTTCGTCTCCAACGTCGACCCGGCGGACTTCGTCGAGGCGACGCGCGATCTCGACCCCGCCGAGACGCTCTTCGTCGTCGCCTCGAAGACGTTCACCACCCTGGAGACGCTCACCAACGCGCGGCTCGCCCGCGAGTGGGCGCTGGCCGCGCTCAAGCACGAGGCGGCCGTCGCCAGGCACTTCGTCGCCGTCTCTACCAACGCCGCGGAGGTCGCGCGCTTCGGCATCGACCCCGCCAACATGTTCGAGTTCTGGGACTGGGTCGGCGGCCGGTACTCGTACGACTCGGCCATTGGCCTCTCATTGATGGTCGCCATCGGCCCCGAGCACTTCCGCGCGATGCTCGGCGGCTTCCGCGCGATGGACGAGCACTTCCGCACGGCGCCGCTCGCGCGGAACCTCCCCGTGCTGCTCGGTCTGCTCGGCGTCTGGTATGACGACTTCTTCGGCGCCGAGAGCCACGCCGTGCTGCCCTACAGTCACTACCTCGGCCGGCTCCCGGCCTACCTGCAGCAGCTCGACATGGAATCGAACGGCAAGTCGGTCGACCTCGACGGCCGCCGCGTGGACTACCAGACCGGACCCATCGTCTGGGGCACGCCCGGCACCAACGGCCAGCACGCCTACTTCCAGCTCCTCCACCAGGGCACGAAGCTGATCCCCTGCGACTTCATCGGCTTCCACCAGACCACGACCCCGCTCCGCGAGCAGCACGACCAGCTCATGGCCAACTTCTTCGCCCAGACCGAAGCCCTCGCCTTCGGCAAGACCGCCGACGAGGTCGCCGCCGAGGGCGTCCCCGCCTTCCAGGTCCCCCACCGCACCTTCGAGGGCAACCGCCCCACGAACACCCTCCTCGCCGACCGCCTGACCCCCGCGACCCTCGGCTCCCTGGTCGCCCTCTACGAACACAAGGTCTTCGTCCAAGGCACCATCTGGCACATCAACTCCTTCGACCAATGGGGCGTCGAACTGGGAAAAGCCCTGGCCACCCGAATCATTCCGGAACTGACCAGCCCAACGGATCCCAAGCTGACCCACGACAGCTCCACAAACAATCTGATCCGAAGACACAGACAAGCCAAACAAAGTAGCTGATTTCGCAGTTGCACCCGGTGCCGGCGCAGCCGGCACCCAGGGGAGGTCCGGAGGGGGCTTCGGAAGCCCCCTCCGTTCGAGCCCGCCTACAAAGCCCGAGCGCCGAGAAGGGTGCAGATGCGAGGCGGCGTGAGCACCGGAGCGAGGCGTACTCCGAGTACGCCGCAGCGAGGAGCGCAGCGCCAACGAAGCAGATGCGCCCTTATCGGCGCTCGGGCGCGACGCCAACCGTGAGACAGCCCCTCACCGCCGCCCGTGCGCCCTACCGCGGCTGCGGATTGGCGTTCGCCCACACGATGATGATGAGCACACCATCACCATGGCGCGGGCCGCCGATGACCGCCGGACTCCCCCGCGCCGCCCGAATGTCGGTGACCAGCTCCGTCATACTCCCGCGCACCAGCCGGACGCGCATCCGCACCGCATCGCCGACCACCGCCTCCGGCATAAGCTCGAGCCGGCGATCCCCCGGCACCCCCCACGTCTGCAGCGTCCCCACCGGCACCTCGGCGCGATACCGCTCCAGCGACGCATACTCGCGATAGCGGAACAGCTGCCGCAGCTTCGGGATGAACGCCGCCAGCCGGTGGTCGTCCCCGGCCGGCGCGGCGCTCATGCCGACCGGCAACGGGTCGTCCGTGCCGAGCAGCACGCGGGCGCCGAAGCGCACAATCGGATCGGCGCCGTGGGCCGGCGGCGGGGCGAGCTGCGGCAGCAGCGCGCCGAGGAAGAGCAGCAGGACCAGCAACGGCTTCAGCGCGTCGCGCAGACGCTTGCGGGCGTTGTGCAGACGGGACATCACGGTGCCCATGGGAATGTCGAGGGTCTCGGCGATCTCACGATAGGACAGCCCCTCCAGGTCGCTCAGCACGACGATCCTCCGGTGGTGCTCGGGCAGCGTGTCGAGCGCTTGCTCGATCTTGCGGCGCTGCTCACGACGGACGGCGGCCGTATCGGGGGCTTCATCGCTCGCATTCTGGTCGGGCAGTACACGGTCCCAGTCTTCCTCCGGCACCCGCTCGGTCCCGAACGCGCGGCCCCGGGCACCGCGCGACCGCGCCCGGTCGGCGGCCACGTTCATGACGATACGGTACAGCCAGGTGTAAAAAGCCGACTGTCCGCGGAAGGACGGCAGCGCCTGGTAGGCGCGAATGAACGCCTCCTGGGCCACGTCCCAAGCCTCCTCGCGGTCGCGCAGGAGGTTGTAGGCCAGACGCCAGACGCGTTGGCGATACTTCTCGACGAGCGGCTCGAAGGCCGCCACGTCCCCGGCGCGACATCGTTCGATGAGGGCGGCGTCGTCGTTGTCCACAGACCTTCAGCTTTGACCCCGCCCGTCACCTCTTAGACGCGGCGACCGCGGGGCTGATTCACGCGCGTGCGGGCCGTGCCGCCGTCGAGCTCCAGCAGCGCGTCGAGGCCGAGCAGATAGCTCCGCGGCCCGAAGCCCGCGATCTGGCCGCGGGCGACGGCCGCGATGACCGAGTGCCGACGAAACTCCTCGCGCCCGTGGATGTTCGACAAATGGACCTCGACGACGGGCACCCGGATGGCGGCGACGGCGTCCCGCAGCGCGATCGAGTAGTGGGTGAAGGCGCCCGGATTCAGGACCACCCCGGCGAACCTCTCTCGCTCGGCCCCCTGCAGCCAGCCGATCAGCTCGCCCTCCACGTTCGACTGCCGGCACTCGACACGGACGCCGCGACGCCGGGCGTGCTCGCGGATCATCCGGTCGACCTCGGCCAGGGTCACCCGCCCGTACACCCCAGGCTCCCGGGTGCCGAGCAGGTTGAGATTGGGACCGTGCAGGACGAGCGCGGCGCGAGCCGGCATCAGTGACGGACGAACTCGGCCAGCAACCAGTCGGCGAGCACGAAGAAGAGCAGCCCGGCGAAGACGGTCCAGGCCAGAGCCGGACCGCCCTCGCGGTTGACCTCGGGAATGAGATCGGAGGCGGCGACGTAGATGGTCACGCCCGCGGAGAGCGCCAGCGCGTAGCCCACGTGGTGCTCGGCGATCAGACCCGTGAGCAGCGCGCCGGCCAGGGTCAGCCCGCCCAGCGCCGCGCCCGCCGCCAGCGCCGTGGCACGCGAGTACCCGCCCGCCAGCACGATCGAGGCCACGGTGAAGCCCTCGGGGATCTTGTGGATCAGCACCGCCAGGAAGAGGAGCCCGCCCAGCGTCGGACTGACCATAAAGCCGGCCGCGATGGCCACCCCGTCGAAGAGCGTGTGCATCCCCAACCCCGCCGCCGCCAGCCAGCCTGCGGCCGGGCGTAGCATGGCCTCGGGATGCGTCTCCTCCCCGAAGTGGAAGTGGGGGGCGAACGTGTGCTCGAAGAGGTGGACGCCGAAATACCCGAGCAGCACGAAGAGATACGCGTGGGGGACCTGGGCGGCCTCTGGCAGCATCCTGACGAACGCGGCGGCGAGCATGAAGCCCGCCCCGGCGGCGACGAAATAGCGGAGGGGGGCGTACCGCCGCTTGTGCGCGGTGGTGACGATCACGGCCCCCGCCAGGTCCGCGGCCGCGGCGACGGCCGCGAAAGCCAGGTATGCTAACATGGCGCGGAGCATAACATGGCGATCGCAACGTCTCGCCTCCTCGGCGAAATCCTCGTTCACGAGGGCCTCATCACCCCCGACGTCGTGCAGCGCGCGCTCGCGCGCTCGCAGACCAGTGGCGAGCTGATCGGCGAGGCGCTGGTGGCGCTCGGCGCCGTCACCGAGGACGACGTGCTGCGGGCCCTGGCACTGCAGCAGGATCTGCCCTACCTCTGGCGCGAGGAGTTCCCGTCGTCGGTCCCGGTCCTCAAGAACGTCTCCGCCAAGTACCTGCGCCAGTGCCGGGTGTGCCCGATCAGCCTGGAGGGCAACACGCTCACGGTGGCGTCGGCCGACCCGCTCAACACGCTCGTCACCGACGAGCTGCGCCAGGTCACCGGGCTCAACATCAAGATCGTCATCAGCCCGGCCGTCGCCATCACCGAGGCGATCGACCGCACCTACGACGGCGTAGCCACCCCGCTGCAGCGCATCGTGGAGGGCATGGAGGACGACGCCGGCCCCGACGGCGACGAGGACGTCAACCACCTGCGCGACATGGCCTTCGAGGCGCCGGTGGTGCGGCTCGTCAACCTGCTCATCGAGAACGCCATCAGCCACGAGGCGTCCGACATCCACATCGAGCCGTTCGAGGACACGCTGCGCATCCGGTACCGGATCGACGGCATCCTCTACGAGCAGGAGTCGCCGCCCCGCCGGCTGCAGGCGGCCGTGACCTCGCGCATCAAGATCATGGCCGAGATGAACATCGCCGAGCGGCGGCTGCCCCAGGACGGCCGGATCCGCGTCACCCTGCACGGCCAGCGCGTCGACATCCGCGTGTCGACGATGCCGACCGTGCACGGCGAGTCGATCGTCATGCGGCTGCTGCAGCGCGCGAGCGTCTTCCACCCGCTCGAGAAGCTCGGCTTCCCCAGCGACACCCTGAAGCGCTTCGAGGGGCTCATCAAGCGCCCCCACGGCATCCTGCTCGTCACCGGGCCCACCGGCTCCGGCAAGACGACGACGCTCTACGCGGCGCTGGACAAGATCAACGCCCCCGGCGTGAAGATCATCACCGTCGAGGATCCGGTCGAGTACCAGCTGAAGGGCGTGAACCAGATCCCGGTCAAGGCGAAGATCGGCCTCAGCTTCGCCCAGGGCCTGCGCCACATCGTGCGCCAGGATCCCGACGTCATCCTCGTCGGCGAGATCCGCGACCTCGAGACGGCCGAGATCGCCATCCAGGCCTCGCTCACCGGCCACCTGGTCTTCTCGACCCTGCACACCAACGATGCCCCCGGTGCCATCACCCGCCTGCAAGACATGGGCGTGGAGAGCTATCTGGTGGCCTCGGTGCTGGAGGGCGTGCTGGCCCAGCGGCTGGTTCGGCGCATCTGCGAGTCGTGTCGGGTACCCGACGCGCCGCCGAAGGCCGACCTCGACGCCCTGGGCATCGAGGCCCCCCCCGGCACCGTCCTCTTCCGGGGCAAGGGCTGCGACGATTGCCGCGGTACCGGTTACCGCGGCCGCAGCGGCATCTACGAGCTGTTCGTCATCGACGAGGACGTCCGCAGCCTCATGCTCCGCCGGGCCTCGACCCGCGACATCCGCCAGTACGCCATCTCGCGCGGGATGGTGACGCTGCGCATGGACGGGTTCAAGCGGGCCTGCGAGGGCGTCACCACCGTCGAGGAGATCCTCCGGGTCACGCAGGAAGACGCCTGACGCGATGCCCGTCTTCACCTACAAGGCGGCGGATCGGCGCGGCCAGACCATCGATGGCGTCATGGAGGCAGCCGACGCCCGCGCCGTCATCGACCGTCTCCGCAAGGAAGCCTACTTCCCGATCAAGGTTGCGGCGCAGGGCGAGCGCGCGGCCCTGTTCTCACTGGGCGGTGGCGGCTCCCGCGTGCGCCAGCGCGACCTGCTCGCCCTCACCCAGATGCTGGCGACGCTCTTCGAGGCCGGCCTGCCACTCGACCGCGCGCTGTCGATCCTGGAGGAGCTCTCGGCCTCGCCGCGCCTGAAGTCGATCGTCACGGACCTCTTGCACAGCGTCCGCGGCGGCTCCTCGCTCAGCGAGGCGCTGGCCAAGCACCACCCGCGCCCGTTCTCGCGCCTGTACATCAACATGGTCCGCGCGGGCGAGAAGGGCGGCGTGCTCGAGGTCTCGCTGCGACGGCTGGCCGAGTTCCTGGAAGCGCGGGCCGCGTTCAACGAGGCGGTGGTCTCCGCGCTCGCCTACCCGCTCGTGATCACCACCGTCGGCGCCGCCGCCATCGTGTTCCTGATGACCTTCGTCATCCCGCGCTTCGCCACGATCTTCAGCGACCTCGGCCAGACGATCCCGTTGCCCACCCAGATCCTCATGAGCGTGAGCGCGGTCATGACGAGCTACTGGTGGGTGGGCGCCACCCTGGCCATGGCCGGTGTGCTGGCCTGGCGCATCTGGACGAGCACGCCGCAGGGCCGGGCAAGCTGGGACCAGTTCCTGCTGCGGCTGCCCATCGTCGGCGCGCTGGCGCTGAAGATCGAGACGGCGCGCTTCGCGCGTACACTCGGCACGATGCTCAAGAGCGGCGTGCCGGTCCTCGGCGCGATGACCGTCGTCGGCGACATGATGTCCAACCAAGCCGTCGGCACCTCGGTCGGCCGGCTGGCCGACGGTGTCAAGCGCGGCGGCACGATCGCGTCCGGGATGCAGGAGCACGGCGCGTTCCCCGCCCTGGCGGTCCACATGGTCCGCGTCGGCGAGGAGACCGGGCGGCTGGAGGAGATGCTCCTCAAGGTCGCCGATACGTTCGAGACCGACGTGCGGAGCGAGCTGAAGCGGGTGCTCGGCCTGCTCGAGCCCGCGATCATCGTCGGCATGGGGGTTCTCGTGGCATTCATCGTCGTCGCGATGCTGCTCGCCATCTTCTCCATCAACGAGGTACCGCTGTGAGCCGGTGGCGTCGGTGGCTCGGCAACCAGGCGGGCTTCACGCTGATCGAGCTGCTCGTCGTCGTCATCGTCCTCGGGCTGCTCGTCGGCCTCGTGGGGCCCCGGCTGTTCGGGCGCGTCGGGCAGACAAAGCAGGCCGCGGCCAAGGCGCAGATCGAGCTCCTCGGCGCCGGGCTGGACCAGTACCGGCTCGACGTGGGGTCCTACCCGAACACGTCGCAGGGCGTGGAGGCCCTGCAGAAGAACCCCGGCGTGACGAACTGGAACGGGCCGTACTTGAAGAAGTCGGTGCCCAAGGATCCCTGGGGCAACCAGTACAAGTACCGCGCCCCCGGTCAGCACGGCGAGTACGACCTCTGGTCGGAGGGCGCCGACGGCGCTCCCGGCGGTGAGGGCGAGAACAGCGACATCGTGTCATGGGACGTGGAGAAGCGATAAGCGGACAGCGCGGGTTCACGCTCCTCGAGCTGATCGTCGCGCTGCTCGTCATCGCCCTGGCGGTGGGCCTCGCCGTCCCCGCCATCGGGCGGTCCACGGAATCACTCCGTGTCCGGGCCGAAGTGGCCAGCTTCGCGGCGATGCTGCGCCACGCGCGCGAGCGCGCGATCGTGACGAGCACCGCCCAGGCCGTGATCGTCGACCCGGCGACGCGGCGCGTGAGCCGGCACGCGGGCGGCCCCGAGGGCGAGGTGCGCGAGACGCGCCCGCTGTCCGAGCGGTTGACGATCGACGCCGACCCGCCGCCGGCGCTCACCGTGCGGTTCGAGCCGCAGGGTGGCTCCAACGGCGGCGACTTCCGCGTGTCCTCCGGCACCATCGTCTACCGGGTCACGGTGGACGCCCTCACCGGGCGCGTCCGGAGCATGCGCCAGTGAGCCGCCAGGACGGGTTCACGCTGATCGAGGTCCTCGTCGCGTTCGCGATCCTGAGCATGACGGTGGTGGTCGCCGTCCAGGGCTTCGCCCAGGGGCTCCGCCTGCTCAAGCTCTCCGGCGACCACCAGCGCGCCATCCTCATCGCGGACCAGAAGGCGCGCGAGGTCGTCCAGCCCAAGGAGGGTCGTGAGGAGGGCACCGAGGGCGCCTACAGCTGGGCGCGGACCATCCGGCCGGTGGCGGCGCCCGAGCTGGAGGGGCCGGGCCGGCCGGCCCGGTGGCACGTCTTTCAGATCGACGTGCAGGTCGCGTGGGGCGAGCAGCGACGCACGGTCGGCGTGACCACACTGCGCACCGTGTCCGACAGCGAGCAGGAGCAACAGTTCCAGCAGCCGGGGACGCCGCAGCAGGGGGCGCCGCCGTCGGGGTCGCAGCGGCAGCCGCGGCAGCAGGGGGCGCGCCGCTCATGAACCGGGTGCGCGACGCCCGCGGGTTCACGCTGGTCGAGCTGCTCATCGCGCTCGCCATCGTCGGCGCGCTGCTCGCCATCGCGTTCGGTGGCCTGCGGGTCGCGCTCGCGTCGTGGCGGCAGGGCGAGGACCGCGCCGAGGCACACCAGCACGCGCGGAGCGTCGCGCTCACGCTGGCGCGCTCCGTCGCCGCCGCCTACCCGTACCGGGCCTCGCGCGCGCTGGCGCCCGAGCCGGTCGTCCTCTTCGCCGGCACCCAGGACCGCATCGAGTTCGTGACGCAGGCTCCGCCCTTCCCCGGCGCGGCCCCGATCGCGTTCACCGCTGTCGTCCTCACCCTCGACGAGGGCAACGAGCGCGGCCTCGTCGTCCGTCAGCGGGCGCTGCCCAACCGCGATCCGTTCGAGGAGGCGACGGTCGTCTATCGCGACCCGACCGTCACCGCGCTGCGCTTCGCCTACCTCGACGAGGGGGGCTGGGTGGACAGCTGGGATGGCGCCGAGACCAAGGCCACGCCGCGCGGGGTGAAGGTCACGGTGGCGACGACCCTGAACGGCCGCGTCGAGGAGCTGCCGCCGCTGACGGTGTCGCTGCGGACGGCGCCGCCCCAATGAGCCACCGGGCCGTCCGGGGCGCTCGTGACGAGCGGGGCTTCGCGCTGGTCGCGGTGCTGCTGGTGCTCGCGTTCGTGGGGATCATCGGCGCCGAGTTCGCATACTCGATGCGCCTGGAGTCCACCGCCGCCCGCATCTACAAGGAGACCTTGATCGCCACGCACCTGGCCGAGGCCGGCCTCGAGCAGGCGATCCGCGAGCTCGCCGGCGAGTTCGCCAGCGTCGGCCTCGGTGACGACCGGAGCCGTGACGCGGACGCCGAGTGCCCGCTCGCCTTCTACACGCAGGCGAGGCTGGCCATCAAGCGGCTGCCCCACCGCGACGTGCCCCTGGGCGGCGGGCAGTTCACGTACTGCATCAGCGACGAGCAGGCCCGGCTCAACCTCAACACGTCGCCGCCGGACCGCGTGGCCCGCCTGCTGGAGACGATCGGCGTCGACCGCCAGGAGCGCGAGGCCATCAACGACGCGATCCAGGACTGGCGCGATCCCAACGAGGAGCACCGCCTCAAGGGCGCCGAGAGCGAGGACACCTACCTCAAGCTCCCGGTCCCGTACCGGTCCAAGAACGCCAACTTCGACTCGCTGAGCGAGCTGCTCCAGGTCAAGGGCGTCACGTCCAAGCTGATGGACGGTGAGGAGGGCAAGCCGGGGCTGGCCGCGCTGACGACGGTCAAGAGCACGGGCCAGGTGAACATCAACACAGCACCGCGCCAGGTGCTCCGGGCGTTGAATCTCTCGGACGCCGAGCTGAACGAGATCGAGCAGCAGCGGCGGCTGGGTCCCTATGGGTCCAACCATCGCTTCACCGGCCGCGGGCTGACGTTCACCAGCGCGACGTTCCGGATCGAGGCGCAGGGCATCGTGGACGGGCAGGTCCGGGCCCGTCTCACGGCCATCGTGCAGAAGCGCGCGGACACCGGGGGCGAGGGCATCGCCGTGCTGGAGTGGTCGGGAGTTCGCTGACGCGGATTTCCTTCGTGCGCGCGGGTTTACCGTTTAATCTCAGGCAACCATGAGGTTGGGACCGATGAAGTGGAAGTTCAGTCAGAGCCGCCTGGCGGTGGTGCTGCTGCAAGACCGCCTGACCGTGGCGGCCCTGAGCGGCGAGCGCGTCGAGACCTTCACCGTCGCCTCCGAGAATCCTGCTGCCGTGCTGCGCGAGGAGCTCCTCGCCCGCCAGCTCAACCCGCGCAGCGTGGCGCTGGCGCTGTCCCGCACCGCGGTGTTCGTGCGCCCCATGGAGCTGCCGGTCGTCGGCGGCGACATGCGCGAGATGGTGCGGCTGAACCTCGACGGCCACCTGCCCTTCGGCGGCGACGAGACCGCCTTCGACTACGTGCCGCTGCCGTCCGAGGCCGAGGGCCCGCGCCGCGACGACGCGCTCCGGCGCGTGCTGGTGGTGGCCGCCGAGCCGCGCGCGGTCGACTCGGCCCTGCGCATCGCCGAGGACTCGCGCCTGCGACCGACGTCGCTCACCGTGGCGGCGCACGACCTCCTCGCCCTCGCCCGTCCCGAGCGCGGTCAGCGCGTGATCTGGGTGCATCGCGCCGGCGGCAACGCCGACGTGCTGTGCCTGTTCGGTCCCTCGCTCGTCCTCAGCCGCACCGCCACCGCACCCGACGACGTGGCGATCGCCGACGAGGTGCGCCGCTCGCTCGCCGCCGTGCGCTGGCGCGAGTGCGACGCGGTCTGGGTCTCGGGTGACCTCCCGCCCGACACGTCGGCGCTGACCGCCCTCGGCGTGCCGGTCAGCCAGCCGGCCTATACGGCGCGCGTCATCAACCGGCTGGCCGACCTCTCGCCCGAGGACCGCGGCGGCCAGGAGCTGGCGCTGGCGGTGGCCTCGGCCCGTCGCGGTCGCCCGCTCGATCTGCTCCCGCCGGCGCTGCGCCCGCGCCGCGTCACGCGCGCGCAGGGCCTCACGCTCGGCCTGGCCGCGGCGACGGCGCTGCTGCTCATCACCGCCCTGCTGGTGCCGGTCCTGCGCGAGCAGCGTCACCTCGGCATGATCAATCGCGAGATCGAGCGGCTCGACCCCGAGGTGCGCTCCGTCGAGCGCGTCGTGCGCGATCTCGAGCGCAAGCGCAAGCTGCTCACCACCATCACCGGCCTCGAGAGCAGCGCCGTGCGCCCGTTGCCGGTGATGCGCGATCTCACCGACCTGATGCCGACCGACACCTGGCTCACGACGCTCTCGCTCGACCCGAAGGGCGTCGAGCTCACGGGGCAGGCGGCGGCGGCGAGCGCCCTCATCCCGCTGCTCGAGAACTCGCCCCGGCTCGAGCGCGTCGAGTTCGCCTCGCCTGTCACCCGCGGCCGCGAGAAGGAACAATTCCGGATCCGCGCGTCCTGGGAGCCGGGCGGCGCATCCGCGGTGGGCTCGGCTGCGGTCGCGCCGCCTCCGCTGTCGGCGCCCGGGGGCGAAGGCGCGCGTCCACCGCGGCCGCTGGCGGCGCCGCCCGGTCAGATCGCGCCACCGCCGGGCCAGATCGCGCCACCGCCGGGACAAGTCGTGCCGCCGCCGGGACAAGTCGTGCCGCCACCGGGACAGGTCGCGCCGCCGCCGGGGCAGGTCGTGCCCGTGCCGCCGCCGCCTCCGCGCGCCGGAGGGCCACGCCAATGATTGGAAGTCTCTCGCGTCGCGAGCGGAACATCGTCATCGTCGGCGCCGTCGGTCTTGCCATCGTCGTGGGCTGGTTGTTCGTCGTCGAGCCTCTCGCCGAGCGCGCCCGGGTCACGGCGGAGCTGGTGCCGAGCCGCTCCCAGGTGCTCTCGCGCCGGCTCGACCTCCTCGCCCGCAAGGACAGCATCAACAGAGATCTGGAAACCACGAACGCCGCCATCGACCGCCTCTCCGAGCGGTTCCTCGTCGAGGCCGCGCCGGCCGTCGCCGCCTCGGAGCTGCAGAAGCTCACCAAGGACATGGCGGCGCAGGCCAGCACCGAGATCCGCAGCGAGCGCATTCTGCCCCCCGTGGAGCGCGGCGAACTACTGGAAATTCCCGTCGAAATCGCCGTCTCGGGGGAGATCCGCCAGCTGGTCGACCTCCTCGCCAAGCTGGAGGGCTCGCAGAAATTGTTGACCGTACAAGACTTGCGCGTGAGAGTAGTGAACGTCAGCCAACCCAGGGAGCTGCTCGCGACACTGACCGTATCCGGGTTCGTCCTGCCCGGGAAGTCGAAGACATGATGCCGAAGAGACTGTTAGTCATCAACGGACTGCTGATTCTGATCGGGGCCGGGAGCGCGGTGTTCATCGCCCGCCACCTCATGGCCCCGATGCCGATGCCCTTGGCCGCGCGCGGCCGCCCCGCTCCCCCCGCCTCCGCGGGGGGCGACGAGGGGTCCCGTGGCCAGGCCGGCGCCTACTCGACGGTGGCCGCCCGCAACCTGTTCAGCCCCACCCGGACCGAGAGCCCGCCCACGGCGACCGCGTCCACCGCCGCCTCGCCCGCGGTCAAGCCGAACCTCTTCGGCGTCGTCCTCCGCGACGGTGCGCCGATCGCCTATCTGGAGGACCCGGGGACCAAGCGGGTGGCCGGCTACCGGGTCGGCGACGCCGTGGCCGGCGGCACCGTGCAGACGATCGGCGCCGACAACGTCGTGATCAATCGGTCTGACGGCAGCATGGACGTCCGGCTGCGCGATCCGGGCAAGCCGCGGACCGCGCCGACGCCTGCCACGGCGGGGATCCAGGGCGCGCCCGGGGCGCAGCCCGTCGCCGGTGTTCCTTCCCTACCCGGCGTCATCCCGCCGGCGGCCGTGCCGGGTGCCATCCCCGGCCAGGTCGCACCGCCGCCAGGTCAGGTGGCGCCACCCCCGGGCCAGGTGGTCCAGCCCGGTTCGCCGCCGATCATCCCCGGACGCCGTGCGCTGCCCCCGAATCTCCTGCGTCGACTCCCGCAAGGGTCGCCATCTGATGCTCCGCAACAGTGATGTAAAAGGCTGTATCGCTGCTGTTGTTCTTCTCGCCCAGGCGGGCGGATGCGCCACACCCGCAAAGCCGCCGCGCGCCGAGGTGCCGCCGCTCCCCCCGATCCCCGCCCCCACGACCACCGTGACGGTCGAGCCGCCCTCGCCGCCGCCGCTGTCGGTCGGGCCGCGCACCGACGCGCCGCCCACGACCGAGCCGCCCCGCGTGGCCGCCCCGGCCCCGCCGCCTCCGCCGCCCGCGGCGCCGCCGACGGTCCCACCCGTGCCCCCAGGTCAGCGCGGTCGCTTCATCGTGCTCAACTTCGACAACGCCGACATCGAGACGGTCATCCACGCGGCCAGCGAGATCGTGGGCTTCAACTACGTGCTCGGGCCGGGCGTGTCGGGCAAGAAGGTCACGGTACAGACGTCGGGCCGGATCCCTCAGGAGGACGTGTTCGGCGTGCTCCTGGCGATCCTGGAGGTGCACGGCGTCACCGCCATCCGCTCCGGGAACCTCTACAAGATCGTGCCGGTCGAGGGCGCTCGTGAGCGGGCGGTACCCACCATCGTCGGGGCCACGCCGGACCCGGCGCGGGCCAGCGACGAGGTGATCACCCAGATCGTGCCGATCCGGTTCGCCCCGGTGAACGACCTCGGCACCCTGCTGCGGCCGCTGATCTCCGCGCGAGGCACGCTGATCGCCAACCGCGAGACGGGCGTGCTCATCATCACGGACTCCGCGTCGAACATCGCGCGCCTCCTCGACATCATCAAGCTGGTCGACGTCGAGGTCGCGATCGACGAGCTGCAGATCATCCCCCTGCAGTACGCCGACGCGGCGGACATGGCGAACATCCTGAACCAGCTCTTCCAGTCGGGCCGCCTGCGCGGCGCCGGGGTCCCGGGCGGCGGCGCCCCGGTAGGGCCGGCCCCGGTGCCCCCGCTGCCCGGGGCGACGCCGCCGGCGGGCGCCGGGGCTGCGCCCGGCGGGGCCGACCGGCCGCCCCTGATCGTGGCGGAGCGACGCTCCAACTCGCTGATCGTCAACGCCCGCAAGGGCGAGATGGAGACGATCCGGCGCGTCATCGAGAAGATCGACGTCAACGTCACCGGCGGCCGGCGCGTGTTCATCTACTACGCCGAGAACGCCAAGGCCAAGGACCTGGCGGCGACGCTGAACGCGATCTACACCGGGCGCGAGACGCAGAGCACGACGCCCGGGGTGGGACCGTCGCCCCCGGGCGGGCGCCGCGCCGGCGAGCCGCTGCCGCCCCCACCGCCGCCACCGTCGGTGGCTCCCGGCGGGCCGATCGGCACCGCCGAGGCGCCGCTGGCCGAAGGCCAGGTGCGCTTCATCGCCGACGAGACGACTAACGCCATCATCGTCACGACCACGCCGCGGCAGTGGTCGGACATCGAGGCGACGATCAAGCAGCTCGACAAGATGCCGCGGCAGGTGCTGATCGAGGTCCTGGTGGCCGAGATCGCGCTGACGGACGACATACGTCTGGGCATGGACTGGGCGCTGAAGCAGGGCTCCTTCCGCATTGGCCAGCAATCCATCGCGCCCACCGCGCCCGACTCGTTCTCCCTCGCGCCCGCCGTCGCCCGCCTGGTGCCGCTCGCCGGTGGCGGCCTGACCGCCTTCGCGTTCGCCAGCGGTGAGTTCTTCGCGATCCTCAACACGCTGGCCTCCGAGAACCGCGTGAACATCGTGTCCAACCCGCACGTGCTCACCTCGGAGAACAAGAAGGCCGTCATCAACGTGTCGACGTCGGTGCCGATCATCACCGGCCAGCAGACGAGCACCGTCAGCACCCCGGGCACGACGGCCGGCAGCACCAGCACCACGATCGTCACCGGCGGCGTGAACCAGACCGTCGAGTACCGCGATGCAGGCGTCGTGCTCACCGTCACGCCGCGCATCGGCGAGCGGGGCACCGTGGCCCTCGACGTGAAGCAAGAGGTCAACTCGGTCGGCGCCGCGGTGCCGCCGACGAACTCGCCGTCGTTCGTCAAGCGCGAAGCCGAGACGTCGGTCGTGCTCCTGAACAACCAGACGCTCGTCCTCGGCGGCCTCATCCAGGACAAGCTGACGGTGGACGACCGGGGCGTCCCGCTCCTGAAGAACATCCCGATCCTCGGCTACCTCTTCGGCTTCAAGGAGAAGAAGCTGGAGAAGACCGAGCTGCTGCTGCTGATCACGCCGCGGGTCGTCGGCACCGCGCTCGACGCCGCCCGGATCACGGAGGAGATGCGGCGCACGACGCCGGAGCTGAACCGGGCCATCCAGAACGCGCCGCGCACGCCGACCTCGGCGCCGCCGCCGTCCTCGGTCCCGGTCCCGGTCCCGGCGCCGGCCGCCCCGCTGACGACGCCCGCCACGCCGGCGCCGCCGGCCGTGGCTCCGACTCCGGTGCCGCCGCCGCCCAGCGGCGTCCCGGTGATCCCGCCGGCGCCGCCGGACCCGGCCGCGCCGAAGCCGCGGTCCGGCCTCACGCCCGGGCTCGTGGCGCCGTCGCGCAGCATACTGGTGCCGGGCCCCACGGTATCGTCGCCGGCCGGCGTCGCCGCGGCGCCGCAGGACGTGACGCCGACGGTCGAGTCGACCACGGCGCGGCCTGTGGGTCCACCGGCTCGATCGCTGCCGCGCTCGGGCCCTCCGCTCCGCCCGCGCGTCGTCCCCGCCCCCGACGCCACGCCTGCCGACGCCCCGGCCACGAAGCCGGAGGGCTAGCCCCGAGGCGACGTCCCCGGTGGTGCCGAAGCGGGGCTACCGCCCCGTGAACTTCGGCGTTCGCTTGTCGAAGAAGGCCGCGAGCCCTTCCTGGTGGTCGTCCGAGGTGATCGAGAGTCCCTGCGAATAGGCCTCGAGATCGAGGGCTGCCGCGAGGTCCGAGGTGGCCGCCCGGTTGACCATGTGCTTGGCCAGCCGCAGCACGTTGGGCGGACCGGCCGCGATCTTCTCGGCCAGCGCCCGGGTCACCTTGGAGAGCTCGGCGACCGGCACCACGCGGTTGACGAGACCGATGCGCTCGGCCTCGGCGGCGTCGAACACGTCGCCCGTGAAGATCAGCTCCTTGGCGCGCGCCAGGCCGACGAGCCGCGACAGCAGCCAGGTGCCGCCGCCGTCGGGCACGAGGCCGATCTTGTTGAACAGCTCGCCGAACTTCGCGCGGTCCGAGGCGATGACGAGGTCACAGCACAGGGCCAGATTGGTGCCGGCCCCGACCGCGTAGCCGTCGACCATGGCGAGGGTCGGGCGCGGAAAGTCGACCAGGCGCAGCACCATGCGGTTGAGCAGCTCCACGCGCGCACGGCCCTCCGTGGCCGTGGACCGCCGCGCCCGCATGCTCTTCACGTCGCCGCCCGCGCAGAAGTGGCCGCCGGCCCCAGTGAGGATCAGCACGCGAGCGGCCTCGTCGGCCTCGACCTCATCCAGGGCCGCCACGAGCTCCTGGCGCATCGTCATGTCGATGGCGTTGCGGGCCTCCGGACGGTTCATCGTGATCGTCGCGATCGCCCCCGCGCGCTCCACGAGCAATGTTTGATATCCCACTTTCGTTCCTCCCTTTGGATCGGGGGCCCCGAGATGGCCCCCGAACCCCCAATTGGCTCGGGCCGCCCCGGCGAGGCCGTGGCGCCCCTCGTCACGCTTGCTGCCAGCCCTGAGGTCAGCTGGCGATGTGATCGACGGTCGTGATCTCCGCCAGGAAGCCCTGCAGGCTGCCGAGGTGCGTGCGGTGGACTTGGTCGGCGGAGATCGCGACGCCGTCGGGGCCAGTCACAGCCTTGGCGGCGCAGGCGTCGGCCAGCACCGCGACCTGGAAGCCCAGGTGGGCGGCCTGGCGTGCGGTCGTGTCCACGCACATCTGGGTCATGAACCCGCTCACCAGCAGCCGCTGGATCCCACGCTCGCGCAGGAACCGCTCGAGGTCCGTGCCCGTGAACGACCCCGGCAGGTGCTTCTGCATCACCGGCTCGCCGGGCGCGGGTTGCGCCTGCGGGTGGATCTCGAGCGTCGGGCTGCCGGGCGCGAACGTCGTCGCGTTCGGGCGTCGGCTCTCGTGCACGATGTGGACGACCGGCACGCCGTCGGCCCGCGCCCACGCGAGCGCCCGGGCGATGCGCTGGACGGCCGCCGGCCCATCGGGGAGCACGACCTTGCCGAGCGGGGCGAAGTACTCCTGCTGGGCGTCGATGACGACGAGCGCGGTCGCGGGTGTGGTCATGGGGTCTCCGTGCGGAGCGGGTGTGGGACCGTGGCGGTGCGCGGGTCGGCCGACGAACGGTGCGGCCGATCCGGGGCCGGCCGCCGACGCTCGTCGATCGTGGCGCTCAGCAGCGCGGCGCCGACCAGCAGCGCGCTGGCCACGCCGAAGGCCGCGCCGTAGCCGCCGGTCGCCTCGTAGAGGGCGCCCGAGAGCCACGAGCCGAGCGCCGAGCCCGTCTGGTGGAAGAGGAACATGGTGCCGTAGACCGAGCCGACCGACAGGCGTCCGAAGATCTCGGCCGACAGCGCGGAGGCGGCGGCGAGGCTGCCCGACATGCTGGCGCCGCCGACGAGGGCGATGAGCAGGAGCAGCAGGGGCTGGTCGCGCACGAGCAGGAGCCCCAGGAAGATCAGCGCGCTCGTGCCGTACACCCAGGCGAGCACGGGGCGACGGCCACACCGGTCCGAGAACATCCCAAGCACGAACGCGAAGCCGATCGACGAGCCGCCCAGCAGCCCCAGCGCCCACGAGGCGAGCATCGGGGGATAGCCGTGGTCGGTCAGCATCGGCACGCCGTGCGCGGAGAGCAGGCTCATCGAGAAGCCACAGCAGAACAGGCCGCCGGCCAGCTGCCAGAACGGGACCGTCTGCAGGGCGTCGGCGAGCGCCGTCCGCTCGACGAGCACCTCGCCCCGCGCCGCCGCCGGCGGCGCGCCGTCGGGCGTGAGCCCCATCGACTCCGGGGACTCGCGCACGAGCCACAGCGCCATCGGCAGGATCAGCGCGACGACGGCGACGCCGAGCGCGACGTGGGTGGCGCGCCAGCCCACGGTGAGCACGCCCCACATCGCCACCGGCACCATGAGCGTGATGCCGGCCATCGAGGCGGAGCCGATGAGCGAGAGCGCGGTGCCGCGGCGACGCGTGAACCAGCGCGCCACCACGGCGGCCCCGACCACCTGCCCGGTGGCGGCGAGGCCGACGGCGGCGCCGATCGCGTTGAACGCGTAGAGGTGCCACAGCCGCGTCGAGAACCCGGTGCCGACGAGCGAGGCGCCGAGCAGGAGCGCGCCGCCCACGAGCACGGGACGGGCGCCGACGCGGTCGACGAGACGCCCGACGAAGGGCTGCAGCATCCCGAACAGCAGCAGGCCGGAGGCGATCACGAGGGAGAAGCTGGCCCGATCGAGCTCGAGGTCGGCGACCATCGGCTTGAGGAAGGGCCCGACGGCGAAGCGGATCCCGCTGGACAGGAACGCCATCACCGCGAACGACAGCGCGACCCACCAGCCGAAGAACACCCCTCGCGTCGACATTGACGCCGCCAATGATAGCGGCGGCCTCGCGGGCCTGTCCAACGGTTGCGCGTGCTACAATCGGCCGTCGCATGCGCCTCATCGGCATGGTCCACGTCGCCCCGCTGCCCGGCAGCCCGCGCTGGGACGGTTCCATGGAGCGCGTGGTCGCCGCCGCCCTCGCCGACGCACACGCCCTCATCGAGGGCGGCATGGACGCCCTCCTCGTCGAGAACCACGGCGACGCGCCGTTCACGCCCGGCCGGGTCGAGCCCGCCACCGTCGCCGCGCTGGCCGTCGTCGCCCGCGAGGTGCGCGCGGCGCTGCCCGCCGCCACGCTGGGCATCAACGTGCTCAAGAACGACGCGCGCGCCGCGCTCGGCATCGCCTGCGCGGTCGGCGCCCGCTTCATCCGCGTCAACGTCCACGCCGGCGCCGTCGTGGCCGACCAGGGTCTCGTGCAGGCCGATGCGTACCACACGCTGCGCGATCGCCGTCTGCTCGGCGCCGACGTCCGCATCTTCGCCGACGTGGGCGGCAAGCACGCGACGCCGCTGGCGCCCGTCGACCTCGAGCAGCACGCGCGCGACCTCCGCCACCGCGGGCTCGCCGACGGCCTCGTCGTGTCGGGGCCGGCGACCGGTGCTGCGACGTCCATCGTCGACATCAAGCGTGTGCGGGGCGCGGTGCCCGACGTGCCGATCCTCGTCGGCAGCGGCGCCACGCCCGACACCGCGGCCGAGCTGCTCTCGATCGCCGACGGCCTGATCGTCGGCACCTCGGTCAAGCGCGACGGCGACGTCGCCAAGCCGGTCGATCCCGAGCGCGTCCGACGGCTCGTCGCGGCTTGTTCCTAATCGGAGGGGGCCTCGGCGGCCCCCTCCGATGCCTCCCCCAGCTCGGTTGCGCCGGCAAAGCCGGCGCTCGAAAGCGGTTCATCGTCGCCTGGCTGACCCTCGGGCTCCTCTTGTCCGCGTGTCGGACGTTCACACCCGCTGATCCCGCGCGCGTCGACCCGTTGCTGCCACGGCTCGGTGAGCTGTTGATGGTCGGCTTCCACGGCACCGCGGGCGAGGGTAACGCGGACCTCGAGCGATTGCTGTGCGAGGCCCGGGTGGGCACCATCGCCCTGTTCGGGCGCAACGTCGTGGGGGCCGAGCAGGTCGCGCGGCTGTCGCGCTGGATCGTCGAGCGGGCGCGCGCGTGCACGGGTCGCGCCCCGCTGATCGCCGTGGACGCCGAGGGCGGACGCGTCATGCGGCTCGGCGCGGCCGCCGGCTACACCAGCACGCTCTCGCACCGAGACCTCGGCGAATCCGGCGATCTGGCGCTGACCGAGCTCGAGGCGCTGCGCATCGGCGGACGGCTGCGCGAGGCCGGCATCGTGTGGAACCTGGCCCCGGTCGTCGACGTCGGCTACAACCCCGCCAACCCGGTCATCGTCGGCACCGGCCGCAGCTTCGGCGTCGAGCCCGAGCGCGTCACCGCGCACGCGCGCGCCTACCTGGCGGGGATGCGCGCGGCCGGGATGCTGACGACGCTCAAGCACTTTCCCGGCCACGGCTCGAGCTTCGAGGACTCCCACCTCGGCTTCGTCGACGTGACCGACACCGCGCGGCCGGACGTCGAGCTGGCGCCGTACCGGACGCTGATCGCCGACGGCGTCGTCGACAGCGTGATGACCGCCCACGTCTTCAACCGGCGACTCGACCGGCGCTACCCGGCGACGCTCTCCCGACCCACGATCACCGGTCTGCTACGCCGCGAGGTCGGCTGGCAGGGCGTCGTCGTCAGCGACGACCTGCGCATGGGCGCCATCGAGAAGCACTACGGCCTCGACGAGGCCGCCGTGCTCACCCTCAACGCCGGCGTGGACATCCTCGTGATCGCCGACGACCGACTCCCCGACCGCCGCTCGGCCACCCAGGTCGCCCTCGCCGCCCTCCGCCACGCCCTCCAGCAGGGCCGCCTCCGCCCCGAGACCGTCGAGGCCGCCCTCGCACGCGTCGCCGCCTTTCGCGCCCGCCTACCCTAAGAGGCCGTTCACTTCCTCGCGCGTGGGCATTGCCGGCTGTGCGCCGCGACGGGTGCACGCGATGGCGGCGGTGGCGCTGGCGAAGCGGAGGGCGTCGGCGAGCGGGCGGCGCTCGGCCAGCGCCACCGCGAGGGCGCCGTTGAAGGCATCGCCGGCGCCGGTCGTGTCGACGACCTTCACGCTGAAGGCGGGGACGTGCAGTGCCCCCTCGGGCCCGTCCGCGAGGGCGCCGCGGTCGCCCAGCGTCACGACCGCGCACATCGGCCCCGCGGCGCGCACCGCCGCGGCCACCACGCGGGCGTCGTCGAGGTCGCCGAGGGCCCGGCCGGTCAGGCGCGCGGCCTCACCCTCGTTTGGCGTGACGTAGTCGGCGAGGCCGAGGAAGTCCACGCCGGCGTCCGGGAACGGCGCCGGGTTGAGGATCGTACGCACGCCGTGGGCACGCGCCTGCTCCAGCGCGCGGCGCACCGTCGCCAGCGGGACCTCGAGCGAGCATACGACCACCTCGGCCCACGCGAAGTCAGCCACCCGGCGGTCGACGTCGGCGACGGTGAGCGCCCGGTTCGCGCCCGGGGCGACCGCGATCTGGTTGCGCCCCTCGGCGTCGACGACGATGAGCGCGGTGCCGGTCGCGGCGGTCGACGTCGCGACGAGCGCGTCCACGCCGATGCCCTCGTCGGCCAGCGCGCGCCGGACCTGGTCGCCGGAGGCGTCGTCGCCGACGCAGCCCACGAGCCGGACGTCGGCGCCGAGCCGGCGCGCGGCGACGGCCTGGTTGGCGCCCTTGCCCCCGCGCGCGACCAGGAGCGTGCCCTCGGTGACCGTCTCCCCCGGCCGGGGCAGCCGCGACAGGGCCACCGTGAAGTCGACGTTGGCGGAGCCGACGACTAGGACGCGGGGCACACGCGGTCCAGGAACGCCGCGAGGAAGCGCGGCACGTCGACGGTGCGTGCGAACCGGCAGTTGACGACGCCCGCGACCCGGCGTGTGTGGCCGTCGCGGCCGACCTCGAGCCGGGTCTCCTCCCAGCCGACGAGCGTGGGGTCGAGCGCGGCGGCGACGGCGAGCGGGTCGTGCAGCACCATGCCGGCGGTGCCGCGCGTGGCGTCGACGGTGAAGCCGCGCCGCGTGAACTCGGCGATCCGCCGCGCCACCGGACCCGGCCGTTGCTCCAGGGCCTCCTCGAGCGCGGCCCGGGAGACGACCGCCTGCCGGGTCGCGTCGAGTGGCACCAGATCGACCGGAAGGCCGGCAGCCAGGACGCGGCCCGCCGCGTCGGGGTCGACGTGGATGTTGAACTCCGCGGTGGACGTGACGTTGCCCGGCACGTCCACGGCGCCGCCCATCACGACGACCCGGGCCAGGCGCGCGAGCGCGCGGGCGTCGTGCTCGAGGGCGAGCGCCACGTTGGTGAGCGGCCCCAGCGCGATCAGCGTGAGCGGCTCGGGGGCCGTACGCGCGGTCGCCACGATCAGCTCGGCCGCGGTCTCGGGCAGGAGCGTGCCGCTCGGAGCGGGCCAGTCCGACAGGTCCCCCAGCCCGTCGTCGCCGTGATAGGCCGTGGCCGTCACGAGGCCGCGCCCCAGGGGGGCGGCCGCGCCCTCGGCGGTCGGGGGCGGCACGATGCCGCGGAGCGCCACGAGCCGCAGCAGGTTGCGGGTGGCGGCGGCGACCGGGACGTTGCCCGCCACGGTCGTGATCGCCGCCAGCCGCAGCTCGGCCGACCCCCACGCGTAGAGGAGGGCCAGGGCGTCGTCGATCCCGGGGTCGGTGTCGATCAGGGCGAGCATGGAATCGCCAACCTCCTCCCTCGCGTCATATACAATGTCGTCACAATCCTGTCCGAGGGGAGGGCCGAGCCATGGACATCGAGATCCTGTACTGCGGGGAGTGAAACTACCTCCCTCAGGCCTCCAGTTTGCAGGCCGCCATTCAGAGCAAGTACGGTCTCACCGCCCGGCTGAAGGAAGGCGTGGGCGGGATCTTCGAGGTCTCCATCGACGGGAACCTCGCCTACACGAACCAGGACACCTATCGCTTCCCGACCGACGAGGAGATCTTCGCGAAGATCGACGCCGCTAAGACGTCGTAAGCGCACGTTCGAGCTCCCCCTGGAATCGCGGATGGGCCACGGCGATCAGTGCCGTGGCCCTCGCCGTCTCCGACAGCCCCCGCAGCCGCGCCGCCCCGTGCTCGGTCACCACCCAGTCCGCGAGGTAGCGCGGCGTCGTCACGGCGGCGCCCGTCGCCAGCCGCGGCACGATGCGCGAGACGGCGCCGTCGCGCCCCGTCGACGGCAGCGCGATGATCGAGGCCCCGCCCGCCGAGCGCGAGGCCCCGAGGACGAAGTCGAACTGACCGCCGATCCCCGCGACCTGCCGCGGCCCCAGGCTCTCGGCCGTCACCTGGCCCGTCAGGTCGATCTCGAGCGCGGAGTTGATCGCGACGAACCGGTCGAGGCGGGCGACGACGTCGGGATCGTGCGTATACGCCGACGATTCCATGTTCACGGCCTCGCTCTTAGCCAGGAAGTCGAAGGTCCGCCGCGTCCCCATCGCCTCCGCGAGGTCCAGGCGGCCCCGGTGCACGCGCTTGCGGGCGCCGGTGACGACGCCGCGCTCCACCAGCGCGACGCCCTGGTCGACGAGCAGCGAGTGCAGCGCGAGGTCGCGGTGCCCCGACAGCCCCTCGAGCACCGCCTGCGGAATGGCCCCGACGCCCACCTGCACGACGGCGCCGTCCGGCACCAGTCGGGCCACGTGACCGCCGATCGCCCGCTCCACGGCGCCGACCGCCGGCGGCGGGTACTCCACGAGCGGCTCGTCGACGTCGACGCGGATGTCGACCTGGCTCGCGTGCAGCCACCCGTTACCGCGGGCGCGCGGCATGTTCGGGTTCACCTGGGCGATGACGAGCGGCGCCTGGCGCGCGGCCGGCAGCGCCACGCCGACGCCGACGCCCAGGCTGAGGTACCCGCGCGCGTCGGGCGGCGCCGTGTGGACGAGCACGCAGTCGGGCGCCCAGCGGCCGCCCGGCGCGAACTCGGTGACGACGTCGAAGTAGCGGATGGGCGCGAAGTCGACGCGGCCGCGTCGTCGCGCGTCCTCCAGGCGCGGCGACATGTGCCAGGTCGCATACCGTAGGGCGGCGTGCTCGGGCCGCGCCCACGGGTAATCGCCGAGGTGGATGCCGCTCATCAGCGTGAGGTCGCGCAGCCGCTCTGACTGCCGGCAGATCTCCGCGACGAGCCCGCGGGGCTCCCCGCACCCGGGCGGCATCATCGCGCGCATCCCCGGCCGCAGGCGCCCGACCGCGTCCGCGGGCGTCATCCGCACGCATCCACGCGCCATCGGGACCGCGTTATAACACCTCACGCCGGGCGACGGCGGACGATAAAATGCCGCGATGACCTGGATCCATCGCGCCCTCGTGCTCGTCGTCCTCGTCGCCGTCACCGGCTGCTCCGCCATCGCCCCGCCCCCACCGCGCGGCTCGCAGCCTCCACGCGCCCGCTGCCTCAGCGACCCCAACGAAACCGGCACCCGCCCCCTGTTTTTCCTCTTCTGCGTCGAGAGTCCATAGCGGTCGCTGAGGAAGGCCGAGATGCGAGGCGGCGTCCGTAACGGGTTGCTTGCGGCCGCCGAGGAAGGGCCAGATGCGAGGCGGCGCGAGCACCGGAGCGAGGCGTACTCCGAGTACGCCGCAGCGAGAAGCGCAGCGCCAACGAAGCAGATGGCCCTTCATCGGCGACCGCGGAACGCGTGATGAGGCCGGGCGCCGCTGTGCCGGCGTAAGATGACGGCGTGATGCGGGTGGCGCTGGTCACGGGCGGACGTGGGCTCGGGCGCGCGATCGCCGTGGCGCTGGGCGCGGCGGGGCTCGGGGTCGCCGTCGGCGCACGGACCGGGGCCGAGGTGGACGAGACGGTCGCGGGCATCCGCGCCGCGGGCGGCACGGCGGTGGCGGTTGCCGTCGACGTGACCGATCCGGCCTCGGTCGAGGCGGCGGTGGCCCAGGCCGTGGCGGCGCTGGGACCGATTGACGTGCTCGTCAACAACGCGGGCATCGCGGAGTCGGCGCCGTTCGCGCGTACCGACCCGGCCATGTGGGACCGCCACCTGCGCGTCAACGCCACCGGCCCTTATCTCCTGGCGCGCGCCGTGCTCCCGGGCATGCTCGAGCGGCGCTGGGGGCGCGTCGTCAACGTCGCCTCCGTGGCCGGGCTGCTCGGTGCCCCCTACGTGAGCGCGTACACCGCGTCCAAGCACGCGCTGGTCGGGCTCACCCGGGCGCTCGCGGCGGAGGTGGCCGGCACCGGCGTGACCGTGAACGCGATCTGTCCGGGGTTCGCGGCGACGGACATCGTCTGGAATGGCGCCCGGAACGTCGCGGCCCGGACGGGACGCGCCTTCGAGGACGCGGTGGCTGCCATGGCGCGGCTGAACCCCGGCGGCCGACTGGTCGAGCCGGCGGAGGTCGCCGACGCGGCGCTCCGTCTCGTGCGCGACGACACCACCAACGGCGAGGCCTTCGTGCTCGACGGCACGGCGCCCCTCGGGAGGACCCCATGAAGGAGCACATCTCGGCCGTCCAGCCACGCACCCTGCCCAAGCCGGCCGGCTTCTCCTACGGCTACGAGGTCAAGCACGGCCGCCTCGTGTTCATCGCCGGGCAGGTCGCCCGCGACGAGAACAACGCCGTCGTCGGCAAGGGCGACCTCGTCGCGCAGTTCCGCCAGGTGTGCCGCAACCTGAACGCGGTCATGAGCGCGGCCGGCGGCGACATGACCGACATCGTGAAGCTGACGATCTACGTGCTCGACACGGACGACTACAAGCGGCGCCTGCGCGAGATCGGCGCCGTCTACCGCGAGTACTTCGGCAAGCACTTCCCGGCCATGACGCTCGTCGGCGCGCGCGACCTGTTCGACGCGGCCGACGGCTGCCTGATCGAGATCGAGGGCGTCGCCGCCCTGGCATGAGCCCGGAAGCGGTCGAGCGCTTCCGCACCCGGCACGCGCTGCCGGCGACGCGGTGGCCGACGGCCGAGGAGGCGGCGGGCGCGCGCTGGTTCGCGCCGGCGCGGCTTGGACCGTTGACGGTGGCCGAGCGCACGTGGGTGCCGGCCATGGTGCCGTGGCGGGCGACCGAGGACGGGTTCGTCACGCCCGAGGTGCTCCAGTGGTACGCGCGGTTCGCCGAGGGGCAGCCGGGCGTCCTCGTGGTGGAGGCCACGGGCATCCGCGACGTCGCCAGCGGCCCCCTGCTCCGCATCGGCGACGATCGCTTCGTCCCGGGCCTGCGCCGCCTCGTCGAGACCGTGCGCGAGCGCAGCGCGGGCCGCACGCGCCTGTTCATCCAGCTCATCGACTTCCTGGCGGTCCGCCGGCGGCCCGATCCCGAAAAGTTCTTCCTGCGCTTCCTCGACGTGGACGACGCTCTGCGCCGGCGGCTGGCCGATGCGAGCGGCGACGAGCACTGGCTCGGCGCCCCCGAGGTGGCCCTGCGCCGCCGCCTGCTCGACGCCCTCGGCGCCGAGCGCGGGCTCGTCGACGTCGCCCTCACGGCCCGCCAGCGCGAGGCGCTCGACTACGGCTACCGCGAGCGCGTGACGGACACGCACCTGCCCTGGGTGCGCGACCTGCCCCGGACGCTGCCCGGCCTGTTCGCGGAGGCGGCGGTGCGCGCGCGCACCGCCGGCTTCGACGGCGTCGAGCTGCACTACGCCCACGCCTACACGATGGCCTCGCTCCTGTCGCGCCTGAACACCCGCGACGACGGCTACGGCGGACCGCGCGAGCACCGCGTGCGGCTGCCGCTGGAGGTGCTCGGCGCGGTCCGCGAGCGCGTCGGCGGCGACTACGTGGTCGGCATTCGGTACCTGGGTGACGACGTGGTCGAGGGCGGCAACCGCGTGGAGGACGCGGTCTGGTTCGGCGTTCGGCTCGCCGAGGCGGGGACCAACTACCTCTCGGTCTCCAAGGGCGGGCGCTTCGAGGACGCGCGGCAGCCCAAGGTCGGCGAGGCCGTCTATCCCTACACGGGCCGCTCGGGATACGAGTGCATGCCCACGGTGATCTCCGACGCGCGCGGCCCCTTCGGGCGCAACGTCCCGCTGGCTGCCGCCATCCGCCGCGCCGTGCGCGACGCCGCCCTCGCCACGCCCGTCGTGACGAGCGGCGGGATCTTCTCGTTCGAACAGGCGGAGGCCATTCTTCAGCGCGGCGAGGCCGACTTCGTCGCGGCTGCGCGGCAGTCGCTGGCCGATCCCGACTGGTTCCGGAAGGTCCGGCTCGGGTACGGCCACCTGGTACGGCGCTGCGAGTTCACGAACTACTGCGAGGGGCTCGACCAGCACCACAAGCAGGTGACCTGCAAGCTGTGGGATCGCCTCGGGCGCGACGAGCCGGGTCTGCGCCTGGCCGCCGACGGCAAGCGGCGTCTGTCACCGCCGTCCTGGTCCGCTCCGGACGACGCGCCTCGCGAGGGGCGGTAGACTGGAATCGATGTCACGCGGCATCCTCGTGAGCGTCGTGCTCCTCGCGCTGATCGTGCTCCCGGCGCTGGCCGTCGCGACCGACGACTTCTCCGCCGGCGGCGGGCACGAGACCGGCCTCCGCCATCAGCCGACGCGCGGCTGGCGCACGCTGCCCGCCGCCGTCGTCCGCGTCGACGCCACGCCGCGTATCTCGTCCCCGCCGGTCCTCGAGGCCCGCGAGGTCACGTCCCTGCCCGCGCCGCTCGTCCGCCGTCCGTTCGTCCCGCCTCGCGGCTGATCGCACTCCCGAGCTCGTTCGCGCGCACTCGTTCGAGAGCGCGGACTCACACAGGGAGGTGCGACGATGCACGCTCATCATCCGGGACTGGTCTCGCTGTCGCTCGGCGCGCTCTCGCTGGCCGGACGCTCGAGTGCTCGGGATCATGTGCACCCCGTTGGGCGCGGACGCGCGCGTCGTCTGGATCGGCGGTCGCGCGACGGACGAGGACGACCACGCGGTCCGCGAGGCGCTCGCGGAGGCGACGCCCCGACCGTACCGCGCGGTCGTCGACGACGTCGCCGATCGGCTGTTCCGCCGCGACCTCGCGCGGCTGGGGGCCGTGGCCGACCTCGGCTTCTTCCACGCGTTCTACCAGGCGCAGGCGCGCCACGTTCTCGAGCGGCTCGACGGCGTCCTGATCCGCGTCGAGCGCGGAGGGGCGTCGTGACTCCGCCGGCGCTGCTGGCCGCGCTCTTCGCCACCTCGCTCGCCGCCGGCACCGCCGGCGCCGTGCTCGGGCTCGGCGGCGGCATCCTGCTCATCCCCGTCCTCACGCTGTTCTTCGGCGTGGATCTCCGATATGCGATGGGCGCCAGCATCGTCTCCGTCATCGCGACCTCGAGCGGGGCCGCCGCGGCGTATCTGCGCACGAGCCTCGGCAACGTGCGGATCGGGTTGTTCCTCACGCTGGCCACCGTGTCCGGAGCCCTGGTCGGCGCCGGCCTGGCCGGCGTGGTCCCGGTGCGGTGGCTGCAGCTCCTGCTGGGGCTGGTGCTCGCCTACTCCGCGATCACCACGCTGCGCCAGCTCCACGTCGAGCTGCCGCCGGTCGTCGAGGTCGATGCCCTGGCCCTGCAGTTCGGCCTCGAGGGCCGCTATCACGACGGCGTCCTCGCCCGGGACGTGGCGTACCACGCCACGCACGTGAAGCGCGGCTTCCTGGCGATGCTCGGCGCCGGCCTGCTCTCGGGGCTGCTCGGCATCGGCAGCGGCGCCTTCAAGGTGCTGGCCATGGACTACCTCATGCGCCTGCCGATGAAGGTGTCGACCGCCACGAGCAACTTCATGATCGGGATCACCTCGGCCGCGACGGCCGGCGTCTACTTCGCCCGGGGCGATATCGACCCCCTCCTGGCGGCGCCGGTCGCGGTGGGGGTGCTCGCCGGGGCCACGCTCGGCACCCGGCTCATGGGGCGGCTCCGCAACACGACCGTTCGCATGGCCTTCCTGCCCGTCCTCGTCTACCTCGCCGCCTCCATGCTCCTGCACGGGCTCGGGGTCCTGGGGTCATGAGCGCGCGCGCCACCGTCGACCGGATCGTCGCCCGCGCCCTGACGTGGGGCGGGCTGCTCAGCGTGTCGCTGATCCTCGGCGGCGTCGTCGCCGCCGGCTTGCTGGGCCAGCTCGCCACCCCCGGCCACCCGGCCGAGATCTTCACCTCCCTCGGCGACATCCGGCGGGCGCTGGCCCTGCATCCGCCGCACGCGCTGGCGGTGACCGCCCTGGGTCTCGTCTGTCTGCTCGCCACGCCCGTCGCCGCCGTGGGCCTGGCCATCCCGGCGTTCTGGCGCGACGGCGACCGACTGTACGCCGCGATCGCCGCCACGGTCCTGGCCATGCTGCTCGTGAGCCTCGTCGTGTCCGCTGGTGTGTGACGCCGCCACGCGGGAGCGGCTCTGCTAGAATCCCGCCACCATGGGCGCGCGGCGCCGTGGACGCGGCGTCTGGTGGCTGGTCCGGCTGGTGGCCTTCTTCGTCATCGGCTGGCTCGCCTGGGAGGCGTTGACGTGGCCGGACGTCGGCGCGCTGGCCCGGCGTCCGCCCACCACGACCGCGTTCATCGAGCGGTGGCGTGCCGCCCAGCGGGACGCCGGCCGCAGCGACCGCGTGGACCGCCGGTGGGTCCCGTACGGGGCGATCTCGCCGAGCATGAAGGTGGCCGTGCTCGTCGCCGAGGACATCAACTTCTTCTCGCACCGCGGCTTCGACGGCGGCGAGATCCGCAAGGCGCTCACCCAGGCGCTGGAGGACGTGGAGCTCCCGCGCGGCGCGTCCACCATCAGCCAGCAGCTCGCGAAGAACCTCTGGCTCTCACCCTCGCGCGATCCGCTACGCAAGGCGCGCGAGGCGGTGCTGACGTGGCACCTGGAGCGGACGCTGGACAAGCGGCGGCTCCTCGAGCTCTATCTCAACGTCGTGGAATTCGGCCCGGGCGTGTGGGGCGTCGAGAGCGCCAGCCGTCGCTACTTCGGCAAGGACGCCGCCGACCTCGACGACGACGAGGCGGCGCGGCTGGCGGCGAGCCTGCCCAGTCCCGCGACCTGGCATCCGGGCGCGACCGGCCCGGGCTACCGACGCCACGTGGAGAGCGTGCGGCGGCGGATGGACAAGGCCCAGTTCCTCAGGAGGCAGATCTGATGGCGACCCCCGTGTTCCGCGACTACGACCAGAAGGCGCTCGACGCCGAGTACAACAACCGCGTCAAGGTCAAGGACGCCATGCAGTGGATGGCGCGCTTCGGCGGCGAGAGCGCGCGGGCGCGGGCGGAGCTGCCGCTGTCCTTCGACGTGCCGTACGGCCAGCACCACGCCGAGCGGCTCGACGTCTTCCCGGCCGCCCGGCCGGGCCCGGCGCCGGTCCACGTCTTCATCCACGGCGGCTACTGGCAGCGCATGGACAAGGCCGACTTCAGCTACGTGGCCCGCGGCCTGCGACCGGCCGGCGTCGTCACCGTGGTGGTCGACTACGGCCTCGTGCCGTCGATCGATCTCGACACCCTCGTGGGACAGTGCCGCACCGCCGTCGCCTACGTCCACGGCCACGCGCGCGACTGGGGTGGCGATCCCGACCGGATCTCCGTCTCCGGCCACTCGGCGGGAGGCCACCTGGTGGCGATGCTGCTCGCCACCGACTGGGGCGCGTTCGGCGCGCCCGCCGACGTCCTCAAGGGCGGCTGCGCGATCAGCGGCCTCTACGATCTCGAGCCGATCCGCCTCTGCTATCTGAACGACGTGCTCGGCCTCACCCCGGAGGTGGCACGGCGCAACAGCCCCGTGCACCTGACACCGGCCGGCCGGACGCCGCTGGTCCTCGCCGTCGGCGGCACCGAGGGCGACGAGTACCACCGTCAGACGAACGATCTCGCCACGGCGTGGCGGGCGCACGGCACGCCGCTCGAGGTGATGGACCTGGCCGGGCACGATCACTTCTCGATCGTGGCCGAGCTGGAGTCGCCCTTCAGCCCCCTCACCCGCGCCATCCACGCCCAGCTGGGCGTGTGACGACGCGGCCGACGCTCAGGGCTCAAGCCGCACGACGCGGCCGCGCGGAGAGTCAGTGAGCAGGTAGACGAGCCCGTCGGGGCCCTGGCGCACGTCGCGGATGCGCTCGTTGGGCTCGAGCTGGTAGCGCTCCTCGGCGGTGACGCGCCCGCTGGCCAGCCGGAGCCGCACGAGACCACCCGGCTGCAGCGAGCCGACGAAGAGGTCGCCGCGCCACTGCGGGAACCGCTCTCCGGTGTAGAAGAGCGCGCCCGACGGCGCGATCACCGGGTCCCAGTAGTAGACGGGCTGCTCCATGCCCGGGCGCGCGGTGCCGACGCCGATGCGGGCGCCCGAGTAGTCGACGCCGTAGGTGATGACGGGCCAGCCGTAGTTGCGTCCGGGCTGTGGGTTGTTGAGCTCGTCGCCGCCGCGCGCGCCGTGCTCCACCGTCCACAGCTCGCCACGCGCGTCCAGCGCCGCCGCCTGCACGTTGCGATGCCCGTACGACCAAATCTCGGGACGCACGCCGTCGCGCCCGACGAACGGGTTGTCGCGTGGCGCCGAGCCGTCGGGGTTGATCCTGAGGACCTTGCCGAGCGTCACCCCGAGGTCCTGCGCGGCGTCGCGATGGGTCAGACGGTCGCCGACCGTGACGAACAGCGTGCCGTCGCCGCGGAACACCAGGCGCGAGCCCCAGTGGAAGGTGCCGCTGACCTTCGGCTGCTGCCGCCACACGACCTCCGTGCCCTCGAGCCCACGCTCGCCCAGACGGCCGCGCGCCACGGCGGTACCGGCGCCGCCCGGCCCCGGCTCGGCGAACGACAGGTAGACGAGGCGGTCGTTCGCGAAGCCCGGGCTCAGCGCGACGTCGAGAAGGCCGCCCTGGCCGCCGGCCTGGACGGCCGGCACGCCGGCCAGCGGCTCCGAGAGGCGTCCGTCGGAGCCGGCCAGCCGCAGCCGCCCGGGCCGCTCGGTGACGAGCATGCCTCCCTCCGGCAGGAACGCGAGGCCCCACGGATGCTCGAGCCCGCGGACGACGTCGGTGACGCGGGCCGGGAGCTTCACGGGCCGTGGTGTGGGCGAGCGAGGCGCCTCCTGGGCGAGTGCCGACGGTACGAGCAGGGCCAGGACAGCGAGCGCGGCGAGCCAGGGTCTCAACGTCGTCATGCGTCCTCCCGATGCAAGGTAAAGACCGCTCGACGATCGCCTCGCCGAGCAGCGCTCCACGACCCGAGTATGCTCCGCCCCGCTGGCCGCGCAGGCCGTCGGGGCGGCCCCGTGCCCTACGTTCAGTTGGCACGCGGCGGCCGCTGATGGTAGTGTGAGCGCGCTTTTCGACGACCCAACGGAGGGATCGGCATGCCGTTCGTCAATATCACCATCTACGAGGGACACGGCAAGGACCGCAAGGACGAGATCGCCCGCCGCGTCACCGACACCATCACCGAGGTCTGCAAGCTGCCGCGCGAGGCGGTGTGGGTGGTCTTCAACGAGGTGACGCCGCCGGACTGGTACGTGGCGGGGAATCCCGGCAAGAAGTGAGCGGGGCGTTCGAGCAGCTCGGCACGGGCTTCCTCTTCACCGAGGGCCCGCTGTGGCACCCGACCGGGAAGTTCCTGCTCTTCAGCGACATGCCGGGCGATCACCTGCGCCGGTGGTCGGCCACCGACGGGGTCACCACCTTTCGCCAGCCCTGCAACAAGTCCAACGGCCTGGCCTATGACCGCCAGGGTCGGCTGCTCACCTGCGAGCACGCCTCGAGCCAGGTGACGCGCACCGAGGCCGACGGCCGCATCGTCCCGATCGCGACCCACTACCAGGGCAAGCAGCTCAACAGCCCCAACGACATCGTCTGCCACTCCGACGGCGGCATCTACTTCAGCGATCCGCCCTACGGCCGGGCCAAGTTCTACGGCGTGGAGCGTCCGCAGGAGCTCGCCTTCCAGGGCGTCTACCGGGTCGGGAGCGACGCGAAGGCGCCGACCTTGCTGGTGGACGACTTCGACCGCCCCAACGGGCTCGCCTTCTCGCTCGACGAGACGCGGCTGTTCGTCAACGACACCGCCCGCAAGCACATCCGCGTCTTCGACATCCGCCCCGACGGCACGCTGGCCAGCGGCCGGCTGTGGGCCGAGACGAAGGGCGACGCGCCCGGCGCGCCGGACGGCATGAAGCTCGACTCGGCCGGCAACGTCTACTGCTGCGGGCCGGGCGGCATCCACGTCTTCGATCCCGACGCCAACCTGCTCGAGGTCCTCGCGGTGCCGGAGTACACGGCGAACTTCGCGTTTGGGGACGCCGACTACCGCTCGCTGTTCATCACCGCCTCGACGTCGCTGTACCGGGTGCGCCGCACGGTCCCCGGCCGGCCGGCGTTCTAGAGGTGCCGATCGACAAGGAGGTCGTCATGCATCGTCGCATGCTGCTGATCCTGCTCGCGGCCGCGCTGCTGGCCGTGCCGATGGCCGCCGACGCCCAGAAGCCGATCAAGGTCGGCATGCCCATGCCGTTGTCGGGCCCGCCGGCCCTCTTCGGGGATCCGGCCGCGAAGGGCGCCCAGATGTTCGTCGAGGAGATCAACGCCAAGGGCGGCGTGCTGGGCCGCAAGCTCGAGCTGATCACGCGCGACTCCAAGGGTGACGCCAACGAGGCGGTGCGCCAGGCGCGTGAGCTGATCCTCAAGGACAACGTCGACTTCCTGGTCGGGACCCTCACCTCGGCCGAGGGCCCGGCGGTGTCGGTGGTGGCCAAGGAGAACAAGATCGTCTTCATCGCGCCGATCCCGAAGACCGACCAGCTCACCGCCCCCGACAAGCTGCACCCCTACGTCTTCCGGATCTCCGCCAACACCACGATGGAGGGCCGGAGCGCCGCCGAGATCGTGGCGAAGTGGCCGGTGACCAAGGTCGCGACGATCTCGTTCGACTACGCGTACGGCCAGGACGTGACGAAGGCCTTCGTCGAGCACCTCAAGAAGGTCAAGCCGAGCGTGGAGATCGTCGACCAGCAGTGGCCCAAGCTCGGCGAGCAGGACTACAACCCCTTCATCAACGCCCAGATGGCCAAGAAGCCCGAGGCCATCTTCTCGTCGATCTGGGGCGGTTTCTTCGTGACGTACTCCAAGCAGGCCAAGGCGCTCGGCATGTTCGACGCCGTCAAGTACAACTTCATCGGCGTCGGCGAGGCCGGCTCGCCGGAGACGACGAAGTCGATGGGCAAGGACTACCCGGTCGGCATCTGGGGCAACTCCTACGACGCCTTCTACTGGGGCGAGACGCCGGCCCACAAGGACTACGTCGCCCGCCTGTCGAAGTACCTGAAGGACGAGTACCCCTCGTCGTGGGCCATCCAGGGCTACACGGGCATGCAGTTCCTGGTCGAGGCGATCAAGAAGGCCAACAGCACGGACTCGGATAAGGTCTCGAAGGCGCTGCTCGGCCTCACGATCGAGACGCCCATCGGGCCGCAGACGATCCGCGAGAAGGACCACCAGGCCAATCGCGGTCAGCTCTACGGCAAGACCGTGCTGGATCCGAAGTACCCGTTCCCGATCATGAAGCCCGTCACCTACGTCGATCCGACGAAGTTCATGGATTAGGCCGCCTTGCGGCGGGGACGCCCGGCGTCCCCGCCGCGCCTTCATGCCCGACCCCTCGTTCGTCTTCGCGCAGTCGGTCAGCGGCCTCACGGCCGCGATGTTCCTCTTTCTGATCGCCTCGGGGCTGTCGCTCATCTTCGGGGTGCTGCGGGTGCTGAACTTCGCCCACGGCACGTTCTACATGCTCGGCGCCTACTCGGCCTACCAGTTCGTGCAGTGGATCGGCGTGTCGGGCGGCATGTTCTGGGTGGCCGCGCTCGGCGCCGCCGGCGTCATCGCGCTGCTGGGCGGCGTCGTGGAGCGGCTGCTCTTCCGCCACCTCTACGGCAAGGAGGAGCTCTACCAGCTCCTGTTCACGTACGCCCTCGTGCTGATCCTCAGCGACGCGGCGAGGATGATCTGGGGCACGCAGCAGAAGTCGGTGAGCCGGCCGCCCGAGCTGACGGGTGCCTTCTCGCTGTTCGGGGCCACGATCCCCCACTACAACCTCTTCATCCTCCTGCTGGGGCCGGCCATCGCGCTGAGCGTGTGGTTCGTGCTGCAGCGCACGCGCGTGGGCCGCTTCATCCGGGCCGCCGCCCTCGACCGGGAGACGCTGGGGGCGCTCGGCGTGAACGTCGACGCGCTCTACACCTGGGTGTTCGTCATCGCCTCCTTCCTGGGCGGCCTGGGCGGCGCCCTCATCAGCCCCATGCGCGCGACCACGCCCGGGATGGACACCGAGATCATCGTGGAGGCCTTCGTCGTGGTCGTCATCGGCGGCCTCGGCTCGTTCTGGGGCACCTTCCTCGGCGCGCTGATCTACGGCCAGGTGCTCTCGTTCGGCATCCTGTTCTTCCCGCGCTTCTCGATCTTCGCAGTCTTCGCCCTCATGGCCGGCGTGCTGATCGTCCGGCCGTGGGGTCTGCTCGGGCGGCCCCTCAAGTGATGGCGCGCCTCGCCCGCGTGCCGTGGGGGCTGCTCGTGCTGATCGCGGCGTTCTTCGTGCCGGCGGCCGGCTCGCGGTTCTACACGTTCCTGGCCAACGACATCGCCATCTGGGCCCTCTTCGCGACGAGCCTCAACCTGCTCGTGGGCGTCACCGGGCTGGTGTCGTTCGGCCACGCGGCCTACTTCGGCATCGGGGCCTACACGACGGGCCTGCTCATGAAGAAGCTCGCGGTGCCCTTCGTGCTGGCCTTCCCCGCCGCCGGCCTGCTCGCCGGCGCGATCGCGCTGGTGTTCGGGTTCTTCTGCGTGCGGCTCACGCGGATCTACTTCGCGATGCTCACGCTGGCCTTCGCGCAGATCGTGTGGGCGATCTGCTTCAAGTGGAACGAGGTGACCGGCGGCGAGCAGGGCATGCCCGAGATCCCCTACCCCAGCTTCGACTGGATCTCCGGCCTCCCCCTGGTCGGCGGCTGGCGCACGGCCGAGTACTTCTACTTCCTCACACTCGTCCTCGTCGCCCTCTGCCTGTGGCTGCTCCGGCGGATCGTCGGCTCGCCGTTCGGGCGCATGCTGACGACGATCCGGGAGAACGCCGAGCGGGCCGAGTTCATCGGCGTGAACGTCCGCCGCTACGAGCTGGCCGCGTTCGTCCTGGCCGGCGCGTTCGCCGGGCTGGCCGGCGGGCTCTTCGGCATCTTCAACCGCGGCGTCTTCCCGGACTTCGCGTACTGGACGAAGTCGTCCGAGGTCCTGATCATGACCTTGCTGGGCGGCATGGGGACGTTCTACGGCCCCGCCATCGGCGCCCTCGTCCTGATCCTGCTCAACCAGCAGATCGTCGCCTACACCGAGTACTGGCCGTTCGTCCTCGGCACAATCCTCGTCGTGCTGCTCTTCGTCTTCCCGGGCGGCCTCGCCGGTGCTGCCCAGGCGGCGGCCCGGCGCGTCTGGAGGCCCCGGCGTGCTTGAGGTGCGCGACGTCCGCAAGAGCTTCGACGGCTTCATGGCCGTGGGCGGGGTGAGCCTGCGCGTGGAGCGCGGCCAGATCGCCGCGATCATCGGGCCCAACGGCGCCGGCAAGACGACCTTCTTCAACCTCGTCACCGGCCACCTGCGGCCCGACAGCGGCGCGGTGGTGCTGGAGGGGCGTGACGTCACCGGGCTGGCGCCCCACGACATCTGCCGGCTCGGCATGGGGCGGTCGTTCCAGCGCACGAACATCTTCCCGAAGCTGACGGTGTTCGAGAACGTCCAGGCTGCGTACCTGTCGCATCGCGGCCGCGGCCGCGACCTCTGGAGCCGGGTGGCGCGGCTCTACCGTGAGGAGACGCTGGCCCTGCTGGAGTCGCTCGGCTTGCTCGTGCAGGCCGACGAGGTCAGCGGCTTCCTGTCGCACGGCGCCCAGAAGCAGCTCGAGCTCGGGATCGCGCTCGCCAGCGAGCCCGCGCTGCTCCTGCTGGACGAGCCGACGGCCGGGATGTCGGCGGCGGAGACCCGCGAGACGATCCACCTCGTCGAGCGTATCGCCCGGGAGCGCGGGCTGACGCTGCTGTTCACCGAGCACGACATGGAGGTCGTCTTCTCCATCGCCCAGCGGATCACGGTGCTCCACCAGGGCCGGGTCATCGCGGAGGGCCCGCCGGCCGCGGTCCGGGCCGATGCCGAGGTGCGCCGCGTCTACCTGGGAGAGCGGCGGTGAGCACCGCCGCGCCCCTGCTGCAGGTCGAGGAGATCCACACCGCCTACGGGCTCTCGCGGGTCCTGTTCGGCGTGTCCCTGGAGATCCGCCCCGGCGAATGCGTCTGCCTTGTGGGTCGCAACGGCGTGGGCAAGTCGACCACGATGCGCTCGATCATGGGCCTCACACCGCCCCAGACCGGCCGCGTGCGGTGGAAGGGCACCGACATCACCGGCTGGGAGCCCTACCGCGTCGCCCGCGCCGGCCTCGGCTTCGTCCCCGAGGACCGGAGGATCTTCGCCGACCTGACCGTCTGGGAGAACCTCGACGTCGCGACCCGCAGCGGCCAATGGACGACCGAGCGCGTGTTCGACCTGTTTCCGAAGCTGCGGGAGCTAGCGGGGCGCAACGGCGGCTATCTCTCGGGCGGCGAGCAGCAGATGCTGACGATCGCGCGCACGCTCATGGGCAACCCCGAGCTGCTCCTGCTCGACGAGCCGTCCGAAGGCCTCGCGCCGCTCGTCGTCGACCACCTGCGCGATCAGATCGCGCGCCTCAAGCGCGAGGGGCTGACGATCCTGCTGGCCGAGCAGAACGTGGAGTTCTCGCTGTCCCTGGCCGAGCGCGTCTACGTGCTGGAGAAGGGCTCGATCCGCTTCAGTGGGCCGGCCGCGCAGCTTCAGGGCGACGAGCGTCTCCGACACGACCTGCTCGCGCTGTGACCCCCGGGGTCCGACGGGCCCCGAACCGCGACCACGCCGGCGCCCCCCCACGCACTCGCGCTGAGCCCGCCAGGGCTTCACGTGGCCTGGGGCGTGGCATACCATAGGCCCCGTCCCGGCAGGCGACCGAGAGCGGAGGGCAAGCATGCGGATTCGGTTCTGGGGTACCCGTGGCTCCATCCCCAAGCCGGGTCCGGGCACCGTCCGTTACGGCGGCAACACCTCCTGCGTCGAGGTACGGGCCGAGGGCACCCTGATCGTGCTGGACTGCGGTACGGGCGCCCACGCGCTCGGTCAGCAGCTCGTGGCCGCCAACCGCGGGCCCATCCGCGGGCACCTGCTGATCACACACACGCACTGGGACCACATCCAGGGCTTCCCGTTCTTCGCCCCCCTGTTCGCCGCCGGCGGCGAGTGGGACATCTACGCCCCCCGCCAGATGGGCCGCACGCTCGAGGAGATCCTCGGCGGCCAGATGCACCGGACCTATTTCCCGGTGCCGCTCGGCGAGCTCGCCGCGACGATCCGCTATCACGAGCTGACCGAGGGCGTCTTCGACCTCGACGGCGTGCGGGTCACCACGCGCTACCTGAACCATCCCGCGCCCGCGCTCGGCTACCGCCTCGAGGCCAACGGCGTGGCCGTCGTCTACGCCACCGACCACGAGCCGCACTCGCGCCATCACCCCGATGCGAGCGGCGGCGCCGGGCGCGTACACCGTGAAGACGCCCGGCACATCGAGTTCCTCGCCGATGCCGACCTCGTCATCCACGACGCGACCTACACCCTCGCGGAGTACCCCGAACGCCTCTCGTGGGGCCACACACCGGCCGAATGGGCCGTCGACTTCGCCGTGGCCGCGCGCGCGCGCCGGCTGGCGCTCTTCCACCACGACCCGTCCCGCACCGACCGCGCCATCGACGTGCTGCTGGCCGCCTGCCGCCAGCGCCTGCCCGCCTCGGGCGGGCCGGAGGTGTTCGCGGCGGCGGAGGGGCAGTACCTCGTGGTCGTGCGCCCCGGCGCCCTGCCCGTCGACGCGGCTCCGGCGGGGACCTCCACCGCCGAGCGCACGGCCCTGCTCAACAAGACGACCATCCTGGTGGCCGACGACGACCCCGACGTGATGGCCGTGCTCGTGGACACCCTCGTCCCCGAGGGCTATCGCGTGCTGACGGCGACCGACGGCGACGCCGCGTTGCAGATGGCCCGCGACGAGCATCCCGACATCGTCGTGCTCGACTGGATGATGCCCGGCCGGGACGGCCTGTCCGTGTGCCGCGCCCTGCGCCAGGACCAGGACCCCAGGCTCGCCGAGGTCCCGGTCGTTCTCATCACCGGTCGCGCCGACGCCCAGGACACCGCCGCCGGCTTCAACGCCGGCGTCACCGACTACCTCACCAAACCCTTCAAGCCCACCCACCTCGTCGCCCGCTTGCAGTCCTGGATCCTCCGTAGCCAAGGCGGCTGACCCTTCCTCGCTCGTCGCGTGGGGAGCACCGGACCGGCTAACGCCCTCTCGCGTCCGCGCATCATGGCGAGCCGTCGTCGCCGCGCTCGTTTCGGCGTGGGGCGAGCAAGCCGCCGACGTGTGAGAGCCCTCGCCCCAACCCCCTCCGGGGGATGGGGGGGGTCGCAGCGAGCCCCGCGCCGAAACGAGCAGCGGCGACCCGCGAGCCATGCGCGCGGACGCGAGAGGGCGTTAGCCCGTCCGGTGCTCCCCACGCGACGAGCGAGCGGACGGGCGCGGC